>Ga0247611_10003480_pt1 | contig 23289 bp, 22 predicted proteins | sample 177DNAGHGhighgp2_FD_192422 | JGI IMG/M metagenome (GOLD analysis project Ga0247611, IMG submission 192422) | Sheep rumen microbial communities from Palmerston North, Manawatu-Wanganui, New Zealand - 1770 DNA GHGhigh gp2 | ecosystem: Host-associated > Mammals > Digestive system > Stomach > Rumen... | reverse complement strand
CAAACCGATACGCATCAACAGCGGTTTCCGCTGCAAGGCACTCAACGAGGCCGTAGGAGGCGCAAAGAACTCATACCACACCAAAGGCCGCGCCGTCGATATTCCATTCGTTCCCGGGTATTACGCCTTCCTGCGCGACAACGTGAAAACAACGGAACTCATCAACGAAGGCTCATGGATTCACGTAGCGCTGTAGCGCTCGTGCATCCAAGTGAAGAGTGAAGAGTGAAGAACGAAGAACGAAGACGATAACGAAAACTTGAAACCTGAAAGTCCCTCTCCCCAAAAATGACATAAATCAAGAAAAAGACAATGCATAGCAAGTTTTGTGAATAAATACTTGCAAACAACGAAAAAAGCCGTACCTTTGCATCGTGTTTTTCATGGTATTAGATTTAAGGTTAATGGAAGAAAGGCTGTCGTGATGACAGCCTTCTTTTTTTATCGTTTTAAAATCAACAGATTAAAGTCTATTTTGGCAATAAACGGGGCCAGGCGTGCCTACCCATAAAACAACAACGGCCCGCCTGCCTGGCGAGCCGCTGCTATGTTGAGGTATATACCCCACCACCGCAGAGCAGTTAGTTGCGATGAGTGGCGGAATAGTTGATACGCAGTGCCCACGACTTACGGAGCACTTCCTTCACGTCGGTGATGTAACCCATCTGAGTGCGCACGTCGGCCTTGATGGAAATCGTCTGCTCTGCCTGGTTGGCCATGCCCTGACGCTCCTGAGCGACAAAGTCCATAACCTCACGGGGCTCCGCATAACGGTCGTTGAGCTGAATACGTGTGCCGGAACCCATCTGAGCACGCAGAGCGTCAGTTGGGGGACCAATGTAGATGAACGATACGGTGCTCTTCTTACCGAGCTTCTCCAGTTCTGTACCCTGAGGTGTCGTGAACTTGACCTTGAGGGTCACTTCACGCATCGTGGTAACAATCATGAAGAAGAACAAGATGGTGAAAATCAAGTCAGGGAGAGATGAGGTGTTCATCTCAGGCATTTCACGACTCGCTTTTTTCTTGAATCCCATGATTAGTTTCCTCCATAGTTTTTAGGTTCTGCCTCAGAAATCTTCTGCGGGTAGTAAGCGCGGATGGCCACCTGCTGCTCGTCGGTGAGATTCTGGTACAGGCGACCGAACTTACGCTTCGACAATTCGTCGCGCAGCTCGTTATAAGCTGCCACAAGTTCGTTCTGCACCTGGAAATATACGTTGTATGGCGTACCGCGGTCGGTCTGCACTGATATCACGTGCTTGTCGGTGACAGCGCAGGCACCCAGAAGGTCTATCTCCTTACCCGACTTCTCCGGCAGTTTGCTGGAATTGGTGGGGTTGTCGATAAAATCCTTGGCCAGAGGCCTGAGCTGCTCAAGAGCGATGTAATCGCTGATATTGCCCACCTTGCACCACAACTGACCTGCTGCGTTGATACGCACATTCATCACATTACGTTCCTTGACATCGATCTGAGCGTCTTCCTGGTCCTTGTCGGGGGGCTGGGGCAGACGACGGGCAAGACCCGTATCTGTGTCCATACTCGTGGTCACCAAGAAGAAGATCAGCAGCATGAAGGAGATGTCAGCTGTTGAACTGGTGTTCAAGCCTGGCATTTTCTTTTTCTTCTTTGCCATGTCTTTCTTTGGTTTTTTAGACTTATACGATGTGTTGTGAACGCTCTCTTACTTCTTTGTAGCACTCTTTGTGAGATAGCCGCTCATGGTGATACCGATAGCCACGATGGCTACGAGAGTGAGGATATACATGCTCCAGATGAACATATCCACCACAGTCACCCAACCGCCGGTGGTGATGGTGCCGTCGGCTGCGCGGAAGTCTTCCTCACCGATACCCAGCAGAGCTCCAACGAGGAGACTCACGATGGTGATACCGCAAGTGAACATCATGATCTTACCGCCGGGAACACCTGTGTAGCTGGCGGAATCCACTCCTTTGCTGCTCTGAGCTGTCTTCACTACAGACCAAACGGTGAGGCCGGCAGTCAGAAGCACACAGAAATACATAAGGAAGAGGAGCAAGCTGGTGAACATAGGAGCCACGAAATCGCCTACGTACTCATCATCCCATCCCACGAAGAAGAACAGGAGGAATACGACGGCGCTGACACCGATGACGCCCAGCATCGCGTATTTCGAAATAAACTGAATTTTCATGATTTTAATTTTTTACTTCTGGCACTTATCGCTCTTAACACACATCACGAGCAGCTCCTGAGCAGCCTCCTCCATGTTACCGGTGAGAGCCTCTACACGAGCCAGGATGAAGTTGTAGAACACCTGAAGAATCAGGGCAACAACGATACCGAAGATGGTGGTAATAAGGGCAACCTTCATACCGCCGGCAACGACTGTCGGGCTGATATCACCTGCCTTCTGAATCTGGTCGAAGGCCATGACCATACCGATCACAGTACCAAGGAATCCCAGAGAAGGAGCCATGGCAATGAAGAGGGTGATCCATGAGCAGTTCTCCTCAAGATAAGAACCCTGCACCTCAGCCTCCATATTGATGGTACGCTCGATTGTTGCAATGTCGTTCTGGTCCTTTGAGTTGAGACACTCCAGAGCCTTGCGGCTTACCTGAGCCACGGGACCGCGGGTAGCAGCAGCATACTTGATAGCCTCTTCCACCTTGCCGGCAGCAACGAGATCTGCCAAATCAGCAGTGAACTTGCGGGTGTTGATCTGAGCCAGAGAGAGGTAGATAACACGCTCGATGCAGAATGCCAGACCCAATACCAATGCGATAGCAACGAGAGACATGAAGTCGGCACCACCCTCGATGAACTTTGTCTTCAAAGCCTTGTGGATACCCTCGTTCTCTTCCTCGACGATAGCAACCTCCTCTTCGACGGGGGCAGCCTCTTCTACAGCAGCACTGTCTGCCTCTTCCACAGCAGCAGTGTCAACAGCCTCAACAGCTGCCTCTTCATCCTGGGCTACAACGCTCTGCGTCATGGCGAAAGAGCAAGCAGCTACCAATGCAACAATTGCAAATAACTTTTTCATCGCTTTTTAAAATTTTTAGGTTAATTATTTGGTTTTTCTTAGTATTTGTTTAATCAGTTTTTTCGGTTTCCCTGCGGAGAGAGGGGGATTCGAACCCCCGATACGCTTTTGACGTATACACGCTTTCCAGGCGTGCCTCTTAAGCCACTCGAGCATCTCTCCATTGTGCCACTGCACACAAATTCGGCTACAAAAATACCTTTTTTTTCTTAATAAACATCATCTTTATCGCAAAAAAAGCGGAAGTTGCACCTTTTTTTCTCATAAAACGCCATTTACGGGGGCATTACACACAAAAAAGTCTTAAAACATTGTCATCCGTAACCCTTTCAACCTCCTCAGGACTCACACCGTAAATCTCACTCAGTTTGTCACGCACATAAATGAGGTAGGAACTCTCGTTACGCTCCCCTCTGCGGGGCACCGGAGAGAGGTAGGGACAGTCGGTCTCAAGCACCACACGGCTCAGGGGCACAGCCTCGCGGAGCACAGCACCGAGTTTGGCGTTTTTGAACGTCACCACACCGCCGATACCGAAATAGAAACGCTCGTAGGCGAGCACGCGGCGCGCCGTCTCTACACTGCCCGAGAAGCAATGGAATATACCGCTGAGCGAATCCTTGGGAAAGTGCGACAGCACCTCGAACACCTCGCTCTCGGCCTTGCGCTGGTGGATGACAAGGGGAAGACCGCGATCCCTCGCCCACTCCGCCTGACATCCGAAAGCCTGCATCTGTTCCTCACGGAAGGTGGTGTCCCAATAGAAATCCAACCCCACTTCACCCACTGCCGACATACCATCCAACTGCGGAGCCATGCGGGCAAGCACCTCCTCCCAGTCGGCTTTCACATCCTCGGGATGAAGGCCCATCATAGGGAAACAGTAGCCGGGATGGCGCTCCACAAGAGCCATCATACGGGGAATGCTCTCCTCGTTGATATTAGGAAGGAACATGCGCGTGACACCAGCCGCCTGCGCCCTGAGGAGCACATCCTCGCGGTCGGCGTCGAACTCCGGTTCGTAAAGATGGGAATGAGTGTCGGTCATGACTGGCGCTGCATCAGCGACATGGCAAACTCCCAAAGGGGCTGCTTCTTCTCCAGCGGCAGCGCGAGAGACTCCAGCGCCATGCGGGCCTCGTGGAAGAACTCGTTGATGCGGTGCTCTGCCAGGGGCCTCACACCTATCTCGTCATAGAGACGCGTGACGGCCTCTATCTTCTCCTGCTCTTTATCGGCTACAGAAGGCGAGGCATCGAGCCAGCCAAGCAATGCGTTCCGCTGCTCAGCGCCGGCCATCTGGAGAGCATTGATGAGGAGGAAAGTCTTCTTGTTCTCAAGGATGTCGCCGCCGATACGCTTGCCGAATGTGGCAAAATCGCCATAGACATCCAGCAGGTCATCCTGCAACTGGAAAGCCAGACCGAGCTTCTCACCGAAGGAATAAAGCGTCTCCACATCACCTGCCTTGGCACCAGCTTGCAAAGCACCGAGCGATGTGGCGCACGCAAGAAGCACACTGGTCTTCAGACGTATCATCTCTATATATTCGTCCTCCGTGACATCGAGTCGCGACTCGAACTCCATATCCATCTGTTGCCCTTCGCCTATCTCGAGAGCCGTCTCCGTGAAAGAGGAGAGAAGGGGGGCAAGCACCGAGACATCGCACTGCTGCATCATCTGAAAAGCCAGCACGAGCATGGAGTCGCCGGAAAGGATGGCGGTGTTGTCGTCCCACTTCTTGTGCACACAGGGCTTGCCGCGGCGCACCTCCGCCCTGTCCATCAGGTCGTCGTGGAGAAGCGTGTAATTGTGGTACACCTCAAGACCCAGCGCCGCCGGCATACACACCTCTATATCCTTTTTATATAAATTATAGGACATCAGCATCAACACGGGACGTATGCGCTTGCCTCCGAGAGAGAGGACATAGCGTATGGGGTCGTAGAGACCCGCCGGCTGCCGGTCAAAAGAAAGGTGAACCAAAGCCTGGTTCACCTTCTCAATTATTTCATAACTTTTATACATAACTCATTATCCAAGACGGAACATCACAGGCAAGTTGAAGCGCGAGCGCACCGTCCTGTTACCCTGGCGGGCGGGTTTCCACTTAGGCATGGAATTCACCACGCGCAGAGCCTCGTCGGAGAGATGCTGGTCGGGAGAACGCATCACCTTGGCATCCACGATGGAACCGTCGCGGTTCACCACGAAACTTACGATGACACGGCCCTGCACACCCTGCTCCTGACAGATGCTGGGATACTTGATGTGGTCGCGAAGCCACTTCATACAAGCCTCGTCACCGCCGGGGAACTGGGCATTCTCCTCAACGACGTCGAAAATGCGGTCATCGTCCACAGCCTCCACAATGGGACCTACGGGACCTGTGGCAACTGCAGAGGGAGAACCTGTGCCGACAACAGTGGTAATAGCCTGGTTGACTTCCTCACTGGTCTCCACCTCCTCTTCGGGGAGCTCAGACTCGTTGTCCACGATATTGATGATTTCGGCCACCTTCGGAGCTGCTGCTGGAGGAGGAGCCACTACTTCCTGCTGCTGAGTGATGGGAATCATGTCCTCCTCAAAAGCCATCTCATAGATTTTCTCCTCTTCAACCACCTTCTCGGGATCGCGCTGCGTCAACTCAAAGGCACAAAACATAAGAGCAAGTGTCAGGACATAACCGATGAGGATGCCTGTTGACTTCTGCCCTCTCAAGTCTAAGTTTTCGTTTACTTGAATCGCTTCCATGGTATGTTTTTTTTCGTTTTTTTCAATCCACGAGGGCAAATATAGTGCTTTTTTATGATTCAATGGCGCATATAAGGACTTTTTTTTTCATGTTGAGGCAATTTTTCTTCATCTGCAGCGGTTATTGGAGTAAAATAGAGTACCTTTGGCATCGAAATAGGACACCGATGAGTCATAAACGGCTTTTTACTCTCTTATGGTTTATGATTTTCATATTTTCCGGGCTTGCAGCTCAGGAAAGCAGTAGCGTGTTCAATTTCCTCAGCCTGTCCTCCTCCGCACACACCACGGCACTCGGCGGACAGAACATTTCCACCATAGAGGATGACGCCTCGATGATATTCACCAACCCTGCAGCGCTGTCCAACACCTCGTCACACACTCTGAACCTCAATTATATGAACTATATGAGAGGTACACACACAGGGAGTGCCGCCTACGTGCAGGCGCAAGGGACAAGAGGAAGCTGGGGCGTGGGCGCACAGTTCGTAGCCTACGGCAGCGTGAAGGAGACAAACGAATGGGGAGAAGTGATGGGCACGATGTCGCCGCTCGACCTCAACATCACAGGCGGCTATAGCTACGCGCTGTCCGACCGCTGGGTGGGAGGCGTCATGGGTAAGTTCCTCTACTCCAAATACGGTTCGTTCACCTCCGTGGGTCTCTGCGTGGATCTGGCGGTCAACTACTTCGACGAGGAGCGCGACCTGTCAATATCGGCAGCGGTGACAAACCTGGGAGCACAGGTGAAGGCCTTCGGCAATGAGCATGAGAGGCTCCCCATAAATCTCAAACTGGGCTTCTCCAAGGGACTGGGACGTCTGCCGGCAAGAATCACCGTAACAATGTTTGACATCAACCACTGGGCACACGACTATTACTTCAACTCCACAGGAGAGGACGTGGGCGGATTCACCATCTTCATGAATCATTTTGCGCTGGGCCTGGACGTATTCCCGACAAAATATATATGGCTGGCTCTCGGATACAATTTCCGCAGGGCATACGAGATGAAGGCCGGAGGATCATCGCATGCCGCCGGTCTGTCGCTGGGAGCCGGTGTCGACATCAAACGTTTCAAGGTGGGACTTGCGTGGTCGAAACAGCACGTGAGCACAAACTCCATCTGCGTATCATTGTCATATAATTTCAACAAACAATAACAGCACATACATCTGACATGAAAAGAATCACCATCGCCATGGACGGCTTCTCCTCCTGCGGCAAAAGTACAATGGCAAAACAGCTGGCACAGGAAATCGGTTACGTTTACATTGACACCGGTGCCATGTACAGGGCTGTGACACTCTACGCCATGCGCAAAGGATACATCGCCGCCGACGGAAGTATCGATACGGAAGCTCTCAAAGCGGACATCGTCAATATAATGATAATGTTCGTGTACAATACAGAGAAGCAGCGCCTCGAAACATATCTCAACGGCGAATGCGTGGAGGACGAGATACGCACCCTTGAGGTGTCGTCCAACGTAAGTCCGATAGCAACTCTCGGTTTCGTACGCGAGGCAATGGTGGACCTGCAGAGACTTATGGGAGAAGCCAAGGGGGTGATATTGGACGGACGCGATATCGGCACCGTGGTGTTCCCCGACGCTGAACTGAAGGTGTTCGTCACCGCAGATCCGGAAGTGCGTGCCCAGCGCCGCTACGACGAACTCATCGGGAAGGGCCAAAAAGTCAGTTTCGAGGATGTGCTTCACAATGTGAAGGAGCGCGACCGCATTGACTCCACACGCGAGATAAGCCCCCTGCGACAGGCCGAAGATGCCGTAGTGCTGGACAACAGCCACATGACACGTGAGGAACAGATGGCATGGCTGCACGGCGCTCTGGCTGTGGCAACACGCGAATAATGAAGATTGAGATAGACGAGGGCAGCGGATTCTGCCACGGTGTGACACGCGCCATTACAAAAGCCGAAGAGGAACTGAAGAATGGCGAGGGACTCTATTGCCTCGGTGACATCGTGCACAACGGAAAGGAATGTCACCGTCTGGAACAACTGGGACTGAAGACCATCGACCACGAAGCGTTCGAGCGGTTGCACAATGTCAAGGTGCTACTGCGCGCTCACGGCGAACCGCCGTCAACATACAAGAAAGCCTGGGAAAACGACATCACACTGATAGATGCCACCTGCCCCGTGGTGCTCCATCTGCAGAAGCGCATCCGCGCGGAATACGAGACGTCGTCTCCCCACAGTAAACAAATCGTCATCTTCGGCAAACCTGGACATGCGGAAGTGCTCGGACTCGTGGGACAGACCGAAGGAACGGCTATTGTCATCGAGAGCCTGGAGGATGCCACACATCTGGACTTCACCCGCGACATATCGCTCTACAGCCAGACGACGAAGTCGCTCGCCACATTCCTGCAAATTGTAGAATACATCAAGTCGCACATCTCCCGGGATGCAACATTCACATTTGCAGACACAATCTGCCGACAGGTGGCAAACCGTATGCCGCACATTCAACTGTTTGCTGCACGTCACAATGTCATCCTGTTTGTCTCCGGGCGGAAATCGAGCAACGGACGCGTACTTTTCTCAGAATGCAAGCGCATCAATCCGTCGAGCTATCTGGTGGACAGCGCCCAGGAAATAGACCTCAGGTGGTTTGACGGCAAGGAAAGTGTAGGAATCTGCGGAGCCACATCAACACCGAAATGGCTGATGGAGCAGTGCGCCGACTTCATACGTGACAACGTGAAATAAAGTCCGCGGCTATTTGTGGCCGAACAATTCGTAGAAAAACACGCCCAACAGACAGAGCGGAGCCACCACCCGCATGAAAAAGTAGACCACCGAAACAATCACACGTCTCGTTCTGGAGAATCTGCCTCCACACAATTCACTCTCTACGACAGAGCGCCTCATCACCCACGAAACAAACACACAGAAGCACAATCCGCCGACGGGCATCATAAACTTCGCCGTGACGAAATCAAACAGTGCGAAGAAACCCATTCCGAACACCGTCACATCCTGCCACACTCCGAAAGACAGCGAGCACGCTGTGGCGCAGAGCATTGCGGCAATTGCCACAACAACCGATGCCTGCGGACGCGTCATATGACACTTCTCATGCACCAAAGCCGTCACCATCTCATGCATGGAAACAGAACTCGTCAGAGCCGCCACCAGCAGGAGAATATAGAACAGTGCCGAGAAAAGATAATTGGCTACAGGAGACGCCCCCAGAACCGTATTGAATATGTGGGGCAAGGTGATAAATACGAGCCCCGGCCCTGCATCCACATCGGCACCGATGCTGAACACCACCGGGAAGATGACGACACCGCTCAACACAGCAACACATGTGTCCAGAAAACAAATCATGAAAGAGGAACGTATCAAGTCCACATCTTTCTTGAAATAAGAGGCATATGTGGCCAGACAGCCAATCCCGACAGACAACGAGAAAAACGCCTGTCCCATAGCAGACAGCACCACGCCTATCGTCAGTTTTGAGAAATCCGGATACAGCAGGAATCTCACACCGTCGGACGCGCCCGGCAAAGAAAGCGAAAAGCACGCCAAAACCGCTATAATCAGGAACAGCAATGGCATCATCCATTTGGAGCAGCGTTCAATACCCTTTTGCACACCACCGGCAATAATAACAGTATTCGCCGCAAGAAACAGGAATACATACAGCAGAGGATGCCATGTGTCGGTAGAGAAATCCGAATAGAACCGACTGAAATCATGCTCGGCAAGAAGCGAGCCCCGGAAACTCTCCACTGTATAGTAGAGCGTCCAGGCCGCCACCACCACATAAAAACTCAATATAAGAAAACCGGCCAGCACACCCATGTAGCCGACAACAGACCAGAAACCGTTGGAAGCAAGGCGCTTGAAACTGTCTGCTGCGTTAGCCCGTCCCATTCTGCCTACAACAAATTCCGAACACATCACAGGAAGAGCCAGTATCAGAACAAAGATTACATATACCAGAATAAAAGCGGCACCGCCACTACGACCTGCCTCCATAGGGAAACGCCACACATTACCCAGACCCACGGCACTGCCGACAGAGGCCAGAATAACACCTAACCGGCTCCCAAATTGATGTCTTGCTTCCATAACCGGTAAGGATTTTTTCTCATATGACTGTTATAGAATCGTCTGTCGCCCGTAACTTCACGACCGATGAACGGAGGCAAGGCGAACTGTTCGTCCTCACTCTTCAGCTCTATCTCCGCCATCGTGAGTCCTTCATTCTCCCCATAGAATTCATCCACCTCCCACACATGTCCGTCGTCAGCCCTGACAAGATAACGGGATTTTGATATAATACCCGGTTCTGCTATAGACAGTAGAGCTTCCGCCTCTTCAACTGATATCTCCTTCTCCCATTCGAAACGTCCCAATCCTTTTGCATCACTGGGACCTTTTATTGTCAGATAGCCTTTGTCGCCACGTGTGCGCACACGCACAGTGCGGCCATTTCCCGAAGCGATGTATCCCTGTTTGATACGCGACACTTCAAAAGCGAGACTCTTGTACTCGCCCTTCACCAGAAATTTCCGTTCTATCTCCAGATAAGCCATCCTACTCTCCGCCAAACTCCATCAAATATGCTTTGATGAATGCATCTATCTTGCCATCCATCACACCGCCTACATCAGAGGTCTGATAACCGGTGCGATGATCCTTCACACGACGGTCGTCAAACACATAACTGCGTATCTGCGACCCCCATTCAATCTTCATTTTACCTGCCTCTACCTTTGCCTGCTCGGCCATACGATGCTTCAGTTCCTTGTCATACAGCATTGAACGAAGCAGTCGCAAGGCGTTTTCCTTATTCTTGGGCTGGTCGCGGGTCTCTGTATTCTCAATGAGGATTTCCTCCTCTTCACCCGTATAAGGATCCTTGTACTGATAACGGAGACGCACACCGGACTCCACCTTGTTGACATTCTGGCCTCCGGCACCGCTGGAACGGAAAGTATCCCATGAGATACGGGCCGGTTCAATATTCACCTCAATACTGTCATCCACCAACGGAGTAACAAACACTGAGGCAAAAGATGTCATACGTTTGCCCTGCGCATTGTACGGCGACACACGCACCAGACGATGCACACCCGTCTCACTCTTGAGGAAACCGTATGCCTGAGCACCTTCTATCTCCAGCGTGCATGACTTGATACCGGCATCGTCTGCCTCAAGGAGGTTGGCAACCCTGCACTTATACTTGTTCTCCTCAGCCCAACGCATATACATACGCATCAGTTGCTGAGCCCAGTCCTGTGCTTCCGTACCTCCCGCTCCAGAATTTATCTTGAGAACCGCATCCATCTGATCTTCCTCGCGACGAAGCATATTACGAAGCTCCAAAGCCTCTACAGCAGAAAGTGCTTTGCGGTAGTTCTCGTCAACCTCTGCCTCCGTAATAAGATTCTCCTTGTAGAAATCCACCGCGAGGTCCAACTCGTCTGCCAAAGCGGAAACGGCCTCATAGTCCTTTATCCATTTCTCGATGCCCTTCACCAGTTTCATCTGGGCCTCGGCCTTTTTCTGGTCGTCCCAGAATCCCGGCGCCTGCGTGCGCAACTGTTCCTCCTCCAGCTGTACTCTCTTCTCATCTATATTGAGATAACGATTCAGGGCCTCTACCCTGTCACGCACCTCCTTCTGTTGTTCCTGTGTAATCACCTTTCTACCTCAACTTTTATCCGACAAAGATTATTCTTCGTACATCTTTTCTATAATTTCCTTGTAATTCTCATTCAGCACAGGTCGTCTCACCTTCAACGTATTGGTCAGTTCACCCTTCTCAAGAGAGAACGGCTCGGGAAGCAAAGTAATACGTTTTACTTGCTCGTAGTGAGCGAACTCCTGCTGCAACGTATCCAAACGGAACATCATAAATCTGTTGATGTCCGGGTCGGCACACATTTCTGCACGAGAAGAGAACGTCTTACCAAGATGCTTCTTTGCCTCTTCCATTAAAATATCGTATTCCGGAATTATCAGAGCAGACACAAATTTTCTTTGGTCTGCAATAATCACTATCTGGTCTATATAACGGTCCACAGAGAGCTTACTTTCCAAAAGCTGAGGCGCTATATACTTACCATTGCTCGTCTTGAAGAGATCTTTGATGCGATCGGTAAGATACAGTTCACCGTCCTTCATGTAACCGGCATCACCCGTGTGGAACCATCCGTCTTTATCAATACTGCGCTCCGTCACCTCTGCCTTGCGATAATAACCCTTCGTAATAGTATCACCGCGCAACAGTATTTCATTATTCTCACCGAACGAAACCTCAACTCCGTCCAAAACACGGCCAACACTGCCCATTGTTATCTTCTGGGTCCAGCGGTCGCACGACACCGTCGCAGTACTTTCCGTCAATCCGTAACCGGCAATCATCATAATACCTGCAGAATGTACGAACTCCTCAACCTCCTTTGGAATTGCTGCACCGGCTGTCGGGAAGAAATTACCACGCTCCAATCCAAGATTCTGCAGCAGCAACGAAATAATTGTTTTTTCGTAAAATCTATACTTCAATTCCAATGCCAATGGAGGTTTCTTCCCGTTCATACGGTATGTGACGTTGTATTCCCGTCCTATCTTCAAAGCATCTTGCATCAGAAGTCTCTGTACCGCACTGGAATTGCGTATCTTCTCCTTCACACCGGAATAAACCTTCTCCCAGAAACGGGGCACAGCACACATACATGTGGGATGCACCTCCTTCATACTCTTCAGGACATCCTGAGGTTTCAGATTAACAGCCAATGTTGCACCTGCCGCTATACAAAGATATGTCCAACCTCTCTCGAAAACGTGAGTAAACGGCAGGAAATTCATTATCAAATCTGCATCGGAAAGATTTAATGCCCCATTGTGACCTTTAATAGCAGCATTATACATCCTGTGAGTCAGCATAACGCCCTTAGACAAGCCCGTCGTACCGCTCGTATACAGAATATTAGCCAAATCGTCAATTTGAAGTTCAGACGAACGTTTCTCCACTTCCTCTGCAAAAGGCAATCCTTCACCCAATGCCAGAAAATCATCGTAAGTAATGCTCGTCTGATCACGCTCATCCCTTTCAATATCCTTTGACATCAGAATGAGCCTTTCCACCTGAGGAGCCAATTGCTGAACTCTCAAGGCCGTGTCATACTGATATTGCTCTCCGACAAAAATATAGCGGATGGAAGCATCAGACACCATGTATTTCACCTGCATTTCACTGGATGTGGCATAAAATGGAATAGTCACAGCGCGAATACCGTATGCCCCAAAATCCGTCACCAGACATTCAGGCATATTTTGGCTGAATACAGCGATATTCTCCTGTACTTTAACTCCCATTTTCAACAAAGCGTTGCTTGCCAGTCTTACTCTGCGCGAGAATTCGTTCCAAGAGATATTCTTCCAGACATTTTCATTATAGTCACGATACATCATTGCAGTACGCTCACCATACTTTTTTGCCTGGTCGTGAATAAGTGTAGAAAGAGGACTTGTAGAATACATGGGTAAAAGCTTTTATTTGGGTGCAAATATACAAAAAAATGGCGATTTTTATACAAAAAGATAATACATTGAAGCTTGAACAATGAACTTTTTTCTTACTTTTGCATAGAAATCATACAGAAATGGACTATATAGAACTACTCTGCCGCCTCATTGAAACACCCCGATACTCACGCGAGGAAACCGCTGCTGCCGATATTGTGGAAACATATATGAAGGAGCATGGACTTTCAGTCCAACGCCATGGAAATAACCTGTGGAGCGTACATCCATCGAACGTTGGTCCCACAATATTACTGAATGCCCACATTGACACGGTACATCCTGTCAGCGCCTGGACACGGGACCCGCACAAAGCCACAATAGAAGGAGACTACCTCTACGGGCTTGGCAGCAATGATGACGGAGCTTCTTTGGTGAGTCTTCTTGAGACATTTATTCTATGTACCAAGAGAGAACTCCCATACACCGTTATACTGCTCCTTTCTGCCGAAGAAGAGGTGAGCGGAAAAGGTGGAGTAGAAAGTGTATTACCTCTTTTACCGCCAATCGATATGGCGATTGTAGGAGAACCCACCGGTATGCAACCAGCCGTAGCGGAGAAGGGACTTATGGTGGTGGATGTCACCGCCCACGGGCGCGCCGGGCATGCCGCCCGCAATGAAGGCATCAATGCAATAGACTTGGCCATTGAAGATATCAAAACGATACATTCTCTGCCAAACACACTAAAATCGTCACCACTTTTAGGCCCCGTGAAAATGACCACGACCATCATACACGCAGGCACACAACACAACGTCATACCAGACGAATGCACATTCACCGTTGACATACGCTCCAACGAGTTATATAACAATGAGATGCTATTTAGCCTCATTTCATCGAGTATCAAGGGCACAGCCAAAGCACGCAGTTTCAGGCTCTCATCATCTTGTATTGATGAAAGAAATCCCTTTGTCCAAAAACTGATTAACATGGGCAAAAAGCCCTTCGGTTCACCGACACTCTCCGATCAAGCTCTTATGCGTTCCCCCTCATTTAAAATCGGCCCGGGCGAGAGTTCACGCTCTCACACAGCAGATGAATTCATCCGTCTGTCCGAGATTGAAGATGCCATCACTACCTACCAATCCATAATTCTGGATTAAGTTTCGCCGTTTCTTTTCTCAATTGGAAATGCAGCAACGGATTCCCGCTATCATCAGTAGCCGGAGTGCCGAGGATGTCACACGTCTTCACTTTCTGACCCTTGGCGACTATCACTGACGACAGATTACAATATACCGATATGTAGGAGCCATGCCGGACGAGTACATTCTTGGTGCCTCCAAACGCAAATACTGCCGTCACCACACCGTCAAACACACTGCGTGCACGAGCACCAGGCCTACCGGCATAGTTCACACCCTTATTATCCAAAGTGACGTGACTTAAACCTTCCACACGATATTGTCCAAAGTGAGCCGCTATGCGGTATTGACCTGTCAAAGGAACCGGCAGGCGTCCCCTGTTTGCCTCAAAGTTTCCTGAAAGTTTGCGTTCCTCCGGTGTAAGCCAGTTACTGCCTTTACCACTTGAGGCAGATGATGACGACGAACCCTTCTTCTGGGCTGTGGTGCCACGTGACTTTGCTGCCTGTTTCGCCGCTTGCTCTGCAGCTCTCTTGCGCGCCTGTTCTATTTCATAAGCAATAAGATCATCTATCTTCTTATTTAGTGCGGCTAGTTCTTTCTTCCTTTTATTTACCTCTACGGCAAGATCCTTCTCTTTCTTGCGCAGATTTTTCACTTCCTTCTGCTTTGTAAGCTGCTCCTGAGCTAACTTTTTGCGTTCAGCAACAAGTTCACTCATCACACCATGCATTTGAGTTCGCTTGTCAACAAGACGATTTCTCATTACCTCCATTTCCGCCTGTTTGGACTGAATCTGCTGTCCCAAAGTGTATTGATAGCTGGCATATTCGTGTGTGTATCGCAAGCGTCGATACATCTGAGTGACATTCTTGGCAGAAAGCACAAACAACAAGGGGCTCTTTACTTTAGGATAAAGCCTTGTCATTCTCACCGCACGGGAAAAACGCGCCTTCTTTTCATCCAACTGAATCTGAAGCGAATTAATACTATCCTTGATTTGTTCTATCTCGTTACTTAATTTTTCCAGTTCTCCCTCCAAAGAATGAATGTGACGAATACGGTCCTCCAATTGTAAGCCAATGTGATGAATGCGAGCCTCACCCTTTTTAACTTCCTTCTGAGTCGTCTCTATCTCACGCTGCTTGCTCTTGATAGTTTTCTCCAACTGAGTCTGCTGCGCCTTGAGCTTCTGAACCTTCTTGGATGTCTGCGCACAAACAGAAATACCAACAGACAGTAATATTATAGTTATAACACGATACACCTTATTTACATATTTATTATGGTTTGCATCATCTGTTCCAAAGACACCTTATCGAATCTCTGCTCATTGAACTGAGTTCTTGTTTGCCAACTTTCATCTTTCCCCCACTCGTCAAAAACAAAGTTCGCCTTAAGTAGTTTTCCTGACACAGGCAGTGCCAACTGCAGTTGTGACGGTCTCTGTCCTTCACCGTCTCCCCAGAACATACTTTGCACGTTTTCGAAATTTATATCTTTATTCAAGAACCCATCCACCTCTGCGTATGGTGCCCTTGTATACTGACGGTGAATACGGTTTAAGAACAGAAACTCGTCCTTGGTCAATTCCATAGTACCCACCTGTATGGTTATAATCATACTATATGAAAACTGCACCTGTACGACATCGTCCCTCTTCAAACGAACGTGTGCATCAAGTGTGGCACGCCGTCCGTTGTATGTCATTGTAACACGTCCCGTTGTTGTCGCAACATCGCCCGTCTGCCACGTGGGAAGAACCTCAGTTTTTATAACTTCTTCCGGAGTCGTAATTACAACCGCTTTCTGAGAACGACATGAACTCAGCACCGCTATGGCTATTAGAAAATATAATATTTTACTTCGCATAGTATTTCTTCTTTTTTAGTTTTCGTGACAATAATATTGTAGCCGTCCCGTCATTTCTCTCCATTGCCAAACGCCAAAAACGCACAGCCTCCTCCTTTTCCCCCACATTCCAAGCTATATCACCAGCGTGCTCCAGCACATTGCTCATGCAGTATCTGTCACTCAGCAAAGCCTCATCGGTACTGTCCGGCGACACCACCTTGTTCATAACATCCTTTGCTTTGAAATATTCCTTTTTTATAAACAATATCCAAGCATATGTATCAAGATATATCGGGTTGTTGGGTTCTGCCTTTACCGTGATTCGTGACATCTTTTCTGCCTCATCCAACCGCTCACCCCTAAGCGAAAGATAATAGGCGTAATTGTTGAGATAAGTGATATTACCCTTGTTGTATACCAAAGCCGAATCGTATGCCAGAAATGCGTCTTCGCTTTTACCCACCTCATGGCAAGCGTCGCCCTTCAGTCCCCACACCTCACTAATTAAAGACGGTTTCATACCCTCCCCTCTTTTCTCCAAACCTCTTTCAAAAACCTCAATAGCCTCCGCCATTTTCTTTTGCTGCATAAGAGTAATACCCAAGAAATAGGCGTATCCTAAGTTTTCCGGGAAAAGATTCATTCCTCTGCGGCACAGTTCTTCAAGGTGCTCATAGTCCTCCTTTTTCCCATAATACTCCATCAAATACCCCATCACCATTTCATCATCCGGTTGTAGGGCGAGTATTTTGTTAAATACACTTACTATCTCCTCTTCCGGAGCTTCACGCTGCAAAAGTGAAACCGCATCACTACGAAGAAGCATCAATTCCGTCTCCTCCGGTCCTACTTTACGTGCTTCATCAAATAGCATCCGGGCCTTTAAAGTATCACCGTAATATTGACATAGTCTCCCGTACTGTATCTTCGCGGCAACATCATAAGGAGTTTCATCGCATAAAAGTTCATATTCCTGAAAAGCCCTTGCGCTGTCTCCTTGTTCCATATAAAGTTCAAACTTCTCATTCGTTGTGACAAGAGTTCTGCCTTCCCGCTTTTCTATTGCATCCAACCCCTGCAAGGCCTTTTCTGTTTCACCACTGCGCCTATAATAGTCAACAAGCTGCATTTGAACCTCAGAACGCTTGGGCTGCAACCGCACAAGTCTCTCCAGATATACAGCGGCATCATCATCCATGTGTCGCTGTATCATCACCGCTGCTACATTTTCCTGATAGTTTGCATTGAGGGAATCCGTGTCTGCTGCCTTCATCATCATTTCTATTGCAACACTATCCGCTCTCAGTGCCAATTGAAGACGTCCCATTTCGAACAAGGCTTCCGGACGCCTTGAATCCAACTTCAGACAATGTCCATAAAGAGTCATTGCTTCATCAAGATGTCCTGATAATCTCCTGCTCGTCGCTTCCTGAAAGAAAAAGTCGTAACGAATATCAGCCACAGCAAACAGTGGCAAGACTGCCAATATGAGAAGAAATCTTTTCACCTTATTTTTAGCGCTACTTTACTCCACTGTGTCCGAAACCTCCTTCGCCACGTTCTGTTTCACCCAGTTCTTCCACCTCAATGAGTTCCGGTTGCTCATGTCGCGCAATAACCATTTGCGCTATACGTTCTCCATCTTCAATGACAAAATCCTCCGTAGAAAGATTTATCAATATCACACACACTTCCCCCCTGTAGTCAGCATCAATAGTACCAGGAGTATTCAACACCGTAATACCTTTCTTTAGAGCCAAACCGCTACGCGGTCTCACCTGTGCCTCATATCCCTCCGGTAAGGCCATTCTCAATCCCGTAGGTATAAGTCTTCTTTCAAAAGGACGCAGTGTCACCGGGGTTTCTAAGTTAGCACGCAAATCCATACCTGCACTTAAAGGTGTAGCATATTTGGGTAAAGGATGGTGACTTCCGTTTATTATTTCTATCTTCATAACATAGGTATCTTCATTCCGTTTATTTTTCTATATACATCAATGGCATATACATCTGTCATTCCACTGATATAGTCAAGCACCGCAAGAAGTCTCCCATACAAAGTGGGGGCATTCATCTCGTACTGACGGCTCACACGATTTAGCAACAGTTTTGAGTATTGCCTGTCCGGATGTGTCACGGCTTCCACCATTAAATCCATGAGAGTGCTTATGACCTTGTAGCCGGCAATCTCTATATCAACAACATCTTTGCTGTGATATATCCGGCCATATGACACTTTCTCGCATGCCTTATATGCCTGCTTGGGAATATCGCTGATATAATTTATAAGCGACCCCTCAAATACACCTTCCAGGATTTCCTCCTCATGGTCCACGAAAACACGGACGCATTCGTTTTCCAGACAGTTTATAACACACGAACGCAAATAGACAACCTTTTCATTTGCATCGTCAAGTGTACTCATCCTCATTTTGATATGCTCTTGCTGCTCTTTGGGGAAATAAGACAGGAGCAGTTCCGTAGTTTCCTCTGTGGTCAATATCTTGAGTTTGTGAGCATCCTCGATGTCCATAATCTCATAACAGATGTCATCTGCGGCTTCCACCAAATATACAAGCGGATAGCGGACGAAACTCAATTCACCCTCTTCTGCCGGAAGTTGTTTTATCCCCAACTCACGTGCAATTCGCAAGTAGCTTTCTTCCTCTGCCCTGAAAAAGCCGAACTTTCCTTTTTTTCCCTCATGACCACTCGTGTACGGATATTTCACGATAGAGGCAAGTGTACTGTATGTCATCACAAAACCGCCCTCTCTTCGTCCCTGAAAATGATGGGTAAGCAGACGAAAAGCATTCGCATTTCCCTCAAAACGAGTAATATCATTCCATTGTGCCTCCGTAAGCCTGTCTCCTGTGTCAGGACACACATAGTCTCTCAGTTTCTGGCCGTCACCCTCGCTGAAATATGTAGCTATCGCATTTTCTCCGCTATGTCCGAATGGAGGATTCCCCAAATCGTGAGCCAGACACGCAGCAGAAACAATACTACCTAATTCCGTAAAGTGTGTCGCGTATAGTTGCGGATGTTTATCCAACAGAGCCCTGCTTGCATCATTACCCAGGGAACGACCCACACTCGACACTTCCAGCGAATGAGTCAGTCGATTATGCACAAATATACTGCCGGGCAAAGGAAACACCTGAGTCTTATTCTGCAAACGACGGAACGGCGCAGAGAATATCAAACGGTCGTAATCCCGTTGAAACTCCGTTCTGTCATCCTTGCTATGCGGTTGTCCTTCCTGTCCGAACCGTTTGTTACTCAATAGTTGTTCCCAGTTCATACTTTGTAGAAAATTCGGTTTTCCGCAGTTGCCGCATTTGCATATTCAGGATGCTCCGCTGCAAAACTGTCAACGTGTCGCATCCTCTTCTCCGGCCATATCTCATCCAAAGCTATCAGTATTCCGCTTTCCTCCACATCTCCGAATTCATCGTTGATAGCTGTTTCAAAGAACCTCATTGTGGGCGAAAGTCCCATATACGCATTCACCAGCGGTGGTATTGCCACTCCGCAATTATGCACCTCACGGTTCAATATGCGGTAGTCTTTCTTGAAATCTTCTTCTGCAAAAATCCCTTTCATCTGCTCCTCATCAAAATCCACTTGAAGAGGTGTCTTTGGCCACACCAGACGATCTTCATCCCGAAAATGCTTCCTAAGGAAATAAAGTATCATATCACGAGCAGTACGATTATAACTGGGATACATCGTGAATTTACCGAAACAATACTTTACCGATGGCTCCATTACGACAATGGCACCCAGCCCGTCCCACAGATTATCAAGAGCAAACAGTGATTTTGTGCCCATTCTCGTACTCTGATACTCCAGCGTCACGAAAGAGCGTCCCAATTCTATTGTCCAAGGCAAATAGTTCTTCACAAAATCTTCCGAGAAACGAAACATGTGACTCGTTGCAAGAATCGGCTGACCTTCCTCGTCAAGTGGTGTTTCGTTACCCATCATATAACGATAGCCGCCTATTATCTCCTGCGCCTCGGGATTCCACACGATAAGATTTTTGTAAGGCTTGTCCATCGTATCGAAATCGTCCAAATCCACAGCCTTGCCGCTTCCTCCACCATAAGCACGAAACGCTATTTCACGCAAACGCCCGATTTCACGCATCGTGTTAGGGGAATCCTGCCACGTTACAACGTATATTTCGTTGCCTGCCTTATTCGTATCCCTAATCTTTTTCTCCGGTGTAAGTTCTGCAAGAATAAGTTCTGTCGGTATTCTCTCAATGATGGATTCCATGTCAGGTTCTCTACTTTTATTCTGATTTTATTCTGATTCTATTCCGATACTAACAATTCTGTTGTTGATAAAATAACGTCCACGCGGCAGCCCGCTAAGGAAATTCGTACCCTTGGTTAGCCTCATTACCATGTAAAACGCTCCACTCTGCGTGTATATGGGCAATATTTGATTGTGGTCGCTCTGTATCTTCAATGCATTGCCCATTTTTGTGATTTGTACGGGAAATGCCGAATTACTCATTTTCCTCTTCTGCGACACATCACCTTTGGGCGTTTGCTGGGCAAGCTGCTGTACCTGACTGTTTGCTACAGCACCGCCACAACATAACATTATCATTATTACCACCAAAGCGGCCTTGACATCTTCACCCTTTCTGTGTCCTTCCAAAAAATCCTCCAAAGCCACTCCTTCTATCTTCTTGAAGCATGCCTTCGCCGTCTTCACCACGCCAAAGCCCGCGTCCACACACTCACTTAACTGCGTGATTTCTCCGCGTTCAATGAGACACTTAAGTTCTTTCACGCGATAGAGCATCAAATATTCGTGTATGTTATTGTGCCCCTGAGAGCGCAGGCATTGCAACACCAGCTGGCGGTTAAGCCCCACTTCACGGCACAGACATTCACGATTGAAAGTAAAATCCATCCAAGCCGACTTATTGGCGGCCATCCAACGCTCTATCACCTGATACCGTGCCAGATTTCTTTCATTAAAGTCATCATCATTCGTCTGCGGTTCCGACTTTTCATCCACCTGCGTTTCATTTTTCTCATACAAGCCCGGTTGCGGCAGATGTTGCGCCAAATTCTTCAAGGTAAGGAATACCAGAAAACAATTCAAAAGCGTAAAACACAATACAAATATGCACAAAAGCATCGGATTGTAGTGCAACGAAACATATATGTAAAAAGCATACGACAGGGCCATGAAAAAGGTATAGCCCTCCAGATAATGCGGTATCGGAGTCTTCTTAGCCAGCCGGCGAGGCAGCAGATATATGTTGGCAATATACCCGACACCCACCAACAGGGAAAGCAGCCCGAGCCACCAGGCATCAGGGAACAGGGCATGTACTACACCGAGAACGATTATCGGAGAGGCATAGCGGACCATTCTCTCCCACTGCAAGAATCCCGGCATCGAGAAACCGAAGGTATAAATACTCTGCAAGAACGTCCCTATGAGCAGCATCCACATCATAGCGGGATGCAATACACCGGGCTGACCTTCTGCCACACTCTCGCTGAAATAACCCACCACAGCCATCACTGCAGCACAAATACCCAGAATCCACGCCAAAGCAAGATATTTCACCCTGTAATGAGCAAACACAGCAGACACAATGCACAACACCAAATGTGTTGTGGCAGCAGCAGCAAAACTGAGAAGTACTGTCGTTTTTGTCATTGCCGGCGCGCGTGAACAAGAATTTCTGCGCGCAAAGATACAAAAAAAAAGCAATTCCGGCCCATCGAAACGAACCGGAATTGCATTTATCTACCGTTTTTTTGACTTTTCTACCTCTTTACAGAGGATAGAAGGTCTTAAAGACGCTGACCGGAGAGGCTGAAACGCTGGCCGTTCTTCACAACGACCACACGACCGTTAATGAGGTACTTGCCATCCTTCTGGCCCTCGGCCTTGTTGTCGGACTTCACTTCACCGATGCCGGTGACGGATTCGGGGATATTGTTCTTATCGCCCACAGTCACCTCAATCGCCACGTCATCTCCTTCTTCGATAATGGAGAGATGGACGAAAATATGTCCGTCGTAGACATAGCCCTCATCCAGCACAATCTGGAGTTCGCCCAACGACGGGCCAAACCAATCTTCGGGATTGAAACGCTCATCCGTGCCCGGAAGAATCTGCACTGTCTGCTCTTTGGTGAAGCATTGTACACCTTCCCGCTCGGTCATCTCGATATCCGTAAGGCGAATGGTGCCGACGGGCATGGGGAATCCGCCAAAATCCATGACGAAGTTAGGAAGCTCAAAATCATAGATTTCATCGCCGCTTTTAGCCAGATAAACCGTGACGTCACCACTGGGCATAGGGGTTCCGCCCATCTCTACCAGCAAGGGTTCCGTGAACACCAGAGGTGCAGGAACTTCATGGAATTGCACCTGATATACCTTGGGCTGCAGCTCGTAGTCATACTCGCTTTCCTCCGGGCTGATTGTGATGCTGTAAACGGCGGTTTCGCGGTCGAAGGACGTTGTTACGACACCATAGCCTTTGGTCACAACCTTGCACTCTTTCGTCTCTTTGTAATAAATCTCCGAGAGGTCAATCTTGCCCTCTTCATCGGGCGTATAGCTCACGCCGTCGTACTCGAACGACACCATCTCCAAAACGGGTGTGGGCACGGAAAGCAGTTCGATGTCAGCCACGGAGAACCATTGATGGATAGCATTCTTTGTCGAAGCCTCAAACTTCACCGTGACGTTGCCTTTCTGCTTCAAATCAATGGCTATGTAGCGATATTCCCAACCGCGACCAGCGCCGCCGTTGCAGTAAACGCCATTGCTGGAGAAGTTCACATTGCCCTCAACATCGATACCGTATCCGTAATCATCTTTGGCGGGGAATGCCACCTCAACACCGTCCACACTCATCTTGGCCTGTGCAAACACGCTGCTGCGACCGGCAGCCTTAAGAAGATACTGTCCTGCAGGAAGCTCTACGGTCTGTTCGGCT
>Ga0247611_10003476_pt1 | contig 23308 bp, 46 predicted proteins | sample 177DNAGHGhighgp2_FD_192422 | JGI IMG/M metagenome (GOLD analysis project Ga0247611, IMG submission 192422) | Sheep rumen microbial communities from Palmerston North, Manawatu-Wanganui, New Zealand - 1770 DNA GHGhigh gp2 | ecosystem: Host-associated > Mammals > Digestive system > Stomach > Rumen... | reverse complement strand
ATTGAGTAGCGCGCGAACGTGCTTAGGATTCTCCCAATCAAATGTATGTTCACATACAATCCACTTTATCTCTAAATTATCCCCCTCCCCACGTGTCTCATAGTCTTCTAAATTCTTAGAAACACGAGAAGTATAAGAATGATTCACCCTATCTTGCCACTAATCGCGCGTAATCCAATAAAATGAGTTGCCAGTCCAATCATAGAATTGTGTTTTTGGATGGTCTAAATTCTAAAAATGTAATGTTGGCTTATACGAATCTTTCAAATAATACTAATGTTTCCTAATATCAATTAAATTATGCTTTAACTAATAAATACGATAAGAATCAGTAACAAGAGTGTCAGATTCATTTGCGGCAATTTTACCCTACGCAATATCAAGCATGCGTTGCCACCTATCAATAATTTCCCACTATTCGCGCATACCTGGAATATCAGAATCACCAGGATCTATTATTTCGCCTGTCTTTTTATCATATTTAGGTTTAATAATAGTGGGTTTTGGTTGCGTATAAGCATCACGTTTATATGCAGAGCGTACCTGCTATTCATCAAATCCTGGGGCTTCCATTATCTCATCTAAGGACTATACTTTATCATCTTTTGTTTTATAACTTTTATATCTTTTATTTTTATCAGTAGTTTCATTACGCTAAATTGCATTTTGTCCATTTTCATCCTTGCCATAGAGAATATAGGAGGCCATTTGCTCCAATTCAGTCTGAGTTGGATCAGTTTCTAAAGAGTCAATGATTTTTGTAATAGCGTCACATCGCTCTGTATCACGCTCTATAGAATAATCTAATGAGTATTTCTTTTTCATACTCTCACCTCCAATTTTTATTTTAACATTTATGGTTTATAGTTGTCAAATGTTAGATTTTTAAAGTTGGTGGATTATTTTTAAAAAGGTTGGTGGAATGTGGGGATGACGGCCTACGGCCACCGTTCGGGATCGCCGTTAAAACCTGCAACGAACCCCGGAACCCCTTATTTTTCAAGGGCTGCAAGTTTTTTTCAAAAAAGGGCTTGTATTTTGTTTTTGTTTATGTATAATAATAACTGTCAGGAGCGAGCAGCCAAGCATCCAGCGGGCCGGAACTGACAGACGGACGCCCGACCGGGTGGCGTGAAAAACCGGGTATCCGGAAATAAACCGGAGAAAAGCGAAAAGTAAATCAGCGGAGAGGGAAGGCGGCAAATTGCCTTAATAGACTGCCGAAGCCCTAAAGCGAAAAAGCTACACCAAGTACAAAGAGGAGGAGATTCAGATGAAACTCACGATTGAGCAGCTGCAGGCTATCAAAGCGAAGGCGATTGAGAACGGGTATGTTGACAATGCGAACGGCGAGCACCGGCTGGGTATGCGTAACCTGATTTGCGACACGTTCAGCCAGGACGATTATATCGAGACCAGCGATGAGGCGGTCCGCAAGCTGGCGCTTGGCCTTGCCCTGTTCTGCTATGACAAGCGCGGCAAGGGTTACGCTGGTATCAAGGGTGAGATCCTTGAGCGCCGCGACAACCTGAAGCACTTGAAGGTGAAGAGCTGGTTCAAGCACACGATGGATGAGGCGGACTTCACGTACAACAAGCGCAAGGCCGAGAAAAAGACCGGCTGCGGCGCTTGGATGTACTCACACGGGACACTGGCCGAAGCCCGAGCCGAGTTAGAAAACTCAGGCAATTATATCGTGTGGGACTATGACCACGAACCGGAAGACGGGGCCAAGAATGATAATCCGATTCATATCCATATCGCTTGTACGTGGCGCCAGTTTTTCCGGTATCTGGACACCTACTGCAATGGATGGGAGACGTTCTTCAAGTATAACAAAAATAAGAGCATCACGGCTCAGATCAATGTATACGAGATGAACACCTTGAAGACCAGTCGGAAAAAGATCGCTTTTCTGGAGAACGCAGAATTCTGACAGAGCAGGGCGGGGCGCAAGCCCCGCCCTTCCAATACCATGAGAGAATGAGAGGAGAAAGACAATGGATATGCAGAATTATATGGACGCCGCCCGCATGGAAGGCTACGACGTACGGTTTACGGGGATCGGCATGGGATTCGTGACCTTCGGACCGGTGGCCCTGACCGAGGCGATGGATGTGGACAAAGCTGAAGCCAAGCTGGCCTTGATCGGCATGGCGATTATCAGTGACGATGTGCGGAAAATGCTTCATCAGTGATAAAAAGCTACAACAAACACAGAAAAGAAAGGAAGGGCAAGACAATGAAGGAACTGATTATCGTGGACGGCCGGAAGTACTTCTACACCGTGGACAAAACCCGGGAGCAGATCACCGCCAAGAAGGCCGACAAAATCTTCCAGGGTTGGCTAAAAGCCGGGCGGTCCATCAATCGGAAGTATGGCATGGGTGGCAAGGTCACGTGGGTGTGGCCGGAATAAGAACGACAGCCGGGAGGGCGGAAGCCCTCCCGGAGAAAGGAGAAGGCAATGTATACCGCAGAAGTTAGGATGGAGAACGAAGGAACCTGCACCCTGCAGGCGCCGACCATCGAAGCAATGTATATGCTCATTTTCCAGCTGAATGAAAACATTTTCGTGAACGGCGTACAGGTTAGCGCCAAAGACGGCAAAATGCCGGGACATGAAGGGGCATGGTTCACCGGGTACACCCGGGACGGTCTGAAGGCCCTGTATGAAAAGGGCTAAAAGAAAAGAGGGCGTCCGCCCTCTTTTTTTTGCTCAGCAGTTAGCCACAGCTAACCGGATAAATTATTTAGGTGTCAACCAAAGTTAGCCATAGCTAACTCGCTATCCATTATTTAGGTGTCGAACACCTAAATTGAATGATTGAAACAACCATAAAATTATGGTATAATATGGTATCAATTGAGGGGAGGGCAAGCGAATGGAATGGATAATCGGTATAGCTGGCGGGATTATGAGCGGTGGGTTTGTGTTTGGGGGAATTCTGGGAAACTTTGCAATTATAGGGATAACAGCTGCTATTGGTATAATAATAGCTGGAGCTGGAAGCTGGTACCAACAAAAACAAGCTGAAAAGAAAGCACACCGCTGGTCACAATACCATTATTGAGCGCTTCGGCGCTTACAAAAATTTAGGTGTCTCACACCTAAATTCTTTCCTTGACATTCTATATATATTCTTATATAATGGTATCATCAAATAAGGGAGGTACGAAACAATGGCACTGTGGCAGGAACTGATTGAGAAATGGGAAAAAGAGGAATTACTGGATGTGGACAATGATCCATTCAATCCGGACGACGAGCCAGACTGGGACGAAGAAGAAGAGGATCCTTTTGATCCCTCTGGTGAGGATCCTGTCGACTTGTTTGGTGTATGGTGGGAATAATTTCCCACCATATAATTATTTAGGTGTCCAACACCTAAATATAACACTTGCGCTTTTCTTACTTTTCTGATATACTGATACCATCAAAGAAGGGAGGAACGACGCAATGAAGTACCTGCTGATGGAAGAATACGAGGAAATGAAGGTATATGCTCTTGATAATGTGATTTATCATAAAATTGAGAAGAAAGTCATTATGGCTGTGGGCGGAAATGAAAAGATTGGTAAAAAGCTGATGAATAAATTCATGCTTAAGACCGTAAAAGAATTATCGTGCAATTCAATGTTCAACATTATGGATTGCTTTGAAATCCTTGCGTAAGCAAGGATTTATTTATTTAGGTGTTAGACACCTAAATATATAGGTTGACATATACATATATATAGTATATACTATACTTGTCCGAAGGGACAATAGAGAAAGAGAGGTAGATACTATGAAGAACAGCACTCTTATCAAGATCGTCGTCGTCACCTGCGCGTGCATCCTTGCACTCTTTGCATGTTTTCCAGTAGAAGCTGAGCGAGCAGCTGCACAGGAAAAAGCTGAGCTGGATCATGGTGAGATGTATCCAAAGCTTACAGTAGTAATTGAATCAACCAAAATAGATGATTTATGGCTTGTCTCTTGCCGTGATAAAGAAGGAGATATATGGACTTTCTGGGATGATGAAGGGACTTGGGCCTATGGTGATATTGCCAATCTTCTTATGTGGGATCGTGAAGAAGATGAAATTATCGAAGTATATTGGGAAGGATATACAGAGAGTGTACAATTATTCTTCCGGACCATGGGATGGCGCTAACGCGCCATCCTACTTATTTAGGTGTTGCACACCTAAATAAAAAGGTTGTAATTTCATTTTCATTTTGGTATAATTCTATCAGAAACAGGGAAGCAAAGGACTTCCCGAAACGAAGGAGGATTCACTTATGATTACAGCCGCAGAAGCAAAGAAAAATGTTGAAGCCTATGAGACAGCACTCTTTCAAAAGACATGTGACGGTGTGATGACTCAATTAGACACTATGAGTGCCATCATTGAATTTCATTCCAGAAATGGAAAAAGACAAACTGTTTTTACTCCTTATGATAAATCCCTTTTCCCTTCCTCTGAAATGTTGAATATGGCGCGTAACATTTTCGACTCAATTCTGAAACAAAACGGTTACACGATAATTGAAAATGATTGCCAGAAAAATCTCCTGAAAGTCCAGTGGTAACACTGGACTCATTTCATTTTCAAATTTAGGTGTTATACACCTAAAAGTTTCTCTTGCACAATTCCCAATTCTATGGTACAATTTCATTGTCCGAAAGGGACAAAGAAAAGAAAGGGGAATTTCAAAATGAAAATCTATTACTGGATGCACAAAGAATATGGCCACCTTGTTCCCGAAACCGAACTGTATAAAGATGCCGAAGAATTGGGATATGACGATGTGATCGACCCTTGCTCTGTTGAATATGGCAATTTCAATCTTTATTATGAGAAAACCAATATGGTTGTTGACCGTTAATCTCTTCCCAATACTGGGCGCATATCGCGCCCAATTTCATTTTCAAATTTAGGTGTTACACACCTAAATTTATCTATTGCATGATTCCCATATCTGTGAGATAATACTCTTGTCCAAAGGGGCAATTTGAAAATGAAAAGGAGAAACAAAATGAAAATTATTCTCAAGTATCAGGCTCCCGAAACTAAGATTGACGGTTACAAGTTCTCCGCTGTCTATGATGAAACCGAAATCTCTGAAGCGATTGAAGAATTGCGAGCCGCAAGAAAATACGGATATGAAATCACAATGTGGACACTTGTCCACGAAGAGGACGTTGAACGCGTCCTCTAATTTTATTTTCAAATTTAGGTGTTGAACACCTAAAAATGCCTATTGACGGCTTCCCATATCCATGTTATAATAGGGCATCAAATGAAGGAGGACGAAACCATGATCAACATTCGGACTATTCGGAAACTGCGGGAAAATGACGGGCTCACTCTGAAGGCCGGGAAAATTATTACTTATAAAACCGGGTGGCAGGTTGCAGACTACGGCTACGAGCTGCGGACAGCTGAAGAAGCGATCGCCTGTGTGCGTAAGCTGGGCGGCAACTGTGGCATCTGGTACGCTGGCGGCATTTACTATGTCGATCATTCTTTCCGGATCACCACAAAACGGGAAGCATTGGAAGTCGGCCGCAAGTTTTCCCAGATTTCAATTTTCGGATGGAAAACACAAAAACTTGCTTATTGCTAAAACTCGCGCCCAAAACTGGGCGCAATTTCATTTTCAATTATTTAGGTGTCCAACACCTAAATATTCCTCTTGCCAAATCCCTATATATATGTTATTATATACTTGTCCCAAGGGACAAGAAAAATAGAAAAGGGGAAGCATTATGGATACTATTTCTTATACCTATCGAGCTGAGCGCGTGAATACTCGCAACTTTCATGGGTGGATTGTCTTTGAATGTATTGATGGATACGAAGAGGAAATTTTTTCCAGTACCTCGCTTGATGAGGTAAAGGCTTTCATGCGCGATCTTGGGGCATAATGCCCCTTTTAATATTTAGGTGTTAAACACCTAAATAGCAACTTGACAAATCAATATAAAAAATGTTATAATTCCTTTGGAACCAAGGAACAAAGGATAAAAGAAAGAGAGGAATAAAGAACATGAAAACCACAGTGAGAGCAACAGTTATTATCCCCGATTCCTATGTAACAATCCAGCGCCTTTATGATGATGGTGTATCTTTTAGGCTGGAAAAGGAAGTCAAGACGGGACATGAGGCCGCTAATTTTATTGATAGGTTGTGTGCGGCCGGCGGAAAAATGGTGGATGTACATGAATTTATTGACGATGATGATTTCAAGAATAAACTCTGTGCGCGGTTTGAATATATTTCAGAATAAGGCCCACGGGCCTTATTTTATTTCATTTTAGATTTAGGTGTTCAACACCTAAAAATAGGGCTTGACTTCTACTCCCGTTTCTGTTAAGATATACTTGTCCGAAGGGGACAGAGAGAAGAAAGAGAGGGAATGAACAATGGAAAAGTACATGGCGATTACTGTAACTATCTGTGAGGATTCTTCTATTCAGGGTGCCCGGCTCTACTACTCTGATGATAAGCTGGGACTGGAAATTACTACTCGCCTTTCCTATGAAGAAGGAATGAAACAACTGCGTCAGCTGGAAAAGCGGCTGGGTAAAATGGCAACGATGACCATTAACCAGTTTGATCGGGACATTGCTTACAAAGAGCTGAATGGATTCATCGACCGGGAGTAATCCCGGTCTTTATTATTTAGGTGTTTAACACCTAAATACACCAGTTGACATATTATAGGGGTTATGGTAATATATAATTGTTCCAAGGGGAACGAAATAAAAGAAAGAGGGATTGAGCAATGATTGAGTACAGTAAAGTAGTAGCTGGCCACAACTATGCACAGGCCCGGGAATATCACTATTTTGACGGAACTGTTGCCTTGATAAGCTACACAACCCCTGTTATTATTATTACACCCGACGGCTGGCTTCATTGCACGGGAACCTACAGTATGACCACCATCAAGCACATTGGCTGGTTCATGCGGGAACGGGGCTTGTCCTATCAGCTGGCAAAGCTCCTGTGGCTTGAGAACAAGGAATACAATGTCAACACCGGCGAGTGCCGGGACCGGGGCTAATGCCCCGGTTTTTCTTTTTGCATGAATTTAGGTGTTCAACACCTAAATACGTCTATTGACTTCTATAATGAATATGTTATAATGATATTGTCCTCAGAGAGAGGAACAAGAAAGGAGATTAAAACAATGTACCTGTTCTATGCTGATCGCACTGGTTGGATTCCTATGGGGAATGATGGACAGCTTGTAGTGCCAAAGTGTATTCGGTCGCCGTGCCCTGCTGAAGCTGGCGGAAAGCTTCATGGGTAAGAGAGCTGGCCGGGTATACCTGATGAACAGCTGGACTCAACAGATGTGCGAGCTGGGCCCGCGTGCTTTTGAAGAATATATCGCACGCAACGGAGAGGTTGTGATGTATAAGTGAGTACCTGTTTTAAATTGTCCCGTCCGCCGCCCTATGGTGACCGCCAAGGGCGGTTATTTCATTTCGATATTTAGGTGTTTCACACCTAAAAGTATATGTTGACTTCTATCCCGTAATATGGTATTATACTGTTGTCGAAAGGAGGAGGGGCAGATGAGTCCACCGTACTACTAAGCCAAAACTTGCAGGGTATAATGCAAGCAGGCATAAAACAAATCGAGCATATACCGCTCTCTTATCAGCTGGACAAGCCCGACCTGATAGGAAAATGAGGGCGAAAGGCGGACCGATCACCCGCCTTTTCTTATTCAAACAATTTAGGTGTTCAACACCTAAAGACGCTTGTTGACTTCTATTCTGTAATATGATATTATAATGGTGTCGAAAGGAGGAGAGGAAAGTGATTCCACCGGGTTAGACTTCCCAAGGTCACGGGTTGGTACCGAACTGGCGGGACTTATACTTATAGCAACCAACTGCCATCAACCTGTCGTGGCGAAACGAGCTGATGAAATTGAGCCAAATAGCGGACTGATCACCCGCTATTTTTTACACTATCATTTAGGTGTTTCACACCTAAACTTATCACTTGCAATTTAGTATGAATTATGGTAATATAATCTTGCGGAAAGGAAGAGGGGCTTCAATCCGAAGTGAGCAACTCCATGGCTTAACCCACCAATCCCTCAAAGGCCACGAGGATGGAGTTGTATAACCCAAATAAAATATATATTGGAGGATACATTTATGACAATGACTATTGAAAAGAAGCTGAGGGATTTTCATTTCTGGGCAGGTGCCGCTACTAATGCCGCCAAGCTGACTCCCGAAGAGCTGGACAGGCTGGAAGAAATTATCGACAATGATGAACCCTGGAGCACTACGGAAGTCAATGATACCCTCTGGTTTGACTTTGAAAATGTGTGCAAATGGTTGGGCCTTGATTATGAGGAAGTAATGGCAAGGGAGTGATCCCTTGCTTTCCTTTGATAGACATTTAGGTGTTCAACACCTAACTTTATTCATTGACTTATACCCTAACATATGGTATATTATACTTGTTCCAAGGGGAACGGAAAGGAAGGAAAGAACATGGTAAAGATTACAAAGGCTCTCGCGCGCAAGATGTACAACAACGGCGAAGAAGTTATGATTATCCCCAACAAAGTCCGCCCGAACAGTATGCTTGCAAGCTGGACTCGGAAGCCTGAGCAGGAGGATGGCGACTTTGACAAGCTGTGCAATGCAATCTTCTACTACAACTGCTCCCCGGAAACTGGCATGAACCTTGCCTACTATGCGAAAGAGGTGTAAGCTATGAATGACTTACCAGAACGTTTAGCTGCTATCTTCCTGCAAGTTAATAATGACTTCGGTGGCGATTCACATCCAGAAGAAGCTGGCTATATGGACTATACCAACTTGAACGGAATCAATTATACCATTAAAGTCAATATCTTTCCAACTGAGGACGAGTAATCGTCCTTATTTTATTCAAATTTAGGTGTTTAACACCTAATTACATATATTGACTCTATTCCCATAATATGATATGATATCAGTGTTGAACGGGACGGGTTCAAGAGCATGAACCTTAAAGCGGTTAGCATAATGCATTGTCTGAAACACCGAAAGATACGGAGTAGGTTAAATATACTGACTGAAGCGAAGCCGCCGCCCCAATCTAATTCTAAAGGGAGTAATGAAGATGAACGAGCTGTATGTATTAATGAGAGACAGTGAGTTGGTCGGAGTTTATACTACGCATCGGAAGGCCACACAAGAACTGATTTTGTCTACTCAAAAAGAGGGCCTCGCTCTTAGAGACTATTCTTTCGAGTTTGGAATTGAATTCTTTACCTATGTAGGCGCCCTCCCGTCTAATCTTTATTGTTGGGAAATTCACGAAGTTACACCCGATAATCGGGTGTAATTTCACTTTCATTTAATTTAGGTGTTCAACACCTATATAGAAATGTTGACTTTCCCATTACTTCGTAGTATCATATAACCATGAAAGGGAGGTATTGAACATGAAAGAACAGATGACTTACCATGTAGCAGTTCAAAGGGCGGAAAGAGTAAAGCACATTATTGAAGATGTAGGTCTGGGTCAGATTATCAAGGAAAAGTATACTCGCTTCAGTTTGGAGCAAGCTGGGCGCTGGGTTTGCATCACTGATACTGGTGTTACCATTATCAAAGATGAATCCAAGGAAAAAATTATTACCATGTATGTCACTACGCAGAGAGAGCTGGTAGCTGTGTTCGGCGGTGCCAAGAAAGTGCCTGCTTACCTGCGGAAGAAGGTAGACCACAATCAGGATAAGTATACAGAGAGGGGTAAAACGATATGGAGAAGCTGAACAAATGGAGCAAGAAAAGCTATGCCAATGACAGAAGGCGGCTCAACCGCCTTCTGAAAAAAGCTGGTATTCCTTTTGAGTGGGAAACCATATGGGATGGATACAAGTGGACTTTTCCGCAGTCTGCTTATCCGAATGGAGACGCCGTTATTCATGGCTTTTCCTATTGTAACCGTCAAGGGTACTTTGAAACTATGGGCATCGGCCCCGAAAATGATTGCGTCCCACGCACCGCCGAAGAACTCATCGAATTACTCCGTCCCACGGAGTAATTCCTATTTAGGTGTTTAACACCTAAATTTGTTATTTGACAATTATCTAATTTTATTATATAATGCAAATGTAAGGAAGGGATAGTATGAGTAAGAAGAAGAACCCAAAACAAAAAACGTGGGTTGAAGTATTCCAATCTGAGCGCAAGGAATTTCCGCAAGGGTATTGCGTCACTCGCATTATCCCCGATAAGCGCAACAAGAAACCAAAGCATAAAGGAAGGGAGCTGGAAGAATGAAAGAAGAATTAAAATATGATTTAACAGATAGCTCTTCATTATTATTCCATAGCTTAGAAGCATTAGATAAACAAGCCAATGAATGGCAGAATAAAGCCAATCGAGTAAAAGAACTGAATCGTATATTGGTATATAAAATTCAAAATGGTTATATTACCGATATGAAAATTGTAGATTCTGCGATAGTATGGTTTAATCATGATTCTAATCTCTCTCCAGAAGAATGTATAGAACTTGCAATGATGTGAGAGGAATAAAATGGAGAATAAAGTTATAATTATGCAAGAACTTAATAAGTTTCTTGCCGAAGTAGTAAATAACTGTACGAAATGCCAGTGTTGTACTTTCTGCCATGTACTTGACGATAAGACAAATTTTTGTTTCTTCGCTTATGATTGTATCCGTGAAAACTTTAAATTGTATCAGGGATGGGGTGAAAGAGAATGAAATATAAATGGGTAATTATGCAGGAACTTGAAGACAGCGGTTGCGCGAATCCTTATTTGATTGTAGATACAGAAGAGCGTGCCGAAGAATTGTGTAATAAGTTGGAATCCGAAAACCCCGGCTTTATCTTCTGGTCTTATATGTGTGAGGAGGAGTAATCTTCCTCCTATATGATTTAGGTGTTTAACACCTAAAACAAATTGTTGACATTCCTATAACTATATGATAAGATAACATTGTTCCGAGAGGGGAACACGAAAGGAGATTGAAAGATATGAACACTCTGTATGCGGTAAAGAATTTCGGACGGTATCACTTCTTCAAAACTGAAGAACTCCGCAAGGCGTATCTGGAAAGTCTGCCCGAGTGGGAAGCTAAGCACTGTGAAGTCTATGAAGTGCGCTATTGAAAGGTGGGATAAGCTGTGACTACTCGTACTTATTACATGCCGAAGAATCGGATTGCCCTTCACGTTATCAACTACATGGTTTCCAGAGTAGGATGTAGTATCGGTGAGCTGAAAGTCAATCGTCAAGCTGATACCATCCGTGTTCCCGTAACCTGTAATGATGAGGATGTTGCCAAGATTGAGCGCATCCTCAAAACCTATGATATGTTGGGAGAATAAATATGAAGAAATAAAAATATCATTATTTGGGCGAACCATTAAGGTTCTCCCTTTTAACTAATTTAGGTGTTTAACACCTAAACTAAGTAATTGACTTTTCATCGAATTTGAGTATAATAATAATTGTTCCGAGGGACAAGAGGTAAGAACGAAGTACAAGTTCCCAGTCCTCAACCAAGTTGCAAATTGGTCAATATCTTGTCCCAAGAACAAAAAATAACAGATTTAATGCTTGACAAAAAGCAAAAAATCTGATATAATAAAAATGTCCCAAGAGGGAAAACAAAAATTTGTGCAGGGTGGTCTGCCGAAACTAAACCACTGAGAAAAAAGGAGTAATTATGACTAACGTAGAAATCCTCAATGCTATTCTGGCTTTCCCCGGTGCGAGCATGGCTCGTGCCAACAAGATTAACTTCATTGTGATCCCTACCGATGAAGGCTTCGTGAAGGTCACTGTCGCCAATGCTTTGGCGAAGGATACCAAGGCTCACAAGGCTTTCAATGCCGAAGCGGCAATTGCCGAGTACAAGGCTTATGAAGCTGAAGTTGCTCTGCGTGAAGCCGAGAGGGCTTCCAAGCCTGCTAAGGTTAAGGGGCCGAACCCCGAAGCACAGGCACGCCGTGATGATCTTGATACCAAGATTTCTGCTCTGCCCTCTTTCACCGAGTATACCGCTACTGATATTCTGAAGGCTCTTGCCGGACAGGTTGCCGAGAATGTCACTGTAATGGCGGTCGGCCAGAGCGCTAAGCGCCTTGTGGAAAAGGGTATCCTCACGGTTAGTAATCGTGAAGGCGACAAGAAGTCCTACTACACCAAGGCTTAATCCTATCACCCAAACTCACTCCCCTTCCGATGGAAGGGGAGTAATTTTATTTTCAACTATTTAGGTGTTCAACACCTAATTTTATCAGTTGACTTTTCCCTTAACTTCTGTTATACTAAACATGCTCAAGAGAGAGCAGAAGGAGTGAAAAGAAATGAGTAAGAGAACAATTTGGTTCGACATGGATGGAACTATTGCCGACCTGTATAGTGTAGAAAATTGGCTTCCGAAACTGCGTTCCTATGACCCCTCACCTTATGCTGAAGCTAAGGTCATGTGGAACATGAGCCTGCTTGCTCGATATCTGAATAAGCTCCAGAAGCTCGGATATCGGATTGGAATTATCAGCTGGGTAGCCAAAGATTCCACAACAGAGTATGATAGAGCTGTGGCTCAAGCAAAGCGTCAATGGTTAGCTGAGCATCTATCCTCAGTAGCGTTTGACTTCGTACTAATAACGCCCTACGGAGAACCGAAAGGCTGGTGGATGATTACCACAGATGATATTCTGTTTGATGACAACAAAGACATTCGTAACGAATGGGATGGCGAAGCATATGAGCCAACAGAAATCTTCTCCGTTCTTTCCTCTCTCATCAAAGGGGAGTAATCCCCTTTGATTCTTTAGGTGTTTAACACCTAAACTTAATACTTGATTTTTATTAAAATTATGTTATAATATAATTGTTCTAAGGGATGAGGACTTCCAAAGACCACACATCAGCGGATTTCATGCATTGCCTTAGACTGTGGTGGTTTGAGGCAGTTCTTCCGCCGAGCTAACAAAAAATGAAGTTGTTGACGCTTTGCTACGATGGGCGGGCTTGTTCTAAATAGGTAGAACTAAACTCGGAGCCATCATAAGGGGAGTGTGTGTTGCCCTTATGGAAATTAGGTACTTTAATTGTACCTAATTTCAATTTAACCATTTAGGTGTTTAACACCTAATTATAAGACTTGCAATTTTCCTAATATGTGATATACTATCATTGTTCCGAGGGAAGAACGGAACAAAGAAATAAAAAAGAGAGAGGAATTAAAACGATGAAAGTATCTGAAACGATGACCATTACCAAGCGGAGCGCTGACGGTGCGTTCTATGGCGAGCACAACAATGTCCCTTATGTAATCGAGCGTTCCCACGCTGACTATAATGCCTATGATGGATTCTATAACGTGATGAGAGCTACAGCTTTTGGTGATCGTCCTCAGCTGTTGAAAGAAATCCTGATGAATAATCGCTATCCTATGATTTTCGGAAACACCAATGCATCTACTTCTACTCCTGCCCCTAAACGCGACCCCAAGGATATTCTGATTGAGGGAATTAAGCATCTGATGGACTTCTTCACTGAGTTCAGCTTTACTCCTTCATTCCGATTCACTAATACCTTTGCTTATATGGCTTGTCAGAGTGAACAGCAGGCAACTGAGTATGTTACGAATTACTTCGCTCTGATGGATTCTTCCTATGTGAAAGAAGTCCAGCAGAAAGTAAAGAGTGCTGAATTTAAGAAGATTATCAAAGATATTGCCCAGTATGGTGAACCGACCTCCCACATCAATACCCGGTTCAAGGTCTATTTTGGGCCTGCCGGAACAGGCAAGACCACGATTGCACAGGAAGAAAGCAACAATCGGTGTATCGTGTGTAACTCTTCTATGTTGCCGTCCGACCTGATGGAAGATTTCATCTTCAAAGATGGCAACCCTGACTTTAACCCTTCCCTTCTGTGGGACTGCATGGAACAGGGCAAAACCATCGTTCTCGATGAAATCAATCTTCTTCCCTTTGATTCTCTGCGTTTCCTTCAGGGTATTGTGGATGGTAAGAGTGAGTTCTACTACAAGAACCGTCCGGTACATATCCACGAGGGATTCCAAATCATTGGAACGATGAACCTCTCTCTCGGCGGTATGATTTACGGTTTGCCCGAGCCGTTGGTCGACCGTTGCTCTGAAGCCAAAGAATTTGCGCTTACTGCTGAGCAGTTGACAAAAGCCATTGTCGGGTGGGATGCGGAGTAATCCGCATCTTTTTTATAGACTTGATTTAGGTGTTTAACACCTAAATCTGTCGTTTGACTTTTTATATAACTTCTGCTATACTTGTATTGTTCCAAGAGAGGGAACGGAAAGAGAGGAATTGAAATGGAACTGAGTTTTGCGAGATGTGAATCTATTGTGAATACCCTTCCTATTGGTTTCTATACTGGACGAAGAATTAACGTTCGGGTTGATGAGAGTGCTAAAACTTCCTACTATGACCCTATGGAAGATAGTATCGTTGTGTCTTATCCCATTATTGCCCATCGTATGAACGTTATGTCGGAAGGTTCTTGTGATGAAGAAGAAGCTGTCCGGTCTATGATGTATCATGAAGTGTCTCATGCTATCCTCACTCCTGCTGAATCTTTGAGGAATAGTTTTGCAGTAAACTGCATGGAAGATGAACGCATTGAAACCGTCTTGAAAAGCTATTTCCACGGTGTAAACTTTCGTAAGCAGTTGATTGATATACATGGCGGGAAAATTCCGCAGGCAATTGATGCACAGTCTGCTTTCTTTAATGCCGTTCGTTTTGGCCTTGGAACGAGCAAGGTACAGAAAGAAGTCCAGCGTATTATCAATGAGTATGCTTCTATAAATCGTACTACTAAGCGTTGGGATGACCCTGTTGGTACGGCAGATTATGAAGATGCTATAGAAAAATTGTACAGACTTGTACAAAGCGAATACAGAACTAATCCCAAAAAGTTCCAGCCCAAAGAAAATGGTGGCGCGGGTAAACCGCAGGAAATGGATAAACTCGGGGAAAATAAACAGGGTTCGAGTAAAGGCCAGCCGTCCAATAAAAAAGACGAAGAAAATAGAAATGCAAATGCAAGTTCAAATGAATCTGAGGATGGCGAAGATGAAGGCGAAGGCAAAGGGAATAAAGAATCTGAATCTCAAGACCCTTGTGGTGAAGAGCATGAAAGTCCTCTTTCATCTGAACAGCTTAAACGCATGGTCGGTGCTTCTCTTGGCAAACAGACTGGTTTGGATGAAGCACAGGTTGAGAAACTGAACGAGTTTCAGAAAACCGTTGAAATGATTATTGGCAACTTTAACAAGAAGAACAAAGGCGGGAGCGGAATTAACGCCTACTCCGGTGTGTTTAATCCACGTGCCGTTGCCCGTAAGGATTATCGGTACTTTGAACGTGCTATGACTACACAGGGCAATAACAAGTTTGGTACTTGCCATTTGAACTTGATTATTGACTGCTCTGGTAGTTATTGTGAGAATGTCAACATTACCAATGGAATCCTTGCGGTTCTGTCAGAGATTGAGCGCAAGAATAGAAATTTTTCCATGGACGTTGCTTTTATCAACCATGAGTTCAAACTCTGTCAGACAGTCAGCGAACGCAAGATGAGCGCATGGGGCGGAAATTCCATTCCGGAAAACATGAAAGAGATTCTGATGAAGTTGCAGAAACCGCAAACGTGTAATTACAATATCGTCCTGTTTGATGGTGATGCTTGTTGCAATAATATGTACGGCAGAGATTGCAACAAGGCTTTCAGTGTATTCGATATGAAGCAGACTACGCTTATCACAGACCCCGACAATGAAGAGTACATGAACCCGCCTTTTACTTCCACAAAGGTTGTAGTTACTCAGGAATATACCAAAGAACTGATTGACCATATTATCCATGCACTGACCATTGCTTTCGGTTAAGATTAGGGGAGTTTAACTCCCCTAATTTCATTTTACGGATTTAGGTGTTCAACACCTAAATACCGAATTTGACAAATCCTATCCTATGTAGTATACTGTCTATGAAATAAGGGAAGGAAAACCCAAGACAAACCAAAAGGAGCTTTATTGAATGTCTGACTATGCCCTCATTCTGGATACTGAAACCACAAGCCTTGATAAGCCTTTCTGCTATGATTGTAGTTGGGTTATCATGCGGAAAGCTGACGGACAGCTGATTGATTTCAAGGCTAATGTAGTTGAACAGGTATGGCACAATCTGCCCCTGTTTGAATCTGCATACTATAAGGAAAAGCGGCAAAAGTATGTTCAGATGATGCGAAAGCATGAAGCCACTATGGATAAATGGGGCTATATTATGCGGAAGTTGAAGCAGGATATTATCAAGTATAACATCGAAGAAGTGTACGCTTACAACTCCGACTTTGACGATAAAGTGATTGCCTATAATTGCGATTGGTTCAAGTGTAATAATCCTCTTGAAAATGTCGCTGTATACGATATTTGGGGATATGCAAGCGAGTTTATCACTGGTGATTCTGACTATCGTGCTTTTTGTGAAACGTTTGAGCGGTTCACTGATACAGGCAACTACAAAGGGAGCGCCGAAGTAGTCCATCAATTTCTGTTGGATGACCCCGATTTCATTGAAGAACATATGGGCCTGTTCGATTCTGAGATTGAAGCAAGTATCCTGTTTGAATGTGTAAACCGTGGCGCTGAATGGGGCAAGAGCTATAAAGTAAATAAAGTGTTGGTTCGTCCGATTCTCCATCCCTTCACTATTAAGATTGACGGAACAGAAATTTATAGCGGTGAATATGTGAAAAAATATGTTCGGTCTGATGTGTACAACTTCAAGAGTAAGTAAGAAGGTGGGACAGAAATGTCCCACTTTTCACCCAATCGTATTTAGGTGTTCAACACCTAAACCCATTTGTTGACTTTTACTGAAATTCTGTTATAATATAATTGTTCCAAGGGGAGAGGAAAAGAACATCCTACTTCACCAAAGAAGTGATAGAGGAATGACAAGAACAAACCTCACTTGCAAGTCCCCAAAGAACAAAATCCAAATTGTTAAGAGGAAGCGTGAAGAGAACACGATAAAGTTCCCCATTGGAGTCCGAAGAATCGGATTAGTAGGCAACTCCCCTGGTTTCCGAATAAATTTCCTCTTGACTAACTTCCTTAAAATACTGCAAGGCAGGTACAGGCGGTTAAACGAATAGCCATACCGCAGTAGGATGGGCGTAATGCCGTTAGGGTGGTGATGGGTCTTGAAAAACTGACCCATGGTAGCAGTATTTAAATAATAACAAGAGAAGGAAAACTCTTAAAAAACTAGAAAGGATACCGCTATGAAGAAAGCGTCTATGGAAACCCTTGTCAACTACATCGACTCTCACAATCTGACCGAACTGTTCCCCATCAAGGATGAACTGACTGCCGAACTGTCCAAGGGTAAGGCGAAAGCCGATGCCAACCGCGCCCTGTACGATGAATACCACGACAAGGTTATCGAAGCTCTGCGCAAGGCTTCCGCTCCTGTAACTGCGCAGGAGATCGCGGACGAAACCAGAATTGCCCGTGGCAAGATCGTATACGGTCTGAATAACTACTGGAAGTCCGAAGTAACGCGAGATGATTCTGGTAAGACCGCTACTTATACTCTTGCGTAACCCTTCCTCCCTGCCGCCCTACGGGGCGGTTTTCTTTTAGGCGCACTTAGGTGTTAAACACCTAAAATTGTATCCAAAATACATTGTTGACAAATATCAAAAATTATGATATAATTTTCCCAGAACAGGAGAAGGATACTCCATAAACCGGAAAGGATATGTGTATGGCAAGCAAAGCAAGTTTGGAAAATGCGCTTCGCGCTGAAATTCTGGAAGTCATTACTAATGCCCTGTCTAAACACTTTGATGCTGACATCATCACTGTTGGAAGCGGTGAAATCTCTCTTCCCCTGACTGATGCCGAAGGCAATGAAAAGTACCCCAAAATCAAGGTTTCTATTCCCCGTGGTACCCGTAACGGTGAAGGCGGTTATACTCCCTATGATGGGTACAACGCCGCCGAAGAGTATAAACTTGAACAGGAAAGCAAAGCGCAGGAGCGCGCCGTTCGGAAAGCCATGAAGGAAGCCGAGAAGAACAAGAAGAAAGAAGAGAAGGAGGAGTAATCCTCCCTCCTCCTTGTTTAGGTGTTAAACACCTAAATATACCCCTTGCATTTTTCCCTTATTATGATATAATACAATTGTTCCAAGGGAACGAAAGAAAAAAAACGAGAAGGACACTCGATAAACCAGAAAGGAAATACTGGTATGAAGATGATTCTGGACATGAGTTTTGAAGATGGCATGAACGTTGTTAAGGCTCTGCGCGAGTGCGCTATTAACAATGGCTGGGACAAGAATGAACTGGATGAGTGCGGAGTTGTTGAAGAGTATACCTCTGCCGTGGATGCCGCTCTCACCGCGCTGGGCATCTCTGTCAGCATTGACAGCGAGCCCAAAGCTGAGCCCGAACCCGAAGTCGAAGATGATGACTTCGATGAAGTTGACGATTTTGATGTGCCCAAGGATTACTTGTCAGAATTCGATGATAATGACGATGATGATGATGATGATGATGAAGAGGATACCCGCCAGTACTCTCTTACTCCCAAGGGCGAGTTTGTTGTACGTGCTGTTGAAGCGGGTGCCTCTTTTGAGAACGCTTGTAAGATTGCAGATTTTCTGTTCGATGATAACGAAGGCGAGTAATCGCCTTCTACCTATTTAGGTGTTTAACACCTAAAATATCTCCTTGACTTTTCCTTTAGATATGGTATAATGCATATGAACCGAGAGAGAAAGGATGATGAAGAATGGCGAAGGTTACGAAGAATATTGTGGATAAGGCATTGCGTGAACAGGTATTTGACCTTCTGTTCAGTACTCCAAACGATGAGAATGTTGATTTCTTTGTCAAAATCAATGATAGGCAGTATGGCGTTCTGCTCACTGATTTGAATGACACTCAGCGTTATATTCGGATTGGCGCAATCGTTGCCGAAGAGCGTGAAGATATGACTGCCGAAGAACTCATGCAGTCTGAGATTGACGCTTATCAGGCAAAGCAGAACGCTAAAGCCGAAAAGGCAAAAGCCAAAGCGGAAAAGATTGCCAAAGATAAAGAGAAGCGTGAAGCAGAAAGGGAGAATAAAAATGAAGTATAATGAAGCCTGCCCCAATTGCGGTAGTGACGATTATGAAATCAATGATTATTCCGATGATTTCGATACTTATGGCGGCGAACAGTGGTGGTCTTGTACTTGCAGTAAATGCGGACATAATTTTGAAATAACTAAAGTGTACGAACTTAAAAATGTAATTATTGAGGAAGTTAGCGAAAGCTAACTTCATTTTATTTTACTTAGGTGTTCAACACCTAAATATACTTATTGACTTATCCCATATCTATGATATAATACAATTGTTCCAGGAAGAAACAGAAAGGAAATAAAAATAATGGATATTATGGAAAAGAAAATCTATACAATTACTCTTGACAACTATCATGGAGAATCCTTTACTGAACACTTTTTCCAGTTAAAGAACGCACTCACGCGCTTTATGGCCTTGCAGGATGAAGGCATGAGTAAAGATGAATTCACGCGCCATGATAATTACTTTAGTTTCTTTGATGACAGTTATAATGAATATTCGACATATATTTCTATGACTGATGGCATTGTTAAAGATTTGTTTTCGGATGATATGATATGAGGTAAAATAAAATGAAACTTGAATTTAATATTCATGGTACATTCGAATTTGATTTCAATGAGAAACGACAAAAAGAATTGATTCGAGATGCAAAAACCTATCCCGGCGGTATTACTTCTCTCCTGCTCGATAATTTGGAAGTCGCACGAGATTATCCCTCAACCGAAAGCACTTTTACCCTTGACCCTGATCAAGTTGCCCAAATGCTTAATGTATTGATGCAGAAGGAGAAAGAAGTTAGCGAAAGCTAACTTTATTTTGATTCGTACTTAGGTGTTTAACACCTAAATCAAGCAATTGACTTTCTCTAAAATTGTAGTATACTATAATTGTTCCAAGGGGAAGGGCGAGCGAAAGCGGACTCGAACGAGAAACTTCAAAGAAGTTTCAGATACCCCTTGACAAACAGCAAATCCTGTGCTATAATAAGGATGTTCGAGGTAAGGGTTGAAGCTATCTTGACATGGGCTAACGTAATTGGTGGTCATTGTATAAATCCCTTCCCAAACCTCAAAAAAACACTTGACATCTTCCACAAAATGTGGTAAGATAAATATGAAAACAGGGGAAGGAAAACCCCACAAACCAGAAAGGCATTTATTATGAAGAAGGCTACTCTCGAAAACATCCGTACTGCTCTGGTCAATGCTGGTTATGATTCTACCAATCCTATGATGGTAGAACTGGACACCGAACTGAATAAGGGTGCCGCTGAGAAGGCCGCACGTGCCGCCGAGTATGAAGCCATTCACGATCTGATCGTGGATAATCTGTCTGATACTCCTGTGACCGTGGCCGATCTCGTTACCGAAATCGAAGGCGAACTGCCCGAAGGTATGAATCGCCACAAGGTTCAGTATGCTCTGAATAATCTGTGGCAGGACGAGATTGTCAAGATCGCCGGCAAGCCCAACACTTACCGCCGGGCGTAAGGTACAAGGTTTCAAGGGGCTTTTCCTTAAAACCCCTTTCCACTTACAGGGTCTGGGTTTGGTGTGATCGACCCTTGATTAAATTAGAACACTGTCGAGCCGTAGACAAAAATTCGGTGCCAGCCGAGCCGTAGGCAACAAAAATTCGGTACATGCCTGTAGCCAACGAGGAGACAGGCTATTTTTTTATACAAATATATTTAGGTGTTCAACACCTAATAGAAAAAAAAAGTCCTGCGGACTAAATCCGCAGGATTCTTTTTATATTGTCGCAGAAAGTGTCCCACCAAGTTCTTTCATACCGATAGAATGTATCCACAAAGATACGATAGGCAGGATATTTAATTCGAGAATTATTGGGGTCAGGTTTCAAAAGCCAAAGTTCATCTTCCCATTTATCTCCAGGACCAATCCAATTTGTAGGCAACCATCGCGTTTTACCCAGTTCATGCACAGACCAGAGAATATTTTCATCTGACAAATCACCGTCATATTCAACGCCGCCATAGATAACTTCACGAGAATTGAGTTTGGAGTACACAAGACGTTTTACTTTAATTACTTTCACGTTCCCAACACCTGCCTATATGCTATTTCCCAAGCCATATGTAATGCTTCATGGCTCGTCATCTGTTGAGCTTTGCCTGTATAATGAACCAAAAGAGAAGTATTTATTTGCTTATATTGTCTTAAATCGTCATCGTATGCGGAGACAAGATTCAGAATACGTTTCTGATAAGTTTCAACCTCTTGAAGTTCTACATTCTTATCAGACCCATCGGGAAGCATCTCTGCACTTCCCTTACATAGAATAATCTCGCGACAATAGGTTGTCATTGTTTGCCGATGCTCCAATAGATTATTCAGCAGTTCTTTCATGTGAATATCTTCGCTGCTCCAAGTATCAGATTCCTTTTTTCTTCCAAACATATCCTTATCTCCTTTCCGATTACATACATATTATATCATAAACTAATGAAATGTCAATTGAAAATTTTAGGTGTTTAACACCTAATTTCAAGATAAAGAAAAGAGGGTTTTCCCCTCTTTTTCAATACCCCACACAATATCGTCCATCTGCATAGGGACCATAAACCCAGTACTTCTCCTGCGCTTCATCACGCCAACTGGCATAACCAGAAGCACCCAAATCATCTTTAAATTCCGTTTCCGTATACACATCTCCATCAGTCCAATACGCACCCTGACGAAGTACTTCCCAAACTGTTTTCGGCACAGAATCATAGCGATCAAGTTTAGGATAATGAGCAATTACTGTAGGTTCCGTTTCTTCACAATCATCTTCCATATTCCAGAAATAAAGCGCCATTCCTTCATCCACGGAATCTGCATATGGCTTTACCAGTTCAGCTTTTCCATCATCCATAAATTTATACACTTCAAACTGATAAGTAGGATGATTTTTTTCAAACCATTCCTCCCAATTATCCACCAGAAACATAGGCGTGCGGTCAGCATCACACTCATACTGGTCGTTAAGTTCTTCGCACTTCATAATCAAATACTTCGTCATTTTCTACGTCCTTTCTGGTTTTCAGTGTTTTCCTTCACTTCATGTATGAAGTATAACATAGAAGGGAATAAATGTCAAATTACGAATTTAGGTGTTCAACACCTAAGTCAAGTACTTGACAAATTCCCTAAAATGTGCTTATCCCATTGTATACAGTATACTGTATCCGGTATTTTTATAGCGCCCCTTCTGGCGCAAGCTTTCTGTCGCTGTCAAATACTTGACAAGCCGCCGCGTCAAGCCGCATAAGCTGCGTCTATAAGCTGGAACTTGCTATGAGCTGGAAAGCTGGAAATTTCGTGTCAAGTATTTGACATAAGCTGGAGAAGCTGGGTCGTAGAAGCTGCTGTCAAGTATGTATACTGGATACATATTTGACGCGCCACAAGCTGGAATTGTATACATACTTGACAAGCTAAAAGTTGAATTTCAATTTTTATTGAATATAAATGTTCATATAGGTGGCTCACTCGTTTTACGCTCACGAAAAATCCTATTGCGGAAGGCTACGCTATTCCCGATGTTATCGAGAACTCAAAAGCTGGGCGCAATAGGATTTTCCGTAAATGCCATTTTGAGAGGGCATCCGCCGGCAGAACACGCCTCTAAAAATATGCACCCTTTTCCGGCTGATTTGATGTTTTTCTATTTCAGCCTGAAATGGGGTATTAGCGCGAACAGTAGGAAAAAGCTCGCCTTTCTACTGTTGAAAGAAGCTGCATTTTAAGCTGCTTAAAATGACTTTATATCGCGACCTTCCGCAAGCCATTCTACCGTCTTATCCCCCATAACCGGTGGATTTGATATATATATACTATTTCCGTCAGATAAGGGGGATTCGACGTAGAATCCTATTGCGCAATGCCACAGTATTGGTTAAAATAAGCTGGTCAATGTACTAGGTAGCGAAATGGAAATTTATCGAGAAATTTAATATTTGACTGTAATAATTTATTATTTGACAATCTAATATTTCATATGCTATAATGTTTTTAGAAAGAAAATATTAAGGAATTTTTAATATTTGACAATATTATTTTATCGAGCTTAAAATAATTTATTTATTGACAAAAGCTGGAAATCGGGCACTA
>Ga0247611_10003475_pt1 | contig 23320 bp, 29 predicted proteins | sample 177DNAGHGhighgp2_FD_192422 | JGI IMG/M metagenome (GOLD analysis project Ga0247611, IMG submission 192422) | Sheep rumen microbial communities from Palmerston North, Manawatu-Wanganui, New Zealand - 1770 DNA GHGhigh gp2 | ecosystem: Host-associated > Mammals > Digestive system > Stomach > Rumen... | reverse complement strand
GGGCACCAGACCGGGGGCAAGCTCCCCCTCGAGCTTGAGGATGGCGGCCTCGATCTTGTTGCGGTACATGTCGAGCGGTCTGCCGGAGGAGCGCAGGAGCCTGTCGGCCTGCTTGACGATTACGGAGCGCCCGTCCCGTTCGGAGCAGACGCGAAAGACATAGTTGATGTTGCCGTCGCCGATTTCGGTACATGCCGTCTCCTCGTCCGGGTCAAAATAATGCAGCGCTTCGACGGTATAGCGTTTGACATCCTCGGTATTCATGAGAAAGAAAGAGTCAAAACCGGGCATGGACTTGCCTCCAATCGTATATGTAATCGTGCTGAAACGGAGATTTCCAAAGACCGGATAAACAAAAATCAACAGAAACGCAGAATAATTAACAGCTTCATAAGCAGAACATACACCCGAAACGGTCAAAAGTCAACACGCAAAAAGAAAAACAGTCAAAAGTTCAAAAAATAAAAAGTATTGCGGAATCAATTGACGTTTTGCATCTTATGAGTTATTATAATCAACCGGTACGGAAACGCTGAGGTGCAGTCTTGCGACGGGGTGAATTGTGATGTTAAAAATAGAACGCCATAACCTGATCGACCAGGAGATCCGCAAGGCGGGCTTTGTCCTTGTTCCGGACATGAGCGAAATGCTCCAGTGCAGCGAGGAGACGGTGCGCCGCGATCTCAAGGAGATGGAGAAGGCCGGGAAGCTGGTGCGCACCCACGGCGGCGCGTATCTTGTAGAAAAATATGACAAGGGCTATCCCATGGAGCTGCGCAAGTCCTACCTCCAGCATACCAAGGAGAAGCTGGCCGAGGCCGCCGTCCGCGAGATCCGGGAAAACGATGTGGTCATGCTTGACGCCAGTACGACCTGCCTCGCCATTGCCGAGGCGATCCTGACCCGGGAGCTGAACATCACGCTGGTGACAAACTCCCTTGCTGTCTGCAATCTTTTCAGCGGGGCCAATACCGGCATAAACCTCGTCTGTGTCGGCGGCACCTTCCGCAGGCGCACCCTGTCCTTTGCCGATCCGAACACGGTGGAGGCGCTGCGCCGCTACTATGCCGACTGCGCTTTTGTCAGCTGCCCGAAGGTGAACGTGGAGTTCGGCCTTTCCGACAACCACATCAGCGAGGCAAACGTGCGCAAGCAGATGCTGCACAATGCCCAGAAGAAGGTACTGGTTGTGGACCACACCAAGCTCGAGGGAAATGCCAACATCCTCTTTGAGGGGCTGGAGCAGATCGACCTCATCATCACCGACCAGCACCTGCCCGCGGACTTCGAGGCCTATGCCGCCGAGCGGAAGATCGAAGTGCGCTATTGCCAGGAGTGACGGAAAACGATAATCACAGGACATGAAGGCCGCAGGCTTTCATGTCTTTTTTATTCGCAGTAAGGAAATATGCAAGAAAACATATTCATAGTATGAAAAATACAACGCATACAAAGCTGTTGCAATGTGTGCCTGTGGAATCAATCCAATTATATACAGAACCCAACAAAAAACAAAGAAGATTATGGGAAATACCGCAATTTCAGCAGAATCCCACAAAAAGCAAAGCTTCTTTTGAACAAAATACACAAAATAATTCGATTCAGCTCGCGGGAAACTACAGAGATTAAAAACAAAAATTGTTATAAATCAACAAAAGAAAAAGCGAAAAAGGAATAAAAAAGTGAAGCATAAGGACAAAATGAACAGAAACGAACCGAAATAAAACGGGTAAAAATCAACAAAAACGGTCTTGACATCTCGATTTATTTTGATAAACTAAAGCCATAAGCATGAATAATGCTCGGACAACAATTCACTAAAGAGGAGGAAAAATCATGAAAAAAGCGTTATGTTTGACTCTTGCACTGGTAATGATCTTTGCCCTGGCTGTCAGCGGCATGGCCTATGCCGAAGAAGACACCATCAAGATCGGCTACATCGGTGACCTCTCCCAGGGCACGGCCCTGTGGGGCAACGCCGGCAAGTTCGGCGCGATGGAAGCGATCGAAGAGATCAACGCCGCCGGCGGCGTGCTGGGCGGCAAGAAGCTCGAGCTCGTCCCCATGGACGGCAAGGGCGACTCCGCTGACTCCGTCAACGCCCTGCGCAAGCTGATCACCGACAACGGCATCGTCGCCGAGATCGGCACCAACTTCTCTTCCTGCAATATCCCGATGGCCTCCGTTGCCGACGAGCTGAAGGTTCCCATCATCGGCACCGCTGCCTCCAATGAGCTCGTCACCATCGACGAGCAGGGCAAGCTGCATCCCTACTCCTTCCGTATGTGCTTCCTGGATGCCTACATCGGCACCGTTGTCGGCACCTACGCTACCAAAGATCTCGGCTTCACCAAGGGTGCTCTGTTCACCATCAACGGCGACACCAACTCCGAGGCTGTCGGCCAGTTTATCGAGGACGCCTTCCTTGCCAACGGCGGTGAGCTCGTCGCCAAGGAACAGTGCCAGACCGGCGACCGTGAGTTCCGCGCTCAGCTTGCCAAGATCAAGAGAGCCGATCCCGAGGTCATCTTCGTTGTCATGAATGACTACGCCATGAACGCCACCTTTGCCAAGCAGGCCCGCGAGATGGACATCAAGTGCATGCTCCTCGGCCACGACGGCTGGGACTCCGACCAGCTTGCTGAGGAAGCCCAGGGCGCGCTCGACGGATGCCAGTTCGTCAGCCGTATCGGCTTTGCCATGCCCGAGGCCCGCGAGTTCGGCGAGAAGATCGTTGCCAAGTACGGCGGCACCCTCGAGACCGAGTGCCTGTTCGGCCGTGACGGCGTGTACTGGATCGCCGACGCCATCGAGCGCGCCGGCTCTGCCGATCCCACCGCGATCCGTGACGCCCTTGAGGCCACCGACGTCTATAACGGCCTGATCGGCCAGCTCGTCATGAACGCCGAGACCCACAACCCCGTCATGGCCTGCGAAGTCTTCGAGTTCCAGACCAACGACGGCGCCCATGTGAAGGTTCCCATCAAGACCGTCGAGGCTGTTACCGACTGATGTGCTGCTGAAAGCATAACATTGCGCAATTCCCATACAGAGGGGGAGGACTTGCTCCTCCCCCTCTGAGATTAGATGAAAGGATAAATAGGAGATCGTATTATGTTCTTGCAACAGCTTATTACGGGAATCTCCATCGGCGGCATCTACGCGCTGCTCGCCACCGGGTATTCCCTGATCTACAGCTTGCTGGACTTCTCCAACTGGGCCCACGGCGAATTTGCCATGCTCGGCGCCTATGTGGCGATCGTGTTTGCAAACATGGTGGGCGTACCGTTCCTGATCGCGGCTGTTCTCGGCGTGTGCGGCGCGGCACTGATCAGCTTTTTCTGTGAAAAGGTGGTCTACCGGCATATCCGCAGCACCGGCGCACCGAACATGTTCCTGATGATCGGCGCCATGGGCATGTCCACGATCTTCCAGCAGGTCGCAAACCTGGTCTTCACCGGCCAGTACCGCTCCTTCAAGTTCAAGCTCCCCGTCAACACCATTGAGATCGCGGGCGCTTATCTCGGCGTTCTGGACCTGATCAGCCTGGTGCTTACGGCGGTGATCCTTGTCTTCCTCATGTACCTCATCAACAAGACAAAATTCGGCCTGAACGTGCGCGCCATCGCCTGCAACGCCTACGCGGCCCGCGTGCTCGGCGTGCGCGTCGACCGCTCGATTGCCTCCGTGTTCCTGCTGGCCGGCTCCCTCGCGGGCGTCGCCGGCATCCTCTACGGCATGAAGTACAATGTCTTCCCCACCATGGGCAACATCGGCCTGAAGGCATTCGTAGCCTCCGTGGTCGGCGGCCTCGGCAGCGTGCCCGGCGCCATTGTCGGCTCCCTGCTGTTGGGAGTCCTGGAGACCTTCGTCTCCGGCTATGTCAGCTCCAGCCTGCGCGACTTCTTCTCCTTCGCTCTGCTGATCGTGCTGCTGCTCGTCAAGCCCAGCGGCCTGTTCGGCGTGGATGTCCAGGATAAGGCATAAGGGGGTGCGGCTGTATGATTGAATTTTTCAACAACATCAACACCGGCATCTGCTCCTTCCTGCATATCAATTCCTACATACAGGGTGTCGTGGTGCTTTTGTGCATCAACATCATCGCCATCCTCGGCATGGCGGTGCTGACCGGCTTTACCCGCCTCTTCTCCTTCGGCAACGCGGGCTTCATGGCCATCGGCGCTTATACCGCCGCTATTTTGATCGTGCGCCATAACGTCAACTTCCTCATCGCCATGGTCATCGGCGCGGCCTTCGCGGGCTTCATCGCCTTCCTGCTGGGCTCTCTGACCCTCAAGCTCAAGGGCGACTACTTCCTGATCACCTGCCTGGGCTTCGGCGAATGCGTGCGCGTACTGTTCAACTATTTTAAAAAGCTCACCGGCGGCTCGGCGGGCTTCCCCGGTATCCCCAACTATTCCAGCATGGTCTTCGCCGTGATCTGCGCCATCCTCGCGTTTTTCGTCGCTTGGCGCTTTATACACTCCAAATTCGGGCGAAACCTCACCTCCATCCGTGAAAATGAGCTGGCGGCCGAGGCGGTCGGCATCAATGCTTTCCGCTACAAGAGGCTGAGCTTCACCTTCTCGGCGGTCTACGCGGGCTGGGCGGGCGCACTCTACGCGGGCTACATGATGTACATCGTGCCCACGAACTTTGCGCTGAATAAGTCCATCGAGCTTATCACCACCACCGTTATCGGCGGCCTCGGTTCACTCACCGGCTCGGTGCTCGGCGCCATGCTCGTCACCCTCCTGCCGGAGGTGTTCCGTTCCTTGTCCAACTACCGTATGCTGATCTACGGCTTCGCCGTCGTGCTGATCATCATGTTCCGTCCCAACGGCCTCTACGGCTATAAGGAATTTTCGCTCAAGCGCACGATCGCCTGGTTCAAGAAGCTCTTTGGCGGCAGCGCAAAGGCCGGAAAGGAGGAAGCGTAATGGAAGATCTTGAAAAAAGAGTAGCCGAACTCGAAGACAGGGTCACGATGCTCGGATACAGGATTTCTGTCATGGAAAACCGCGATCCGGTACTCGAGATGCAGAATGTGGAGAAGCACTTCGGCGGCGTGCATGCCATCGACAACTTCTCCGTCAAGATCGAACAGGGCCAGATCCACGGCCTCATCGGACCGAACGGCGCCGGCAAGACCACCATCTTCAACAACATCACCGGCATCTACGCCCCGGACGCGGGCAAGATCCTCTTCCGCGGCTATGATATCACCGGCTCCTCGCCCCATAGAGTGGCTCAGCTCGGCATCGGGCGCACCTTCCAGAACATCCGCCTGTTCTCCAACCTCTCGGTCATGGATAATGTCATCATTGCCAGCGGCAATGACGCGACCTACAATCTAGCCGAGGCCATCTTCCACAACAAGAACTACAGGCGCCGTGAGCAGCACCTGCAGGACAAGGCCATGCATCTCCTGGAGATCGTGGGCCTGCAGGACAAGGCAAACGAGCGGGCAAGCTCCCTGCCCTACGGGCATCAGCGCAAGCTGGAGATCGCCCGCGCCATGGCGCTGGAACCGAAGCTCCTGCTTCTCGACGAGCCTGCCGCCGGCATGAACGCGGACGAGTCCATGGAACTGGTTGACTTTGTTCAGGAGATCCGCAGCCGATTCAAGATCACCATCCTCATGATCGAGCACCACATGGATGTCGTCTCCAACCTCTGTGACTACTGCACGGTTCTCAACTTCGGCAAGACCCTGGCTGTCGGCACGCCCGCCGAGGTCAAGAGCAATCCGGAGGTCATCCGCGCCTATCTGGGAGGGACTGAATAATGGCTGTACTGTTGAAAGTTGAAAACCTGAAAGCGGCCTACGGCGGCATCCATGCTCTGCGCGGCGTGTCATTGCAGGTGGAGGAGGGGGAGATCGTCTCCGTGCTCGGCGCAAACGGCGCTGGCAAGTCCACTCTCTTGAAGTGCATCTCGGCGGTCATGAAGCGCGTTGAGGGCAACATTGAGTTCGACGGCAAGCCTATCTCCAACAAGCCCTATGAGATCGTGGAGGCCGGCCTTGTTCAGGTTCCGGAAGCGCGGCAGATTTTTGCCAAGCTCACGGTGGAGGAGAACCTCCGCGTCGGTGCGGGAAACCGTAAGGACACCGACGGTATTAAGAAGGACTTTGAACGCGTCTACGCCCTGTTCCCTCGACTCAAGGAACGCGAGAAGCAGTACGGCGGCCTCCTCTCCGGCGGCGAGCAACAGATGCTGGCTATCGCCCGCGGCATCATGGCAAAGCCCAAGCTCATGATGTTTGACGAGCCGTCCCTCGGCCTTGCGCCCGTGATTGTGACGCAGATGTTCGAGGCGATCAAGGAGCTCAACAAGGAGGGCATTTCCATTCTGCTTATCGAGCAGAACGCGAACAAAGCTCTGCAGATCTCCGACCACGCCTACATCATGCAGACCGGCCTTGTGGTGCGTTACGGCACCGGCAAAGAGCTGCTGGCTGACGATACCCTCAGCGCTGCCTACCTCGGCGAATAAACCCATCATGAAAAGAGACACCGCCGCTGTCCAAATCCGGACAGCGGCGGCCTTTCACTATTGGTTCAATTGTTCCTCTCGCCGGCGGATCTCGTCGGCGCGGGCGATCACTTTTTCCTTCCAGCTGTCGTCATCCGCGTCAAGCTGGTAGACATTGAAACCCATCTGCCTGCCCGAGGTGACGATCACCGCCTCATCGTCGACATGCAGGGAGATGCGGTAGTGGCTGGGGACCTTTTGCGGCAGGGTCTCCTTACGGTCGCGCTGTACCTCGCGCAGATGCCGCTCGCCGTTGACGATGCCGTCGAATCTCACGCCGTAGCAGCGAAACAGACGCCGGATATATCGCTCCGAGCGGAAGGACGAGGTGTAGACCCAGACCTCATAGCCCATCTTCTGCAGCGTGCGGATAAGCTCCGGCGTGCCGAGCCTGAGCCGCTCTTTGAAAAATTTGTTGAACGGAAAGGGCAGCGGCGGCTCGGTCTTGTGCGTCAGCGGCGAGACAAACAGGACCTCGTCGAGATCGAAGGAAACTCTCATGACTGCTCCCTCTCCTTTGCGATGCCCTCCACGATCTTCATCACCATCTGTGCCCATTCGGCGGCGGGAGCCTCAAAACTGTGTACCTCGTAGCGCTTGCCGATATGCCCGGTTAGCACGACCGAAGCGCTGTCGATGTGGAGCGTCTCCTTGTACTGATTGCGCATCAGCTCCTCCATGTGCTTTTTTGTCTCCTCGCTCATCCAGCCCTTGCGCGCGCTGCCGGTGATGATCCCGTCGAGCCGCACGGAGTAGTGCCGGAAATAACTGCGGATGTATTCAAAGGAATAGTATTTTGCGGTATAGACCCAGATGTCGTAGTCCTGCTTGCTCAGATAATGCAGCAGGGCCGGGACCCCGCAGCGGATGCGCTCCCGGTACCAGCGGCTGAACGGGAAGGACAGCCCCTTCTCCGCAGGCTCATCCTCCCCGCAGAAGACGACCTCGTCCAGATCCAGGGTCACGCGCTTATTGTGCTGGGACTTGCGGATCATCTGCTCAATGTCCGTCTCCTGTGTGAGATTGACGATGGAGATGGGGAGCGGGTTATAGTTGACCTTTATTGCCGCGCCCCAGCGGTGATGGCCGTTTAAGATCATGTAGCCCTCGGGATAGACCTTCTGTACGATGAGGGGATCCTTCCAGATCTTCGCGTCTGCCTGGCGCTGGCGGACAAACTTGTCGGCGTAGTCCGAGAGGATGGTATAGTTGGGGCCGATCGAGGGAAAGCAGAACTCGTCATCCGGGTTCGGGTGAAGCTGCTGCCAGCGCGCCTTTTTTACGAACATCCTTTCCGCCAGCGAAGCCTTGACCGGGACCATGGTTCCCCGCTCCTTTTCGATCTCGTCGGCAATAAACTGCTCAAATTCCGTGGCGCGCGCCATAAAGCGATCCCTCCGCTGCATGTATTGATAGTTGAATTATACTTCTTTTGCATTCAAATGCAAGGCGCAAAACGGAAAACGTGAAAAAATATCAGAAGAACATTGACAGAGAATGCCGAAAAAAGTAAAATGTACCGGTCGATTACATTTTTATGCCCGATCACAGACGACCGGGCGAAACGGAGGAACAACGCATGAGCAAGGAAAACTACGGCTTTACTACCACGGCCATACACGGCCACAGCATCAAGGACGCAAACGGCGCGCTTATCACGCCGATCTATAATTCATCCACCTTTATTTTTGATTCCACCGCCCAGGGCGCGGCGCGTTTTGCGCTGGAAGAGCCCGGCTATATTTATGCCCGCCTCGGAAACCCCACCTGCACCGCCGTGGAGGAGACGCTTGCAAAGCTTGAGGGCGGCGAGGCCGGCCTCATCACCGTCTCCGGCATGGGCGCCATCACCGCCACGATCTGGACCTGCATCTCGGCAGGGGAGGAGATCGTCGCCGACAAGACCCTCTACGGCTGCACCTTTGAATTCTTTGAGCACCACCTGAGCCGCTTCGGCGTCAAGGTGCATTTCATCGAGATGACCAATGAGGACGAGCTTCGCGCGGCCCTCAACGACAAGACCCGCATCGTCTACCTCGAAACCCCGGCAAACCCCAACCTCAAGATCACCGACATTGAAAAGACAGCGAAGATCGCCCATGACTATAACCCCGCCATCAAGGTCATCTGCGACAACACCTTCTGCTCTCCCTACATCCAGCGCCCGCTGGAGCTGGGCGCGGACATCGTCGTACACTCCGCCACCAAGTACATCAACGGTCACGGCGACCTGCTGGCGGGCGTGGTGGTCAGCGACGCCGAGACCATCAACAACATCCGTCTCATCGGCATCAAGGACATGACCGGCGCCTTCATGCCCGCAAACGAAGCCTACCTCGTGGCCCGCGGCCTCAAGACGCTGGAGATCCGCATGCAGCGCCACTGCGACAGCGCCATGAAGGTGGCACAGTACCTCAAGACCTGCGACAAGGTGGAGAAGGTCTATTACCCCGGCCTTGAGGAACACGAGGGTCATGAGATCGCCAAAAAGCAGATGCACGGCATGTACGGCGGCATGGTGAGCTTCGTCGTCAAGGGCGGGCGCGCAAAGGCGGCCATCGTTGCCGACAGCGTGAAGGTCGCGACCCTCGCCGTCTCCCTCGGCGCGGCCGAGACCCTCATCGAGCATCCCGGCTCCATGACCCACTCCCCCTACACCGAGGAGGAGCTGGAAGCTGCGAACATTGCCCCGGGCCTTATCCGCTTCTCTGTGGGCCTGGAAAACCCCGAGGATATCATCGCCGACCTCAAGCAGGCTTTTGAAAAGATCTGATGATACGAAAGGCGACAGCCTTCGACCTTGACGCCGTGGAGGCGCTGTACGGCGAGATCCACGACGCCGAGGAGCGGGGGAGCATCACCACCGGCTGGCTGAGAGGCATCTATCCCGTACGTGCGACAGCCGAGGCGGCTATCGCGCGGGATGAACTTTTTGTCATGATCGAGGACGGAAAGCTCATCGGCGCCGCTGTCATCAATCAGATCCAGGTGGACGTATACGAGGGCGCGGCCTGGGAGTACCCGGCTTCACCGGAGGAGGTCTGCGTCCTGCACACACTCGTGATCTCACCTGCGGCATCGGGAAAAGGCTTTGGCCGCGCGTTCGTGCGGTACTATGAGGACTTTGCCCGCGCTCATGGCTGCATAGAGCTTCGCATGGACACCAACGCGAGAAACCGCGCCGCAAGAAGACTCTATGCCATACTCGGCTACCGGGAGATCGGCACCGTGCCCACTGTCTTTAACGGCATCCCGGGCGTGCAGCTTGTCCTGCTGGAAAAGCACCTGTCATAATCTGATAAAACCACGGGGCTGTGAAAAAAGTCAATTGACAGTGTAGGGGCCGACGCCCCCGGCGGCCCGTGCGGTACAGTCCAAAAATAAAGCAGAAAGCCCCCGGCGAAAACGTACAGTGTTACGGATTCGCCGGGGGTCAATGTGTTATTTGGGATTCTCTCTGCCGGGCCGCCGAGGGCGTCGGCCCCTACGGTGTTGATATTACTGTGTTCTTGATGAAGGGGACTTTTTTCACAGCCCCGTAATGGCAGCACCGCACAATACGCCTGCGGCATTTTTCAGAATATTTGTGTTCTGATTTTGCTGCGTATTCTTGAAGTATACAAAATTCATCCGAAAACTGTTTTTTGGGAGTTGACAACCTTCTGATTTCATGTATAATATATTTATCAATTGGACACAATTAAAAAGCATAAAATCAAATTATGCGAAAGGAACGTTTGTTGAAAGGAAGTCAACTGTTATGTACACTGTCAAAAAAATCGTCAATACCATCATCCGCTGTCTCGCTGTTTGCTGCGGCCTGTTCCTGATCATCCACTGCCGCGTCATCGCCGCGTGCTTTACCGGCATCGAAATGCCCGAGGCTCCCGCGTGGCACAAACGCTGCTTCCATTGCTGAACAGGGGGGATCGCGCGATGAGCCGGATCGACGAAAGCTTTGACATACAGGCCTATATGACGAAGGGCGTGGAAAACGTCGTGGCCGACGCCCTGAAGGCCACCTTCAAGGACCCAAGAGAGAGTGCCTTCATGCTGAAATTTGCCGCGGCATCTGCGGCTGCCTCCAAAAAGCGTCGGGAGGCGGAGGACAGAGGCGAGCATATCCCGCCCTTCCTGATCGCCAGCATCACCAGCCAGTGCAATCTGCACTGCGCGGGCTGCTATTCCCGCTGCAACAATGCCACCGTGGACGCTGCCCCGGTCGAGCAGCTTACGGATGCCGAATGGCTTCGGATCTTTGACGAGGCCGACGAGCTTGGCATCAGCTTCATCCTGCTTGCGGGCGGCGAGCCGATGCTCCGTCGGGACATCATCGAGGCTGCCGGGAAGAAGCCCAATATTCTGTTTCCGATCTTCACCAACGGCACCTTTATCGACAAACGCTACTTTGAGCTCTTCGACCGCTGCCGCAACCTGATCCCCATCATGAGCATCGAGGGGGAGAAGGAGATCACCGATGCGCGGCGCGGCAAGGGCGTGTACGACAGCCTTATCCGCAATATGGATGAATTTTCCCGCCGCGGCCTGATCTTCGGCGCCTCCGTCACGGTGACGACACAGAACATCAGGGAAGTCAGCTCCGATGCCTTCCTGAAAAAACTGTCCGACCGTGGGTGCAAGGCAGTGGTCTTTGTGGAGTTTGTGCCGGTGACGGAAGAAGCCAGAGAGCTTGCTCCCGGCGATGAAGAGCGCGCGTATCTGCGTGATGAGATTGCGAGACTGCGCGCCGAGCACCCGGAGATGGTCTACATATCCTTCCCCGGGGACGAGAAAAGCTCGGGCGGCTGTGTCGCGGCCGGGCGCGGCTTCTTCCACATCAACTCCCACGGCGGCGCGGAGCCCTGCCCCTTCTCGCCCTATTCGGATGTGAACATCAAGAACAGCTCCCTGCGCGAGGCGCTGCACTCTCCGCTGTTCACAGCACTGAGAAGCGGCGACATCCTGCTGGACGATCATGAGGGCGGCTGCGTCCTTTACGAAAAGCGCGCCCAGGTGGAAGCCCTGCTCGCCGGTCAGCCGGTATAACAGAAACACCCTGAATGCCTGCAAAGCAAGGCGTTCAGGGTGTTTCGCTGTCTGCTTTCAAGGAGCCGCAGCGCTCACCTCCCTCTGCGTGAGGCAACGGGATGACACGGAGTTTTGAGACAGCCTTTTCATAATATAGGTTACATAATTCGATTTACGTAATCATAATTTGGCTGTTATTTGATATCCCGCATCAGATTCTTCAGCCGCTTGTCGATATGACCCTCTGTCAGATCATTCAGGTCTATGACCGTGATGCCGAGCTCTGAGGCGCGGTTGCGCATAGCGGCACCGCCGCGTTCCGCGGTGACGATGGCGGCACGCGCCATCTTGCCGCCGAAGCGGTCACGCAGAATGGCAAGCTCGTTGAGCGCCTCGGTTTTCACGTCACAGGTCTTGCAGCTGATGAATACCGGGGTGACGCCGCGGGTGCACATCACGTCCAGCTCATTGCTGACGGCCTTGGCGCTGCCGTCCCCATCCCAGTCCACAACGGCGCTGGTGTGCACATCCTGGAAAAGTCCTGCGTCGAGACAGGCTTTATAGACATAGAGCTCCAGGACACTCCCCACATCCCGCAGCCAGGCGCGGATCTGTTCGTCACGGAAACGGAAGGACACGCTCTCGTTCGGCACGATCTCAAGGTTTTGCAGAAAGCCGATCTTTTCCATGGCCTGCAGGGCATCCACAGGGGCTTCGATCCGGGAACCGCGTTCGCCTTTGACACGGTAGTCGCCGTGGACTTCCAGACTGCAGGAGCCATCAGGACGGGAAGGGGAGATGCGCTGCATAAAGTTGACGGTACGCGTCCACCCCCGGCGGTGTGTCAGGTAGAGCTGGAAAAAGGGCTCCACATAATCGAGGTATTTGAAAAGAACAGAGTTGTCAACCCTGCCGGAACGCATGGAGCCGCCAGCCATCATGAAGCAGTCCTCTACCGTATACTGTACATTGCAGGGCAGGGCTTCGGCAAAGGCTGCGCCTCGAATATCATAGAAGCAGTTCCGGCGGCGGGAATATGTAAAGACCGGGATCTCTGCCTCCGCGCACAGAAGACCGGCCGCGAAGAGCACCGCGTCCGTACCGCCGGTGATGTCCAGGGCGCAGTCCGGGTACTGCTCAACGATGCCGCGAAAGAGCTCCAGCATACTCTCGGTTTCGTAGACGCTTGCACGGGCAAAAAACAGCATCGGCGAAAGACCGCGATGCTTGAAGTAGGCATCCAGCTTTGCGCGGACACGCTTTTCATTATAAAAGTCGTCCGGGCAGACATAAACCACCTGCTCCGGGCGGAATACCTCCACCCCCAAAACATTTTCGAGCGGTCGTTCGTCGTAAAGCTCAATGAGTGTCTGCATAACAAGTCCTCCTGTCTTTGGAAGGTTAACGTAATATTAATTTCATAATCTGATTTATGCAAAATAGTTTACATAAATTAATTTACATATTATGAAATGGGCTGTTTAACACGCTCAAAGCCTTCCTGCCAAAGTGCCTCATCGAGCCTCCAGGGGTTTACTGTCCACTCTGTTCGAGGCTGGGTGATTCGCATCCGTTCAAGCTCGATATTGGCCCGGGCTTGAGACACAAAGCAGGGACTCTCCACAATATGGATCTCATCCATATTTTCGTCAACGTCCCAGCCCTGGACCATAAATACCTCGTCCGGGTCAACGCTTTGACCGTCAAGGATCTCTTTCTCGGTGATGCTGCAGGTACAGGGATAATCGCTGAATCCTCTGACGCAGCGAAGATAAAACGCCGCTGTTTCCTCAGCCTTGAAGCGGGTACGAAAAAGTCCGATCATGAAGTCCTGGGAATAGTTCTCATGGGACAATGCAGGGTCATGAATGACCAGTGCGTATACAACGTTTTTCCCGGTGCACATTGCCAGAATACTCCCTATCATAAATTGACATAACAAAAGCAACGTAATTTATTAAACATAATTCAATTTACATAAAATAGTATACACAACTAATTGAAGCTGTCGGCGTTCACGCTCAGCAGCCGATCCACACTCTCACGCAAAGCTTTGTGCTCCGGGGAGGCGAGGGCGGGATCGTTAGCCAGCAGCAGCGTCGCCTCCTGCTGGGCCTTTTGCAGCACGTTCACATCCGCACCGAGATCGGCGACGTGCATCTCCGGCAGACCGTGCTGCCGCGATCCGAAAAAGTCGCCCGGCCCGCGCAGGCGCAGGTCTTCTTCGGAAATTTTGAAGCCGTCGTTGGTCTTGGTCATGATACCGAGGCGAGCGCGGTTTTCCTCCCCGTCGTTGTCGGAGACAAGGATGCACCAGCTCTTGTGCTGCCCGCGCCCCACGCGCCCGCGCAGCTGGTGGAGCTGACTTAAGCCGAAGCGCTCGGCGTTCTCCACGATGATGAGCGCCGCGTTCGGGACCTCCACACCGACTTCAATAACTGTCGTAGCAACTAAAATATCCGTCTCCCCCGCCACCATGGAGGCCATGACAGCCTCCTTGTCCTTCGGCTTCATCTTGCCGTGCACGCAGGCCACGCGCAGGTCGGGAAATTCCTTCTGCAATTGCTGCGCATGCTCCTCCGCGCTCTTGAGCTTCTGGGGCAGCTCGTCGTTTTCCTCCACCATGGGGCAGACCACAAAGACCTGCCGACCCTCGCCCACAAGCTTGCGGATAAAACCGTTGAGGCGGGCGCGATAGCTCTCATCCACCGCGAAGGTGTCCACCTTCTGCCTTCCCGGCGGCAGCTCGTCGATGATGGACACGTCGAGATCGCCGTAGATGATGAGGGCCAGGGTGCGCGGGATGGGCGTTGCCGACATGACCAGCACGTGCGGTTTTTGCCCTTTGCCGATCAGTGCCGAGCGCTGCCCGACGCCGAAGCGGTGCTGCTCGTCCGTGATGACAAGACCCAGTCTTTCGTATTCCACATCCGCGCTGAACAGAGCATGGGTGCCGATGACCAGGTCGAGCTGCCCGGCTTTGAGCTGCTCACGCACAAGGCGCTTTTCCTTTGCCGTCATGGCGCCGGTGAGCTTGCCTACCCGCAGCCCAAGCGGTGCCAAGAGCTCCGTGAGCGTGTGGTAATGCTGGTCGGCCAGGATCTCCGTCGGGGCCATGAAGGCGGACATATAGCCGTTTTCGGCACAGCACCAGATGAGCGCCGCCGCGACCAGGGTCTTGCCGCTGCCGACGTCACCCTGTACAAGCCGGTTCATGACAGAGCCGGAGTCCATGTCGTTGATCGCCTCGGCTACCGCGCGTCTCTGTGCGCCGGTGGGGGAGAAGGGGAGAGCTGCCCAGAAGCGTTCCATGTCGCTCGGCTCCATGCGTATGCCGCTTTCCCGCGAGCGCTCCCCGCGCATGCGGCCCAGGGCGCAGGCCAGGACGAACAGCTCCTCAAAAATGAGCCGCCGCCGCGCAAGCTCCAGCGCCTCGAAGTCCTTGGGAAAGTGAATGTTCTCAAAAGCGTAAGCCGTCTGCGCAAGCTGGTTTCGCTCCCGCACCGCATGGGGCAGGATATCCGGCAGCTCATCCAGGCAGGCGTCCAGCCCCTGCCTCACCGCCTGCTGCATCAGCCGCTGGCTCAGCCCCTGGGCCACGCGGTACACCGGGACGATGCGCCCGGTGACCCTGTGTTCGCCGTCCGCCTTCTCGGCCACGGGATTGACCATGCTGCGGCGGGGCCCGTTGGCCTCAATCTTTCCGTAGAAGACGTAGCTCTCGCCGCGATGCAGATTGTCCTTGGCGTAGGGCTGGTTGAAGTAGGTGATGTCCAGCACACCGCTGTCGTCCACGGCACGCAGCTTCACAAGGTCCAGGCCCCGGCGCACGCGGGTAAGACGCGGGGTATCCGCGACCATGGCCTCCACGCACACACTCTCGCCGTCACAGGTGAGGGCGATGGGCTTTGTCTCGCTGCGGTCCTCATATTTTCTCGGAAAAAAAGAAACAAGGTCACGCAGAGAAAAGACGCCGAGCTTATTAAGCGCCTGCGCCTTTTTCTCTCCTATGCCCTTGATGTAGCGTACATCGGTATTCAGATCGCTCATGTCTTACTCCACATAGCGAAGCGTATAGCTGTTGTTGGTCAGGGTGAATTTTTCGATCAGGCCCTTGGTGCAGATGACCTCATTGTCGGTGTTGACCAGCACCATGTCAAAGCCGCCGTACTGCCGCCAGTAGTTGAGCGCTTTGCTCTGGCCCAGCACGAACATGGCGGTGGACAGGCAGTCGGCCAGGGTCCCGTCCTCGGTCACGATGGTGACGGACTTGAGGGTATTGTTGATGGGCCTGCCGGATTCGGGGTTGATGAGGTGGTGGTAGGTCTTGCCGTTTTGAATGAAGAAGCGCTGGTAGGTGCCGGAGGTGACCACCGCAGTCTGCCCCACCGAAAGCACACCCACATAGCTTGCGGTGTTGTTCGGGTCCTGAACGGCGACATTCCAGAACGAGCCGTCAGGCTTGAGGCCCAGGGTCTGGACATTGCCGCCGAGAGAGACGATGCCGCTCTTCACGCCCACATTGCGCATGGCATTGATGGCATTGTCGGAAGCGCAGCCCTTGGCCACCGCGCCGAAGCTGATGGCGGTCCCGGCGGGGAAGGACACCGCGTAGGAGCCGGAGCTCGGGAAGCTCGTGAGCACCATCTTGTCAAAGCCGCGGCGCACAAGGTCTTCCCACAGCTCCTCGTCGGTCGGCACGTAGTAGCGCCCGCTGTCAAAGCCCCACTTCTGGATGACGGGATAGATGGTGAGATCCAGCGCGCCGCCGCTCTGCTTATAGACGGTCTGCGCGGTGGAGAGCATATTTGCCACCTGGCCCGAGACAGAGACGTTGCCGCCGTTTGCGTGGTTGATGGCATAGGTGGTGCTGGTCTCAATATCGGGGTCGAGCATGTCGTTCATGGATTGGATGACGCCCTGAGCAGCGGTCAGACCGCGCTCGGCATTGCGCCCGTATGCAGTGAGCGTCATGATGGTATCCATGGCGAAGACCTGCCGCTGTGCCATTTTTGCTTCCCCGCAGCCTGCCAGCGGCAGCAGCGTGCACAGACACAGGCACAGGAGCACCATCTTTTTGAGCGTTCCAAGCTTTTTCATAGGGAGTCCCCTTTGACGTCGAAAAGATTTCCGCGGCAAAGTGCAAAACGCACTTGCCATCGGCTGGAAAGTTTGCTATAATACAGACCGTTCCCGTGAATGGCGAACACTGATATTATACCAGAATTCATGTTCGTTGTAAATACGGGCCATAAATGCGGCTGTAGCTCAGCTGGATAGAGTGCCAGACTCCGACTCTGGAGGTCGTGGGTTCGAATCCCGTCAGCCGTACCATAAAAGGACCGTCGATTTGAAGAAAATCGGCGGTTTTTGGTATTTTCCTGAGCAATTAAAAAACGGCAAAATCGGATTTGGCGCACATTTGGCGCACAACCTCCAAAAAAGCAGCGCTTACCGCTCCCGCGCTGGGAACAGTAAGCGCTTTTTTCATGCCCTGCGGAGAACGACATCGGCAATGCTCTCCGCTGCCCGCTCGTCTGCCTCCTTGATGGCGTGACTGTATATGTCCGTGGTGGTCGATACCTGCGCATGGCCGAGGCGCTTAGAAACGGTCAGCACGTCCGTTCCGTTGTATATCAGCAGCGAGGCCATTGTATGCCGGAACTTGTGCGGGTGAATCGGCGGCAGATCGTATTTCTTGGAGAAGTTCGCCAGCCATTGAGTGACGTTATCGGGATTCATCACACCGCCGTCATCGCGGGTAAACACGTAATCGCTCTCAATCCAGCGGTCTCCGTTCTTCACTTTGAGGCCGTCGTAATAAGCCCGGTACAGCTTCAGGAGCTGAATGGTTTCTGCAGGGACTTTGATAAAACGTGTCTCGCCGGTCTTGGTCGTGTCCTCATAGATCCCGCTCTCCGGCGTGTAGAGAAGGGCGCGGTCAATGCGGAGCTGCTGACGCTTCCAGTCAATGGCGTCCCAATGCAAGCCCATGATTTCCCCGCGACGGCAGCCGGTCACAATCAGAAGATGCGTGATTGTGCGCCATTTGACCGGCTCAAGCTCCAGACACTCCAGAATCCGTGCCAGCTCCTCCGGCTGAAAACTGTCAGTCTCCGGGCGCTCCTGTTTGGGCGGTGAGGCGCGGTGCGCGGGATTGTACGGAATCAACATCTCCTTTTCTGCCTGACTCAGTACGGCGGAGATCAGCCGGTGATAGCCGAGAATCGTCCACGCTGAGAGCGGGCTTGTGTCATGCGTGAGCTTGAAGAGCACTTCGGTCTTATAGCCGAGCGCCACAGCCAATGTGTCCGCCGTGTTCTTGGCGACGGTCTGCCCGTGCACAGCAGGGCGAAACGTGGAGGCAGCCATGCCGGAGGTGCGGGCGATCTCCGCCGAACTCAACTTCTTTTCCTTCATCAGCGCCGCAATGTCCTTCTTTGGCGTGGCCTTGACCGGCGCGGTTCTGATACCTTCCTCCGCCATGTTCGCGTAGAACTGGTTTAAGTGCTGCGGGCGTATATCCGTCAGTTTCAGATGTCCGATGGCGGCATTGATCCGCGGCAGCAGCTCACGATACCACTCTGCTGTCCGCCGCTTGGCTCCGCTGCGCTCCTTGAGCTTGACAACATACTCTGCATACTGAGCGAAGGTCTGCCGATTGTCCGCGATAAATCCCTGCTCGATCTGCTGCTCAAACTCGAAAGCGGCTTTCTGCACGGCCTTCTCGATCTGGCGCTCCGTCATGCCTGCCGTCGGCTTCCAGGTCATGTAATGCCGAACCTGCTTACCGTCAGTCCCGCGCCCGGTGGTGACGGTGATCTTGAATGCCGTGCCGGTCTTGCCGTCAATCCTCTTGATGTTCGCCATTCTGCATCACCTCTACCAATTCATTATAGCCGAGCACTTCTCGGAGAAGGGGATCAATCTTTTTCGACGCACGGAGTATATACATCTCCGCCATATCAAGGCTGATGTCTGTAAAAGACGACGGCATGGGACGGAGAGCGGAGGAGGCATCTGGATTTTCTCTCGGCCGGATATAGTGATACTGTCGGTCTATGCCATCCTGCGAGGCCACTAATTCCGCGAACAGTGCCGGTAATTGTGGGCTTTCCAGTATCGCGCTCATCAACTCGGATGCGCGGCCACCCCTCAGATTGCTGATCTTGATTAGATTCTGTGTAGCAGCTAAAGAAAAGCCAAGTGTTTCATGTGTAATTTGTAAACGGTCAACCGATTGGCGGACGTCGCTGTACCCAAGAATGTAATCCGTTGTTGTTCCGTAATACTCAGCAAGTTTTACAATAGCTTCTCCATTTGGAATACGCAAATCACATTCCCACTTGTTCAGCAGCTCTCGTGATATCTTCATTCCCCGGTGCTGCAGGTCGAGCACCACACCCTGGCAGGATTTTTCCCGGCACTCACGAAGTTCGCGTAATCTGGTACCAATAGTGGCTTGGTTATCCATTCAGCGTCTCCTTCCTTGCTTTTTGTGTACCAAGTATTTGGCATGACGGTACATTTCACCGTTGACTTCGGCTTATTTATCGTTTATCCTAATCTTGTACCAAGCATATCACTACTTGGGACAAAATGCAAGATAAAAATAAGGAGGCGAGCAACTTTGAATCAGGCAGAAATCGACGAGATGGCACGTCAGGAACGAAACCGGTACTTCCGGGAATACCGGGCAAGGAATCCCGAAAAAGTGAAAGAGGCCAACCGTCGTTATTGGGCGAAGCGGGCAGCAAAGCTTCGCGCGGTGAAAGAGGTGAGCAACCATGCCGAGAATGCGGACAATTGACCAAGCTGCCGCATGGCTGCGGACGAGTGACCCCGACACGGCTTTGACAAAGACGGCGCTTCGCCGTTTGGTCGTCACTGGGCAACTCCCCAGCGTCAGGATCGGGCAGAAATACCTTATTGATCTGGACATTCTCTCTGACTATCTGCGCGGCAGCACGCCGGCAGTGGTCGAAGAAATGCCGGGGATTCGGAGGATTGCGTTATGAGGAAGACGAAAAAAGCCGCCCCCTCTACGTGCACTAGAGGAGACGGCAACGGACAACAGTTACGGCTTGGCGGCTTCGACAACTTGTCCGAGTCCAATTCTATCACAGCCTTTTGCCCAAAGCAAGGCAGTATTGCAGCTCTCTTGACAAAGGGCCGGGAGAATGCCCTCACCACGCGCGAGATTTCCAAAATCAGCGGCCTTAATCCGCGAGATGTGACACGCGCTGTCTGTGACGAGCGGCGGAACGGTGCGCCGATCTTGTCCGATCCAGGAGCGGGATTCTGGCTGGCTGAAACTGCTGAGGAGCTGCGCAGGTGCGTTGCTGCACTTCATCGACGTGCTGGGGAAATTAGACAGACGGCGGAGGCTCTGGAGCAGATCACGGAGGAGTATAAAGATGGAAACATATAGAGTCCTTGTGTTTGAGGGGGACATTGACGCGGTTATTGATCCCTATTCCCCGGCGCTGACGTTCAAGGATATGTCCTGGGACGAAGCAGTGGAGCTTTGCCGTCTTGCCTTCTCTCAGAAGTTCGGCTGCGTATTGTGGCAGATTCAGGAGGAAGAAAGCAATGTCTGACAAGAAGGCACGTCCTGGCGTGATGCTTTATTACGACTGCATCCGTCCTGCTTTGAAACGGCTTGACGATTCTCAATGCGGTGTGCTTCTCCGCGCTATCATCGACTATGCTGAGTATGGAGTAATACCAGAGCTCGATCCCATGACAGGTATGGCCTTTGATATGCTTATACCGAAGCTTGACCGGGACGCTGAAAAATACGAGGAAAGCCGAGAACAGCGGCAATATGCTGTGTATGTCCGTGAGAAGCAGAAGGCGGGCGAGCCATACATGAAGATTACTGAATGGCGGCTTTCAAAGTATAAGCCTCCCGACATCGGGCCGATATCTCCCGATAACGGGAGCGTCGGGCCGTATCCATCTACATCTCCATCCGTATCCCCATCTATATCCGTAACTCCATCTCCATCCGCATTCACAGCCGGAGAGGTAACAGGAGAGGGATACAAGGGGGAGGGAGAAGGGGAACACCAGCGATTATACGATGAATGGCTTTCCGCACTGGACGAGAAGAACAACTCCAGGGCATGTGAGCTTGGCAACCGCCTCTTTGCTCTCGGCTATCGTGTAGACAAGCAGTCACGTAAGATGACGAGGAGGTGAACAATATGGGGATATCTTCACAGCGCAAAGGCGCAGACGGTGAGCGGGAACTTGCCGCCGTGCTTCGGGAATACGGCTACGATATGGAGCGCGGGGGATCCCTGTCATTTGGAGAGGTTCCTGATCTGGTGGGCCTCCCCGGCGTCCATATCGAGTGCAAGCGCGTGGAGCGCCTGAACGTGCCGGCAGCAATGCAGCAGGCCGTGAAGGATTCACAGCGATTCCGGGACGGTATGCCCGCCCTGTTTCACCGCCGCAACCGTCAGCCGTGGCTTGTGACGATCCGGCTGGAGGACTTCATGCAGCTATATCAAGGGAAGGATTAAGGCTATGGCTTCTTACACCTCTGCGGACATAAAATGTCCCTTCTACATGTACGACAATCCCCAGACCTGCAAGCTCACTTGTGAAGGGGTTCCGCAAGGCAGCACAATAACCAGTCACTTCCTGAACGGAAAGGATATGCGAGACCATATCGCGCGGCGCTGCGCCGGGGATTATAAAGCCTGCGCGTGGTTCCAGGTGCTTTGGGGGAAATACGAAGTGTGAGGAGGGGCGAGATTGACTGACAAGCAGCGCCGGTTTGCCGATGAGTATTTGATAGACCTGAACGCGACACGGGCATACATGACGGCATATCCGGCAATCAAGCGCCTCCACACGGCGGAATCGAACGGGAGCCGACTGCTGAGGAATGCTGAGGTGTTGGCGTACATCCAGGAGCGGCAGCAGGCAAGGCAGGACAGGACGGAGATTACTCAGGACATGGTGCTGCATGAGATCGCGGCCATTGCCTTTGAGACCGTTTCTGATGCTGTGAGCGTCAAGGACAAGCTGCGGGCGTTGGAGCTATTGGGGAAACACTTGGGCATGTTCGAGCGCAGGAAGGACGCGCTGGACATTGAGGAGCAGGAGGCGCGGATCGCAAAGCTGCGCGCGGAGACTAAGCAGCAGGAGAGCAGCGAGGAGCGGGCGGTTATTGTCCGGTTCGTTGACGTGAACGGGGCCGAAGCATAAGAAGACCGCCGTCCTGATCTGGACGGCGGTGTCAACTACATAGTCAGAGGCTTATCTTTCCCATAAGTGAAAACTTATGGCCTGCTGCCCTCCCTCCGGCGGCTGCGTTCTTCTCTGATCCCCTGAATACGTCCCGCGTCAAAGATCGCGGCATACATCCAGGCGATGGGGTGGGAGCCTCGGTGCTGCTCGCTACAAGCCCGCTCGTATTCGTTGGCTATCTCCTTCGCGGTGTACGCGCTGCCAGTAGTGCTGTACTTCATGGACAGGGTGACGGCCTCCGGCACGTCGATAAGGCGGGGGATTGGCTTTCCGTTCATTCCTCGCTGCCCTCCTTTATGGCCTCCTGGAGTGCTGTATAGCGTGTAGGGTTGTCGAGGATCGCGCCCAGGGCTTCGACGATGCCCAGGGAAATAAGATAGGCGCTGTCTATAAACTGCGCCTTGTTTCCTTCTGCCGGGTCGGTGTGAAATGCGGTCTCCAGCAATTCGTGAAGGGTATACATGCGGGTCACAATGTCGGGGTTCTTCATGGTCAATTCCTCCTTGTCAATTTGAGGGAGGCCGTGCTATACTGTGCATGGCCTCCTTGTGGGTCAGTCTCTTGCGCTCTTGCTTTCCACGGCTTGCGCAAGGGGCTTTTTTCATGCGCTGATAAGAAAGCGGCAGGTGGTGGTCGGCTTGCTGTACTCGGTGTAGAGGTCGGCGTGGTCGGCCTTGAATGCCTTGCTGTCGAAGCGGCTGCTGTTGACATTCTTCCAGCTTGCCTTCCAGCCGTCCCCGGTCAGGACTTCCTGCCCCCGGTCTACCATTGCGCCCTTGATCTTGTCGGTCAGGGCCTCGGCCTCGGCTTGCAGCTCCTCGATCATGGCACGGACAGCCAGCAGATCGCGGGCGGCGGTATTCAGTTCATTTTCGCTCATGGTGTGTACCTCTTGTTTTATTCTGGAGCCGGGGCGTGTGTCCGGCGCTGCACTCGTCGTGTCTCTTCCGCCTCCGGGAAAGCGTTTCCCGGCTCCCTCGTTCTGGTATCAGTATAGTCTATCTGCGCAGATATAGCAAGACGGGATAGTGTACAAATATATCTGCGCAGATATGTGCGTTTTGTATATTTGCACAGATAGATATTTGCGGTATAATCTGATATACTCAGAACAACAGGAGGTGTGCAGCCATGCCGACAACGAAAGCCCAGCAGCGGGCCGTGAACAAGTACATGAAAGACAACTATGATCGTGTGAATCTCACGCTGCCGAAGGGCCAGAAAGACAGGATCAAAGCTCATGCGGAGAGCCGGGACGAAAGCGTCAATGCCTTCATCAACCGGGCCATATCGGAAACGCTGGAACGTGAGACCGCCGAATAAACGGAAAGAGAGACTTCCCCGATCTGGGAAAGCCTCTCTTTTTAGTGCGCCCGGCGAGCGCACGTTCTAAAGGGTGAAAGTCCCGAGAGCGCCCGGCAGCGGGAAGGTCATAGCCAAAGCCAAGGGTGTCCGTCGCGAGGCGGAATCTGAAGGAAGGCGGCGGCAAAAC
>Ga0247611_10003474_pt1 | contig 23322 bp, 27 predicted proteins | sample 177DNAGHGhighgp2_FD_192422 | JGI IMG/M metagenome (GOLD analysis project Ga0247611, IMG submission 192422) | Sheep rumen microbial communities from Palmerston North, Manawatu-Wanganui, New Zealand - 1770 DNA GHGhigh gp2 | ecosystem: Host-associated > Mammals > Digestive system > Stomach > Rumen... | reverse complement strand
TGCATTAATCTTAACCCACTTGGTAAAAGGCATTGGATGCTTTCCTTTACTCTGACATCTAGTTACATATCTATCATAAGCTCTCATTAATGCAGAATCGCCATTAATAGAAACTTTAGTTGTCTTGCTGTACTTACCATTATCTTTCTTACTCTTTTGAGAGTAACTATAATCATCATTACTTTCTTTTCTTGAAGTCTTTTCAGCTTCTAAAAGTGCATCATAATAGCCTTCTAAATAAATATCATCATAATTCATTTTAAGAACCACCTTTCTAATTAATTTAATAATTATTAGTTTATAAGTTACTATTCATGCTAAATATACTCTTCATATTTCTCTTTCTGCTATCAGTTTCAATTTTACTATTTTTTTCATCTATAAGCCTTTGCATTTCTAGTAATTCTCTATCTAGATTACTATTTATTATATTATTCATAACATCTTGATCGTTATACTTAGCAATTCTTTTAAATTGCTGTTCTTGTTTATTAACTTCTTTTGGTTTATCAGCAGTAATTGGAGTATCTGAAATATTCTTGAAGAATTTATTTCTATTAGTAGTATTAGTTAAAACATATAAACCAATTAAGTAGCTCATCGTTAAGTCATCATGCTCTCCATTCATATGGTTAATCTTACCAGATTTTTCTCTAATAAGCTTTCTTATTTCATCAAAAAGTTCATCATTGTTAATTAATTCTGGTCTTTGATTGGCAATCATAAATAATATTTCTTCAGTCATATATTTTCTTGTATCTTTATCTGTTTGGAAACCGTATTTACGAGTTTCAATACTACTTGTTTTTCCTGCTTTAAATATAGATGTTTTCTTGATTTTCTTTTGTGTATAATCTTTATCTTCAGTTGAAGTATAATAAAGATTTTTAGCAAATTCTGATTTTTGAATATATTCTATAAATGCAGAGTTAAAGTTACGCTCTGGAATAATGACTGCATTAGGTACATAAGTTTTTACAAACTTAATTACTAAATTAGCAAAGTCTAATACTGAAATATTATTATTCTTAAATTTCATAACTTGTTTATAAGACACTGGGTCTATAAGAGAAAAAGCAGAATAGTCTCTACCAAGTCCTCCACCAATATCTATAGAAAGACACCAGTTTTTATACATAAGATTGTTAAATGGTTCTAATACATCAATCTTATAGTTATCTATATAAATAGTTTGAAGGTTTTCATGCTTAACATATTTAGACATTTCATCTAATTGCTCTTCTGTAAAGATAGACATATTAGAAGCATAAGTCCATTCAATAAGAATTTCTCTTTTGACTTTAGCCATATCTCCTTCAAGTGCTCTAATTTGTGCTTTAAGCCATTTATCATCTTTTCCGAGATCAGTATGATGATATTCTACAAAGACATAGTTATTACCAGAATTCTTTTCTAGATAATCATGGAGCTGTTCATCAGACCAATCATAAAAAGCAAAAGTAAATTTAGCTGCTTTTTGAATCATATCATAACAGAATTTTCCTTCTGGAACATCAAGGTTATTTGGAGTAGTAGTTATAGTAATACCATAAGGCTGATGAGCATTTCTTGCTGCTTCAGATGCTTTTGTTAATGCAGGTCTTGCAGACATATACATAACTTGATTCATATTTAAGAATGCAAACTCATCACACCATAAGATAGGAATGTTAAGACCACGTCCTAATTTATCAGCAGACTTTTCATCTTTAGGAGAAGATAATGCTTTAATTGTGTTATTATTCTCAGCTATTCTAAGCATGTTAATATTATCGGTATCATATTTTGGATTCATATGACTCTTAAGATAAGGTGGTAATACTTCAATAACGTCCATAATACGCTTTAAATTCTCTTGAGAGTCTTGTAACTGCTTATTGCTAAATATAATAGTATAATTAGTAGCCTGATATAAATAAATCCATGAATACCATACTACAGAACTCCAAGTTTTAAAGTGCTGACGTGGTAAACATAAAATAACATCAATATTCTTTAATTGTAAATAATGCATTGCCATATTTCCAAGATGAAGTTCATATGGAACAGCACCACCAGTAGAGTTAATACGAATAACTTCTCTAACATAGTACCAATAATTAATCATTACTTCTTTTTGTATTCTTACTTGCATTTCTAATGAAAGATTTGGATCATATGGATCAATACCTTGTAACTTTGGATCATACAAAGTTAACATAAAATTCCAATTTCGGACACCTTTATCTTTTAATTGCTTAGCCATTTTTATGAAACTTATATTCTTTGTATTATAATCATAAATCATAAAAGTTACTCCTTTCTTTTTATTATATATAATAATAGGTTTTTAAGTATATATTATTTTAATGGTAAAATTCATATGTTTATGGAGGTATATTTATGAGTGATGTAGAAAAAAATAATAAGCATATTGAAGAAGAAGAAGTTAATCTGGAAGATTATTGCATTCATAATTGTGATAAATGTCAGTATTTTCATATAGTCGAAAGTTTTTGTGAGCTTTTCGATGATGAAGATTATCTAAATGATCTTTAGGAGGTAATATTATGAAATTAAAAGATTTTCAATACGGATGGAGATGTGCAAATGGAGATATTTATTATTGTCCAGAATGCGATGATATTATTTTGGTTGATCCAAAAGAAGATTCTCCATTTGTAATGTATTGTCCTAATTGTGGGGCAGAATTTGATATAGAAGACGAAGATAATGAGTAATAATAATTAGGAGGCATGTATATGAAAATTTATCGTCTTACAATTGAAGAGATCCAGGATCAGGGTTATGACAGCTGGCCTGGTGGAGATCATGAACATGATAAAACTGTTCGTGATCGCAAAGTTCTGGATGAAATGTTCTCCAGCATCGACCTTGTTAAGGAACAGTTAAATTCTATTAAAGAATTTAACCTTACTTTTCATGAGGGTTATATTCGTCACAAAGAAGATAAGGATATCTTCTCTGATTTTACTCTTCCCACTATTGAAGAACTTACATCCAGAAGTAGTGTAGAAGTGGATGTAGTCAGAAAATCTCATAGTGACGAAGACTTTGATGAGTATTCGTGGTATTATCATTTCTTCAGATTTACTCTTAAAGAGTATGATCTGAAAGAAAGCATTGTTGAGGAGGTAAGATAAATGAATTTGTTAGCAATTTTTATAATCCTTAATGTGTTTAATGTAATTATTCAGACTGGTAAGTCTATTATTACATTAAAAGGCAGTCCTGTTGCTGCTGCGTTAGCTAACGCAGTGGCTTATGGACTTTATACAATCGTATTAATTTATATGACATGTGATCTTCCTATTTGGGAAAAAGCAGTCATTGTAGCTATTTGTAATCTTGTCGGTGTATATGTAGTTAAAGTTATTGAAGTTAAATCAAGGAAAGATAAGCTTTGGAAGATTGAACTTACATCTAACTTTGATGATAAAGAATTTGATAAGCTTATGAATGCAAAAGAACTTCCATATTTAAAAGTACCAACTTCTAAAGAAGATGTCTTTGTATATAGTATCTTCTGTAAGACTAAAGAAGAAAGTGCTGAAGTTAAAAAGATTGCAAAGAGTTATAAGGCAAAATATTTCATAATTGAAAGTAAAGATTAAAGGAGGATTAATATTGGATACAACTACTGAAAATTATTTTAAAGAAAATCTTACATCATTTGCAATGGATTATTATCAAAGGGATGGTTTTTGCATATTAGATGAAAATATATTTTATTTTGGAATGTCAACAATCCAATCTTTATTATATGACTTTAAATCTACAAATTCTAAAATTATAAATAAAAGTATGGATATTAACTATTTTAAAAATTATAATTTTTCTGAAGAGGAATTACCATCATTTGCTCCATATGAGACAAATGATGTATTACTAAAAATATTAGAATTTTTAGCTAAAGACCAATTAAATTTTAAGACAACAGAAATATACTATAACTATGGTGAAGACGAAAATGATTATGTAAATATACATGCTCAAAATGATTATTTTGTGCCATATATTAGTACAAAATACAATAAAGATAATGATACTATTGATGTAACTTTTCTTATGGGTATAGATGTAATATACAAAAACTATTATGATAATCGTATATATGAAAATAAATGGTTCAAATTAGATTTTTCGTTTTATACAGTAAATTTCAAAGATTATGAAATGGGATATTTTAAATGTAATTCTACTACTTTATATAACGATATTGAAGATTTTATTAACGAAATTGAAAATTTACCATGTAAAGGAAATAAAGAAAATATAATTAAACTAACTAAACGGTATTATAATCAGTGTTTAGTTAAATCTATTGCAACTATGGTTGGTGATTAATATGAAAGTTTTTAAACTTAAAATAACCGAGCATTATTATAAAGAATCTATTGGCTTTAACTTAGCAAAGGCATTAGAAAAATATAATATTCCTAGTCATATAGATGAAGATGATAAAGTACATTTTGAAAAGATTTTTATATCTGAAAAATTGGCAAAAGATCAACTCAATCTATTTACACAGTTTAAAACAAAATGTATTGAAGAGGATATATCAGTAGATCTCTCAAAAGCAGTATTTTATCAAATGTATGGTAAAGGTAACGAAAACTATAAAAAAGCAATTATTGAAATACCACCATCTAAAAATGATGATGATAATATACTCATTTATGATGAATTATCACAAGATAATACTGAAACTATATTTTTCTATCATTATTTTTGCATTATAATCGAAAGTATTGATATTCTTGAAACAGTCATAGAGGAGGGTTTAGATGAAGCTTTGGCTTGATGACGATGATACAAGGATTGTACCTGAAGGTTATAAGCATGTTCATTCAGTAAATGAAGCGAAACTAACTATTCTAAATTGTATTCTTACAAATGAACCTATTGAAGCACTAGATTTAGATAATGATTTAGGTGAATTTGCTTATGATGGAGGAGATGGACATAAGCTGTTAGACTGGCTTGTTGAAACCAAAAGGTTTTTTCCTGTTAAACTTCATACAATGAATCCAGTCGAAAGGCAATATATGCAAACAACTATTAATAGATACTGGCCTTCAAAATAAATATATATTATCTTAATGAAAAATAGATTCTAATGATCTCCCATGTCATAGAATCTTCAAATAATGGGACTTTGAAATGGAGGAAAAGAATATGGAAAAACTGACAGTAAACCTCACAGCTGGAAGACAGCCCGAAGGACATTTCTGTGATAAATCTTCTCACGGATATGCTGTTTACTATAATGGTGAAAACCATGTAGTAAAAGCATTCCTAAAGAGTGCATGTGCTTGGGGTGGACCAAGTAACATGTATAAGACACAGAAAGGAGAAGAGTTCAAATACTACGAATTCTCATATGAGGATTACGATTTGTTCCTTCTCCCTGCAATTAAGAGATTTCTACGTCAAAATGATGTAGAATTGACGATTGCAGAAACCCAAGAGGACATGAGAAAGTTCTGGGGTTTTGAATAAATTAAAATGGTAGAGAATTTAATTCTCTACCATTTTTTTTTCTCGTATTAAACTTTATAGTAAGATATATATTATAAATATGATAGTAAAGTTGCTATTGATTACCCACGTCATAGTAAACTTCCGCTAGTGGGATCTTTCATAGGAGGTAAATATGAAAGAGATTCTTGGATTTTGTGGCGCAATCTGTGCCACAGGATTAATTTTAACAGCATTAACACTCCATGATAATAAGGAGTGTAGAGCTGAAGAGTCTGCAGAAAAGGCTGCAGAACGGACATTCTCCCTCGAAAGGGAAAATGAAGTTAACCGTTCAAAGGAACGGTTAATGGCTGCAAAAATTGCTGCAGAAGAGGCTGCAAGAGTTGCTGCAAATGAAGCAGCTGAAAAAGAAACTGTAGCAGCGGCAGCAAAGGAGGCTGAAGAGGCAGCAAAGCTTGAATCTTCAGCTGCTGAAGCTGGATTCAGCGTGGATGAGTATGTCACGCTGAAGTCCATCTTTGAGGTCGCTCTGAAAAAGGGCGACCTCAAAACAGCAACGGAGATTGGCAGACAACTTTATCCCTATGCTTTCCAGTAAGATATAGGGATAAAAAAAATAAGACTATAAACATGCGATAGGGAAACCTAGTATGTATGTCTTATTTTTTTTTTATTTGATGAACTATTCCTTATATATTTTAAATAGTGAGGTGAGAATATGTCTACATTCTTTCATGATGAAATCTTTCCAATGATTAAAACTAATGAAAGTCCGTCTATAACAAAACAATTTGAAGGATATGTACAGAAATATATGGATAAAAACTCAGAAGTTTTATTTCATAATATTCCAAGTAAAAGATTATTTTTTACTCCAAATGATATAAAATATCCTTTTGATTTATTTAAAATTTCAGTAGAAGAAATGGATACAGTAGTAAACAAAATTAAAAAGACAAAAGAGTGTTATGGTGTTATTAATCAGGTAAATTTCCCATTAAACTTTTTAATGGTAAACTTAGTTAGATATTATCATTTAACTAATAATAAAGCTGGATTACAATCTGCTTTAATGTATCTTACTTTATATCAATATGCAGCTCTTCATGCTAAATATTTCCAAAAGTTTTTACCTAATGAAGATTGCATGCAATTTACATTTAATAGAGTATCTGATAAATATTATTTTAGAAAATATCAATCAGTATTTAAAGCTTTATTTGCTACAGTTATTAATGCTCATGAAACTCAAAAGAAGTCTTTAGAATCTAAAAATGATATGGATATCTTAAGCTATCTTCTTGCAATAAGAACTCGTCTTAATAACCAAATGAAATCTTTTGTTAATGAATACATGACAGACTTTAATAATAAAAAGTATCTTAAATTACAGCAAGATTCTAATGATGAAGAAAACTATTATGAAACTTCTAATATGTCTGCTGAATTAGTTAATGTAGTTAATAAGGCTTATAATAAATTTAATACTACTAGAATTGATCCAGTTATATTAAGAACTGCTTGTGGTATCTGTAAAGCTGAACAAAGTGTAATGAAATTAGCTCTTGAAAATATTAAAGATAATGAATTAGAGTCTATTAGAATACTTCTTCTATCAATGGTTCAACTTTATATTTATAATGACAATAATAATACAAATGAAATCGGATCACAGAAATTCGTTACTTATATGATAAGTGCTTATAGTAAATCTAATAGTAAAAATGATATTAGCTTAAATATTAAAACTACTTTAGATAAATTCTTGACTAAGTATTGTAATAGATACGCTAATACTGAAAGAGATGCTACTAAAGTTATTTATAGAAAAGCATGTTATATCTATTTTGTATTACTTATTAATAAGGCATATAATGAAAAATAAAAATTTCCCTATATAGTTATCAACTATATAGGGATTTAGTTATTTTGTATGTCTAGCTTTTTTAGCTTGTCTATTCTTTTTAATCTCATCAGCAACTGCAAAACCTACAATTGGTGCATGAACTAATCCAGCAGTAGGTCCTGGAAGAGCACTTGCTGCTGTATTCACTGCAGCAAAGCTTTTTAAATTATGTCTAGTGGCTGGTGCTACTTGTGTCTTTTTAAATCTATCAATTAATTCACTAGAAGGTTTTTTACCATGCTTTTTTTCGTAAACTTTTGCTGCTTTTTTAGTATGATATTCAGTTAATGGAGAAGCTATTTTATCGACTGTTTTATCTATTAACGATGGTTTCTTTATAGCATTTGGTTTTCTTAGTTTACTAGTTAATTTTTCAGTTTTCTTAGCAACTTTTCCATATCTGTTACCAATACTAGCTAATAAATCTTCATCTAAATCAGTAATACCATCGATATATCCTTGTAAAAAAGCTTCATTCATAGAATCTAACTCTTTTTCAAATAATTCTCTTTCTTTTTCTCTTTTAAGTTTTCTATTATATAGTCTATTAGCATCTGCTAACATTCTTTTTCTTTCTGTACTATTAAGACATGTTTGATAACGAGCAGTCATTTTAACTCTTCTTAAATATTCTTCACGACTAATCATAATAATCCTCCTTATCCTACAAATATTTTCTTTCTAGTAGAATTCTTATGAGAATTATTTCTCCATCTTTCTTCAATTTGTTCCTTTTTATCTTCAGCACCTTGTAATTGATCTATAAACATTTCAATGTTACCATAAGGTGTTTGAATATTTTGGAATCTGTTTCTCATCATATATAATGTAGATTGAGTATCAGCTAAAGCATACTTCATAAATTCATCTTCAAGATTAACTGGAATAGTTCCAAAATGATCTGGATGAACAGTATTAGCTATTATCAGATAACTTCTTACATTATTGTACACAGGATATATTTCTATCATTCCTGGTTCTACATATTTAAATGTAATAGGATTAGAAGTAAAAGACATTAAATCAATATTTAGCTGTCTTGAAATTGGATCTCCTAAAAGCATATCAGCTGCTACTGGATGAAGTAAACCTGTAACATAGTTTGCACCTAATAAACTTCCTCCAATGAGTCTATTAATACCAACACACTCATTTTGAGTTTTAATATAGAATCGATTGTCATAAGGCTCAACTCTATTTTCTGGATCAATTACACATGTTTCCTGATATGGAAAATACTTTGAAAAAGTTCTTAAAGTTTCATCTTTAATATTTTCAATAATTTCTTCATGTGATATTTCCAGATCCATGAATTTGTATCCAAGCTTTTTTTCTAACCTTTGAATTATTCTTGTTGCTGTAAGCATTATTCTCACTCCTTTTATTTTATTATATTAATAAGGCTTTGTTTTCCAATGAATAAAATAAATATATATTATTTTAGTGTATGAGAATTCATACAAAATAAAATTTTTAATTAAAGGAGAAATAATTATGAAATTCAAGTTCCGAGAAGTTTATGGAGTATCCGAAAAGACTGGTGTAACCAAATGCGAACTGCAGATGGTGGACGCTTGGAAAGCTGATGCTATTGCATCTTCTCTAAGAAGCATTCTCCGAGAGTCAAATCCCAAGTACATGAATGATCCTCTTCCTCCTGTGCTTTATGTACCTGCTGGTTTTACTGCATATGCTAAGTGTGCAGGAGGAGATACTTTCAGCCGAACAGTTGGAAGAAAGGTTGCTCGTGATAAGGCATATGCTAAGTATGCTAAGTGGGCAAAGAAGTTCACAAAGACAGTGAGAGAATATTCAAAGGAGATTTCAGAGACCATGAATATTAATGGTGAAACCTTCGAAGACTAAAATATTATATAGGCGATGATTTATTTCATCGCCTATATTTTTTCATTATTTGAACATCCTTTTATAAAAATGTAAAGGATGTGATAATATGAAACAAATAAACAATGATACTAAAAAGAAAAAGGATACATATTTAACCTTTACAAAGAGACTAATTATTTTGGTTTTGAACTTATCTATAATATGGGTCACTTGGTCTTATGTATTGGCTACAATTGCATTAATTAAATATGGTGATTCAAATGCAGTAACAGATGTCAGCACAGAAGTAATTAGATGTCTTATTGCAGCTATTTTAGGTTATTTATGTAAAGCTTATTTCGAGACAAAGCAAGAAGAGAGAACTCGTTTAGCTGAAAAGAAGCTAGATGCAGAACTTCCAGTTCAGGAAGATCCAAATCCTCAATTAAGAAACTTTAATGATCTCGATAATTTATTGGGTTAAGGAGAAATCCTTAACCCATTTTTATTCAAAGGAGGAATATCAATGAAACTTAAAAAGCAGGTAATGGTAATTGAAACTTTAACATATTATGTTGATCTCGAAACAGAAGTAGAAGATGAAAATGAAGAAGTAGACTGGGAACAGCTTGTACATGATCAGTTTATTCCCGATAAACCAGAAACACATATAAATGAAGATCTTGATATTAATGTAGTGGAGGTGGATGATAATGAACGACATGAAAGATGCAATCCTTGAAATTCTTCAAATTATTTTAGAAAAAGAGAAAACCGTAACAAATTAATAGCTTAAAAATGTATTATAATTATGCTATGTGTAGATAAAACAAAAAAAAAATTAAAAAGGAAAGGAGACATGTAGCATGAGAATTACAATTACTTATTATAACAATTACGATGAGGCAATTGCATTTGCCTCATCAGCATTCTTTTATTTCGCTATCACCGTTGGTCTTATAGGACTTATGATAGCGATTGTCGCCATAAGTATTTACGGCGACAAAGCCAACAAGGTTGGCTTTGGAAAATTACTACGGAAGGTAGCAATTTTCTTCATGGATGGGTCGATGTTATTTTCGATCCTCCCATTCCTTTATGTTTTGGAAGCTACTATTACTTTTCGTAGCTTCCTAGAGAATTGCTATATAATTCTCACAAAAGTTTTCACTATGTGATAAATGTTAGCAGTTAAATATGAGAGAATCCTATAAAGAGTTCTCTCATATTTTTTTTTTTCATATTTTTACTTAAGTTTTATATAATTTTCTTACATCCAACAATAATTTATTTTATTTTGTTTAGGAGTGATTTTTTATGTCAGATATCTTATATAATGGTGTAGACCTCTCACAGTGGAATGGCACTGTAGACTTTAAGCAATTAAAGGCTGGAGGTTTTAATTTTGTTATTTTAAGAGCTGGTTATGGAAGAGTTGCTAGCCAAAAAGATTCTAGATTTGAGGAATATTATAGAAAAGCAACTGAAGCTGGATTAGAAGTAGGTTGTTATTGGTTTAGTTATGCTAATACTCCTGCAGACGGTATTGCTGAAGCAAATGCATTTCTTTCTGTCGTAAAAGGAAAGAAGTTTTCTTTCCCATGTTACTATGATGTTGAAGACCCTAATACTTCTTTAAGAAATGGTATAACTAAAGCTGCATTAACTGGTATGGTAAATAACTGGTGTAAAGCAGTTGAAGCTGCTGGATATAAAGCAGGTGTTTATACTTTCTATTCAGCTATTAATAGATTTAATATGAATGAAATTCCATATGAGAAATGGTTAGCTAAATGGTCAACATCTATGGGTAATTGCTCTCCTAATGAATGGGGTTGTTGGCAGTATGCTGTTGTTGGTAGTTCTCCAGAATCTACTAGATCTGGTAGAATTCCTGGATGTAATGAAAGTGAAGCAGTAGATACTGATTATTCATTTAAAGATTATCCAAAGATTATTGGTGTTTCTTTTGCAGATCCAACCATTAAACCAGTAGTTCCTGAAAAATCTGTAGCAGAAGTAGCTAAAGAGGTTTGGGATGGTAAATGGGGTAATGGAGAAACTAGAAGAACAAAATTAGAATTAGCTGGATATAATTATGATGAAGTTCAAGCTGAAGTTGAAAGAATTGCAGATAATTATAATAATGATCCTAAGCCTGAAAAGAAATCTGTAGAAGAGATTGCTAAAGAAGTTTGGGATGGTAAATGGGGCAATGGTGAAGATAGAAAAAATCGTCTTACTCAAGCTGGATATAATTATGATGAAGTTCAAGCTGAAGTTGAAAAGATTGCTCCAACTAGTAATGATCCTAAATCTGAAAAGAAATCAGTAACAGAAATTGCTAAAGAGGTTTGGGATGGTAAATGGGGTAATGGAGAAGACAGAAGAGCTAAATTAACTCAAGCTGGATATAATTATGATGAAGTTCAAGCTGAAGTTGAAAAGATTGCTCCAACTTATAGTAATACTAGCCAAGCTCAAACAGTTGTTGCTGGAAAGAAAATAAGATTTAGTAATGTTAAAATTTATGCAACTGCTTCTTCTAATGCACCTTCAAGAATTATTACTGGTAATTATTTTATTTATTCCGATGAAGTAATTAAGGGAAGAGTTAGAATTACTAATTCTATTAATTATGTAGGAAAAACACCTGTTAGTAAATATGTAACAGGATGGATTAACGTTTCTGATATTAAGTAAAAAATATCCCTATAGGTATTAACCTATAGGGATTTATTTATTTTTCATATAAACTCTTAATATTATAGCTTTTAGCAATAACATTTTCTACAATACAACCTCTAGACTTTGCCCAATTTTTAGTAAAATAAACGTAATCACATTCTGATAACTTTTCAATAGCTTGTCCTAATAGCTTAACATCATTCATATAAATATTAGGATTATATGAATCAATACATCTAATTACAGCATTTGGATGATCTTTCTGTATTAATTTAGCAGCTTTTGCTTTTGCAATAAATAAATTATTAAGAATTTCTTGTTCTGTTAAACCTGTCATTGGAGTGCTAATAAAGCATTTAATAATATTTTTATTTTCAGTATTTTCCTTTTTTTCATTATCTTTTAAACAATTATAAATAATATCTCCAGCTATAACACCAGTTAAAATAGCCAAACTTGATAGTAGTTTATTCATTTTAAACTCTCCTTAAATACAATATCGCATATATATGATATTATCTTTTAAAGAAACTCTAATTTCAAAAACAGTAGTCCACATAAGACCTCTTAGAGTTTCATTAATATCTCCATAAATAGCCTTAAGCTCTTCATCTTGATTAATAATTGTAAGAATAGCTGCAGTAGTCTTATCTAAAATCTCTTTTGTAATTTCTCCTACAATTTCATTAATCTTATCATCTTTATTACCCTGAGTCTTATAGTCTTTTTCATTATACACGAAATCTTTCTTCCTAATTGTAAAGATAGGTGTATTAATATTAATAAATTTTCTTTTACTTGCCGAAGTAAACTCATAGTGTTCTGAATCATCAATAAGATTCCTAATTAAATCAATAAAATTTACAATACCAATATTTTTGAGAAGATTCTTTCTCATCTTTTGAATTTGTTCTAATTCATTTCTATCCTCATCAGTGAATAGTTCATCTAAATTATTTGCCATTTTAAGTCATTCCTTCCATAATTTTAAGTATTATTTATATAATTTACAATATCTTCTGAATACTTTTCTAATTCTTTTTTAGTAAGTCTTCCAGTAATTTTTGGTTGATCAAATATATCTAAATATATTTTAGTAAAATCTTGTGTACCATATCTTTTTGTAAAAGTTTCTGTAATTACTTGACTATCATTAAAAAAGAATATTTTTTCGAAGCTATCATAAATAGTTTTCACACAGTTATCAATATCTGGTTTTTTATTAAATTTGAATTTTCCTAATAAAGCATATAGCTTTTCTTTTTTAGTAAGAGTTGATGGAGGTTCTTTAATTACTACAATTGTACTCTTAATATATTTATCTTCACTTATATCAATTTTTATATTATTTATTTCCAATTGTTCTTTTACTTTTTCTCTTAATATATTCTTGTATTTCTCCAACGGATCATATAAATTACCAAATCCACCTTTTCTAGGTCTCATTTGAGGTTCAATACATTGATCTATAGCAATACCAATAGATACGGCTTTTAAATGCTCTTTTGATTCTGGATCATAATAAAGTACATCATCATTATAATCAATAATAGTTACATTTGCTTTTTTTATTTTTTCATTTTTCTTTCTTACCGTTTTTTCAGCAATACCCATTAATTTTCCTCCTTAATAATTTATTATACCGATATGTTAGTTTTACATTTAAATATAAAACTAACTTAATATTATAAAAAACTATATTGAAAGAAGGTTTTAATATGTCATCACCACTTAATTTTAGAGAGTATGATTTAGAACGTAAACCAATAAGAGGTATGGTAGAAATTTTGGATGATAAAGGAAATCTAATTAAAAAAGTAGATAACTTAATTCTTTTATCAACAAGACTTGCTATTTTATATAATCTTTTTAAAGATGAAAAAATTCTTCAAACAGTTGCAGGTACTTATCTTCCTGAAAAATCAGAAGGTAAAGAAACTTATGTACCAACTATTTGTGGTTTTATGTTTGGTAACAACGGAGCTAATATTAGTAACCCTAGTATTTTAAGAGTACCATCTCCTACAGATAATTTTATTGAAACACCTGATTTAGATAATAATACTACAAGTTTTATTCCAGTTCCTATGATTTCAGTTGCTGACACTGGAGGAGAATTATTAAATACAGCAGGTAGCTATCAGAATATTAATGAATTTATTAATATTAATAGTGAATCTTTTGATATTCCAAATATTATTAAAGATGCAAATAGTACTATTAAATATTTCTCTCCAGCAAGTTTTGCAGACCAAGATAATTTTTATTGTAAAGCAATTAATACTACAAACTCTGAGTTAAAAATTAATACTGAAAATTTTGAAGTTGAATATATTATTAAATTTAGTATTGGTTCTTATGATTTAATTGGTAAGTCATTTAGTGAAATTGGTTTAGTTTTAGCTTATTGTGATATTAGTGAAAATGGTCTTATTACAGATATTGATACAAATTCTATTACATTAGCTAGCCGACTTACATTTGATGAGATCTCTCTTTCTAAGAAACTTTTATCATCATTTAATATTAGATATCATATTTATATTTAATAAAATATCCCTAATACCTTAAAGGTATTAGGGATTATAATTTAATTAGATTTACTATTGCAAATAGATTTTAAATTTGTAAATTCAACTAACTGCAATGTATTAGCAGCTTCTAAAATAGTATAGTCTAAAATGGTTTCTAGCATAGCCATATCTTGTAAACTTTCAGGTTCAGTTACATTTGTTTTATCAATAGTATCTCTAATATTATTTTCAAAAAGATATCTGAATAAAGATTTAGAAGGATCTACATATTTATTTTCGTTAATTAACTGTTCCTTTAAAATAGAAGCTTGCTTTTCATTCTTAAGACTATCTGCTGTCTTAAATTTAATAGACTCAATTGCATAGAATGTTAAAAAGTTTTCCTTTTCAACAGTTTCCTGAAGTACTCTACCTAAATCACAACTATTATTATCAATTAACTCTTCTTTAAGCATTACAATTCCAGTCTGAAGAATATCATCAAAACCACTATCTTCTTTAATAGTAATCATGTTATTCTTATTACATAAATCATAAAACTCATTAGTATGCTCACGAATATATTGATAGTTAGCATTCTTAATAGGTTCATCAACTAAAAGAGATTCATAAACTGTATAGAAAAATAGATCTCTAGAAAGATTATCAATTTGCTCATTAATATAATTAGTCTTTTGATTTATCTCATATGTATCGTTTTTCTCCATTTGTCGTCTAGTAGCAAATGTTTGATACATGCTCTCTTGTAAAGCTTTTTCTTTCTTACTTTCAATTATTTCATCAGTTTCTCTTAAAGCATCAAATGACTCTAGTAATTCTTGTGTTTTAGCAGCACGCTCTCTTCTTTTTTGAGCAGCTCTAGTATTGTAAGTACTTAAGATTTTTTCCTCATGAAAATGTTGCATTTCAATACACCTCACTTTTCTATAAAAATTATAACTTTTTGTTTTAAAGTATATTTCTAAATATGTATTATTATTATGTACGAAAAGTTGCTATGATTTCTCACGTCATAGCAAACTTAAACCCAGTGAGAAAATCCATAAGGAGGTACATTATGGATAAAACACTTAAACTTTCTGATACCTGCAATCTTCATTTGCAGGTAGATGAAACAGGTCGTGTATACATTGCACGGCTCATTATCTCTGGAATGCCGATGCAATCCAGAGATAATTTTGGGGGGATATACCCCTCATCGGAAAATATCCGTAGAGGGTTATATCTTTATGGCTATCAGTTCCAGGAATGGGCTGATAGCGAAAATTCTGACATCCTCGAAAAGCTCAGAGGTGTCGGAATTTTTCCTGAGACCTGGTTTCAGGAAAACATCATTAAGAAGTATTATCCTGAAGAGGATCTTACTTCTGAATGATTGAAAAAAAAAAGAGATAGGACTGTACATCCTATCTCTTTTTTTTTTATAATTTATACGTAATATTAATTACATAATCATAAGTAGAATATCTAAGAAGATCAAATATATCATTAGTATATTTAATAGTATCTTCATTTTCCTTAACAACTGATTTCTTTACATTAAGATATTCTGGTACATATACTCTAATTTCATCTTTAGTCATTGCATTAAAATCAAAATCATTATCGATTAATTGATAGTCATTATTTTTTGATGAATTATTACTATCTACTATATCACTAAATACACCATTATATTTAATATACTTAATAATTGGGAAATTATTTTGAAGTGAAGTAATTAAATTAGAAATAGGTAGAATTAATTCATCATTAGATGCTTCTACAAAATCAGAAATATACTTCTTAATTTCTTCGTCCTTTTGATTAGTAACACTTTCATTTACAAAGATTGTAAAATCAAGAATAATATCAGTTCTACCAAGATAATTATATTTAGTATAATTATTAGTAGATACTACAGTACTTCTATAAGGATTAAAGTCATCACCATTAATATCTACTTCTTCATCTGTTTCTGAATCTATATATTTAGTTTCAGTGATTGCTTCTTTACTGAAATAGAAATATCTAGATGGTCCATATGTGTTATAGAACTTCATATCACAATTAGTGTTATTTTCAAGTCTAGGTAATAAACTATCTACGATATCTATAAATTTAGTAAGTAAATCATAAATCATCTTAGGTCTAGCCATATAATATCTTAATGAAATCATTGGTACTAATTCAATATCAAATTCATCATTTTCTTCATCATATAAAACGATAGAACTCATGATACTAGACATATTCTGATACATCTTAACAGTATTAGCATTATTTAATACAGTAGCTAATACATAGTTATTAATATTATCCCTAGAATCTGCATTATTGTCTATATCATTATCTGTTCTAGTTAATACAATTGACTCAATAGATAATTGAGATATATCTACTGGATTTATAACATTAGTACCATTAGAAAGAGTTTCAGATCTATTTACATTATAGAACATTAATGCAAGTCTATCCATAAATTGAACATGCTGTAATATACTATAACCTAATTGGCCCTTCATATTTACTACATCAATAACTCTTCTATAAGTAGACGTAATATTTATTTCAGAATCTTCAGATGGTTCTTCTTCTGCAATAAGTTTTACATAACTTACATCTTGATCGTCTACTAAACGAATTATGCTATTAATTGTAAATGTAATAAATTTATTTCCATCTTTATCAAAGGTCTTTTGAATTAAAATATTATCATTATCATTTCCAAAATTAGCTAAGCCTTCATTATAATATAATTTATGACCAATTTCAATAGTATAATTATATTCACCTAAAGTAAAATTAGGAATTGCTATTTTAGCATAACCATTCAGTACAAGATGATTTGTGTCTGCATCTGGGTTATCTACTGGGAATGTGTCTTTAATCTTAATAATTAATTTAGCATCTTTTAAATTATGCTCATTCAAGAAGTAACTTACATTACCAATTGAATTTTTATAAGGATATATTCCGCTTCCTTCTGGATTTTCAGCATTCCAGTCAAATGGCTTATCTTCATAAAATTCATAGTTATTATTTAATGTACCACTACCATTAGATGCATCTTCATCAACTGGTAAGAATAAAATAGAATCTACATTCTTATATCCAACCCATTTTGTTTTATCAGTACCTTCATCATAATAATTAGACTGATCGGTTAAATTCTCACAAGTATCAAAAGAAGCTCCACCACTAGAAGCATTTACTATATCAACTGGATCTTCAATAGTTTGAATGAATCCTAATGGGAAAGGATAATACCAGTCATCTTTTTCTTCTTTAGTTTGTGTCTGTGCCTGGTTTTGATCATAATAAAGAATACCAATTTGGAAACAGATATCTTCTTCAATAGGAACTGTTCTATAAAGCTGACTTCTAAAGTTATCAGAAGTTGAAGAATTCTTATAAAGACAATTATACATATTAAGCATACCACTATCAAATGTATAATCAGTAGCTAATTCTGCTTCATATTTATAAGAATAACTTACTACACCATCTTTATTAGTTTCAACATCTTTAAGTTTAAAGAAGAAATGTCCAAATGTCTTAGTTTCTTTAGCATCAGTTAATATACATTTAATAACAACTCTATTCTTTAAATCACTATAACTAAGATTTGTATTTAAATTAAATGATAATTTATATACATTAGAATCTAAAGAATATTTATTAGTTGCAGTTGGATTAATATCCTTTTCAATAGAAAGTGTACTAATATTAAAAGAAGCACCTACTTTACTATTTAAATATTTATAGTTAAGTTGTACATTTGTATTAATATCCATATTATAATAAGTAGCTTTAAGGAAAGGTTCTTTTTCAATGGATATCATAAATGGTAAAGTATAAACTAATTCATCATTTTCAACTTCAAAGAATTTCATTACATCATAAATACTATTAAGATTATCTAATGCTATTTCATAAGAATCTTTTTTAGTATCTATAATTGATTGGAAGTAATTATTATCTAAGATATATTTAATATAATCTTGAGAATAACGCATATTAGCATCTTTATCAAAATAATCTTCAAAATTATCTACTACTAAATCTGGATCAGTAGTTAATGGATTATAATTAGGAATATCTCTTACATAATTACATTTAATAATAGAATGCTCTTTAAGAACAAACTTATTTTTTGGTTTAGAGCCTTTATTACTAGCTATACTATCTCCTACAGGTAATAGATCAGAAGCTTTTATCTTTAAGTGAGGAGCAGTATTAGTAGGAATTACACGTTTATTTTCATCTCTTAATAGTAAGAAATTACAATAAATTCTTTTAATTACATCATCTTGTTTCTTTAAAAATTGAATGGTACTTCCATTAACATTTAAAGATTCATTAACGGAATCAAAGAACTTAAGTAAATCATTATCAGTAATAATATTATTTCTAGTAGTAATTCTTTCAAGAATTCTAGTTTTCTGTCCGAAAGTATCTAATCTATTTTTACCGCCAGATGAACCATCTACTAAAGTTTCACAAGAGAAATCAAGATAACCATATGACGTATTATTAGTAAACTTCATAGATACACCACCAGAATAATCAAAGTTACCCTCTTCTCCTAAAGTAGTATAAGTTCTAAAATATATTGTAGAACCAGGTGATGGTTTAAAACCAGTTATTTGATCTGACGAGAAAGACATCTGAATACAGTTATCATTTAAATAAGTATAATATGCAAAATATTCTTGCTGTGAAGGCACATAAATATTATTAAAATAAAGGTGTAAATCAGCAATTTTTCCATTAAACTCATATTTTGCATCAAAAAATGCTAATTGATCATCGAAATTAAAAGTATGATATAATGTATCTGGATTAGACTCTGTAGTAGTAATCAATACTTCATGAGTTCTTTTCTCAAACTGATAAACCTGAAAACCAATATATACAAAATCAACACCGTCTACATTTTCTTTCCAAACTTTTAAAAATGGTAAATTACCACTTGCTTCAACAAATGGATAGTGTTCTGCTGTTGTATCATAATTTACAGCATAACTATAAGAATAATTATCATCCTCATCGCTTATTTGTTGAATGGTTAATATAATAGGATATGCTAATGAAAAATTATAATTTCCTACAGTAAATAAAGTGTTATCTCTAGTAAATGTAAGAGTATATAATCTTAAAGTATTAGCATTTTTATTAGTAATTTCATTATCTGTTGAAATTTCTCTAAGAAGTGAACTTGAAGTTAAACTTTCTTCTGTAACACCCATTTTCAAAAACATAGTAGCTGGTGTTGCAGTATCAATCGGTACATTAAATTGCTTTGCAAAATTATAAATACTTTCAGGAAGTATTGCAGTATTTAGAAAATGTTCATCATAAAGGAAATTTCTATGATATACTGCATTTTTAATTTCACTAGAAGCAAGTTCATTAAAATATCCAAAGAATGAAGATTTTAATGTATTAATATACGGATTTCCTACTTGGTCTACACCAAAATATTTTTGAATAAAATCAAACCAATTGTCATATACATTATAATTGGTTGAATTAATCTTAATAATTGATTTAGCACTTGTGTCTACAGAAGGATCACTATATTCAACAGTTGGTATTTTATTAGTAACATCTACAGCCATATTTAATCCCTCCTTTAAATAGTTCCACCATAATATTTAATAAATTCCTCAGTTGCTTTATTTGCTTTCTCTGAATTTTCTAATCGTTTATTAGCATAATACTCAGCCATACTAGGAATTGCTGCACCAATTTTAGTAGCATTTTCTACTAATTTATTATAATTTGCCAATCTTACTGCATTTTTAAATTCGTCACTACCTTTATAAGTTGTATAATCTAATACATTATCTTTAACTTTCTTATCAGCCCAAGTTTGTAGTTCTTCTAATTTAGCATCATATTCTTCTTTTGTCATTTCACCTGCGTCCATTCTATTTTTATATTCTTCTTTAATTTTATCTAATGATTCTTCATCTACACCTAATTTCTTTTTAGTTTCTTCAATATAATCATTATATTGCTTTTTAGTTGCACTACCAACAAGGCCAGAAGATAATTCACCCATAATGTCAACAGCATTTGCTTTTACTCTTCTACTAAGGTCTGCGTATTTTTGGCTTTTCATATTCTCCATTAAATTACTTAAATCACTATCAGATGCACTTGGCATATCATTATCTGTTAAAAATTCCATAACAAGAGTTCTTTTAGTATTATTCTCCGCTGAATTGAAAGGAGTTTCACTTAAAACTCCATATCTTCCTTCAATTAAAGTTCTTATCTGCATAGTACTATAATTCTTAGTATATAGATAATCTCTGCCATCATTAATTAACGTATTTGCTGGATCATCTGAACTACTAATTTCTATTTTATCTTTAGCTGGATCATAATTTTTAAAGTCTCCATAGAATGATGATGGACTAGTCTCTCCATTTTTAGTGTCTTTATATATAGCAGCTGGATAACCAGCAACAGCATTAAAATCATAAATAATTTGTGGATTCATTTCTTCTTTATATTGATATACAAATGTCATTGATGTATCAATTGGACCCTTTGAATTAATATCACTCATTATTAAACTTCCTAATGGAACATTCACTGGATATACACCAGTATATTTACAAAAATATAAAATAGTTCTCATATCAAAATCCATTAAAAAGAAATATACAGATGAAGTAAAATCTAATATTCTACTATCTCTTGTTATTTTTCTTGGTTCGTGTAATCCATATCTTACAGCTTCAATATAACACATCCAAGCATAAAATAATTTAGTCATATCTAAGTTTTTAGATTCTGAGAAATTTATAGTTAATGAAGATTCTGCCGTAAAGTTATCAACTGTAGAAGCTGGAAGAATCTGTTTCCAACCATAATAGTTTTCATGTTCATCAACAGTTCTCATATTAAAGTCTTTTAATGTAATACCTTTAAATCTATTTGTTGCAAGTTTAATAAATGCAGAATTAGATCCTCCAAAAGAATATTGTAATTGCTTTAAAATATATGGATCATTTTCTGCAAGTAAAGCAAACAATGGATTTGCAGTTAATAGTGTTTCAGGAACTTCACCATTTTCATAAACAGTCATTGAAGGTGTCGTCATAAAAATAAGAGGTAAACCTCCCATGAAAGGTTCTACATTTTCTTTAATTCTATATGGATTAAAAAAATCATATATATTAATTTGATCCTGATATCTATCTTTAATTATATCTTTTGCTTTTTGCATAATTTCACCTTCTTTATACATAAAAATAATATTGGTTTGTTGTTTATCTATAAAATTATTAAATATATATTATAACGTTGGAAAGGAGTTAGACTGTCTTCTTACATTACTCGTTAAAAAAACAAAATAGTGTAGGCTTTGTTTACAGTCCTGTCTACATGCTCTTTCCTAATTCAAAAATTAGGAGGAGATTTTTATGATTTTTAAAAAATCAAAAAATTTTAGACAAGACAGTAAATTGCTTTTTCCATCCTGGGGCGATATGTTTCCAGGTTCAAATAGTAAATATAAGTGTAATACATTATCAGAAGCGTTTATTTGTCTTTTAAGTTTGATTCTAGATCATTAATGAAATAAAATAATCATAAGTCTCGTACCATCGTGAGAGTGATGTAAGAATTGGGTAATATTTACTTTTGAATATTACCCAATTTTTTTAACAACTTTTTATAGTTTTTATAGAAAGGAATGATACAAATGGCAAGTTTTAACAACTTTATTCAGAGAGCTGCAGGACGTGCAAATTTAAGAAGAACTTCTGCATATAGCATTGATTACTATAATGGAAATTCTCTTAAGAAAATGACAAAAGATTTAATTCTTCAGTTCCCAATCCTACTCTCTCAGAATATATCACAAGAAGCTGCTGCTACATTAGCTGGCGGATTTGAAGTTGAAAACACTATAATGCTTAGACTTTTGCTTCAAAATGACTTTGGAACTTTAACTAATGGTTCTGGTGATTTAGTAAGCTCTTTAAGAATGCTTCATACAAATATTGAAGGAAAACCTACTTTATTAGAAAATATTGATTTAGCTAGTAAATCTTTAGCTATCCCAATTGAAGATAAATTCTGTAAGTGGTCTTTAAATGAAGCAACACTTCCTAAATATTTAAATGAAGCTAATTCCAGTTCAATTAGTTCTTCTGAAGATACTGAAGATACTAGATCTGGTAATGTCGATTTAGGTCTTATTAAAGGTGATGCTACTGCTAAAGATACATCAAGTAGAAAAGTTACTGCAGAATTTTCAAATGAAGCACCATTTAATCCAGATATGTTTAAAAAGGTTAATGATTTACAGCCAACTTTTGTAAAAATTAAAATCTCAGTAGCTAACTCTACTGCTAGTGAGAGAGAAGGTAATGTTGCTATTAAGATTCCTGGTCTTGGTAGTAGATTACTTGGTAATGATAAAGAAAAAGCATTAACTGTTGGTGGTGGAGCTTCTCATAATATTTCAAGAACATCTCTTGATGAAAAAGAAGTTATTTTTGGTGTAAAATGTATTGCACATCCTCTTAAATCTGAAGATATTATTTTCAATATTGGTAATGAATTTAAGAATTCTACTTTATTTAAATTTGTTAAATGGACAACTGGTGAATATGGCTTCTTTAAAGGTCTTGGAGAAATAATCTTCGACTTTACTAATATGAAGAATACTGGTATTCAAGCAGCTAAGACATCTAACTATTGGTGGTATAAGCTTAGAAAGCTTAAGAATGAAAATAAACAAATTTTCCATTCTTCAAATGATAAGAGAAATGCTCCTATTAAAACTGCAACTTTAGTAATTACAAAGGATGAAGTTGATTATATCGCAAGTACTTATAGAATTGATCTTTCAATGCCTAAGTTTGCACAAAAATTAAT
>Ga0247611_10003473_pt1 | contig 23324 bp, 14 predicted proteins | sample 177DNAGHGhighgp2_FD_192422 | JGI IMG/M metagenome (GOLD analysis project Ga0247611, IMG submission 192422) | Sheep rumen microbial communities from Palmerston North, Manawatu-Wanganui, New Zealand - 1770 DNA GHGhigh gp2 | ecosystem: Host-associated > Mammals > Digestive system > Stomach > Rumen... | reverse complement strand
GCCTGCAGGGCATACGCCGTATTGAAGAACAAAAAAGGATATGTGCTCACATAAGGGTAATAACACAGATATGCATAACAACAGGGATTCAAGTCGGACCGGCTTCTTTCATATTACAATGACCACTGACAGACCCTGATGAGTCTATAAGACTACATCTACTCAGAGGTTGTGGCATTATACTCCAAGATCTGAAGAAGTAATCTGATGAGTGGCTACGGCTCACTACATCTGATAGAAGTTTGATCCGGCATTCCTGTTGCTTATGCAATTTCCAGGCGCAGCAAGAACGTGTCTGGAAGGGGATTTCTTGGCGGTATATGTGTGAATTTAAGTAAAAACGATAATAAAACGATTAAACAATGCTAAAAGACAGACCAATTATTTGGTTTGCAACATAGAAGGGTCTGTCCCGCTGTGTTGGGCCCTGTGTCCTTACTACAGTCATGGTTGCTAGCTATTTAGTGGATAAATTAGTAATCAGTTCTGCAAAGATACGAAAGTTTATCTTCACTACCAAATAATCAGCGAGTAATTTTTCTCAAATACACTACACATAGAAGATGCGCATACGTTTGATGCTGGTCTCAGAAAAACCTCTTAGCCCCAGCACCATGTGGGGCATTGAGTTTATAGACGACGAAGAATGGAAATAAAAAAAATAGCGTCTTTTTTTTCTTATATCAGAATTAATTCGTAATTTTGTGCGAAAATATGAATAATGGTAAAGAAGTAAAAAAGGTAAATATGAATCTGATAGAACGTTTTCTGAACTATACGAAGTTCGATACACAGTCGGCTGAGGACAGCCAGACGGTGCCCAGCACCAGCAAACAGCTGGTGTTTGCCGAATACCTGAAGAAAGAACTGGAGCGCGAGGGGCTGGACGACGTGGAGATGGACGACAAAGGCTACATCTACGCCACGCTGAGGGCTAACATCAAGGACGAGGTGCCTACGATAGGTTTCATTTCGCACTACGATACGAGTCCCGACTGTTCGGGGGCCAGCATCAAGCCGCAGATGGTCAGCAACTATGACGGCAGCGACATCCTGCTGAGCGAGGGCATCGTGATGAGTCCCGCGAAATTTCCGGAACTGCTGCTGCACCAGGGTGAGGACCTCATCGTGACGGACGGCACGACGCTGCTGGGTGCCGACGACAAGGCGGGCATCGCTGAAATCGTGCAGGCCATGGTCTACCTGCAGCAGCACAAGGAAATCAAACACGGCAAGATACGTGTGGCCTTCAACCCCGACGAGGAGATAGGCATGGGTGCCCATCACTTCGACGTTGAGAAGTTTGGTTGCCAGTGGGCCTACACGATGGACGGCGGCGACGTGGGTGAGCTGGAGTTTGAGAACTTCAATGCTGCCTCGGCCAAGATTACCATCAAAGGCATCAGCGTACATCCCGGCTATGCCAAGGGGAAGATGGTGAATGCCAATGCGCTGGCTGCCGAGTTTGCCGGCATGCTGCCTGCCGACGAGACGCCTGAGACCACGGAGGACTATCAGGGCTTCTACCACCTGCTGGGCATCACGTCGAACATCGAGCAGGCGAAGATGAGCTACATCATCCGCGACCACGACCGCGACACGTTCGAGGACCGCAAGCGCTTCATCCAGCGCTGTGCGGAGCAGATGAACGAGAAATACGGTGAGGGTACGGTGGAGTGCGTGGTCAGCGACCAGTACTATAACATGAAGGAGAAGATAGACCCGAATGCGATGCACGTCATCGACCTGGTGCTGAAAGCCATGCAGGCGTGTGGCGTGGCACCGAAGGTGAGGCCTATCCGCGGTGGCACGGACGGTGCGCAGCTGTCGTTCAAGGGACTGCCCTGTCCGAACATCTTTGCCGGTGGCCTGAATTTCCACGGACCTTACGAGTTTGTACCCGTCCAGTCGATGGAGAAAGCCATGGCGGTCATTGTGAAGATCTGTGAGCTGACGGCAGAATATAACAAGTAGTTGTTCAACGAAAAAGGAGTCGGGAAGTGCTGAATATGTTTAAACGAAGAAGAGGCTTGACGCTGACGGTCTTAGCAGCGTTGTTGCTGGAACTGATTTCAGGTATTCAGTACTACTATATGCATGGCATTCTGTCGCGGGAGCTGGAGAAGCATGCCGAGATAGAGATTACCATGAAGGCTATGCTGACGAAGAGCACGCTGAACCTGGCCGTGAACTCGCTGGAGGGTCACATCTGGGACATCATGCTCAATCTCAACAATCCTGACTCGATGTACAGTGTATCGGAAAGGGTACTCAGGTCGCATCCCTATCTGCTGGGCTGCGGCATGGCCTTTGTTCCTAATTATTATCCGAACGAGGGGAGGCTCTTTGAACCGTATGCCTACTGGGAGAACGGGAAAGTGAAGAAGAAACAGGTGGCGGTTGAGCAGCATGACTATACAAAGAGTATTTCGTTCCTGCGGGCATGTTATTCGGAAAAGCCTTCGTGGACGGATGCCTATGAAGATGTGGTCACGGGGACGAGAATGGTGACCTACGGTCAGCCTATCCGCGACAGGAGGGGCGTGCTGGCAGGCGTCTTCGCACTTGACCTCTCACTGGACTGGCTCAGCGACACCTTGAGCCATCGCCACATCTATCCATCGTCGTTCAATGTGCTGCTGTCGGAGAACGGCATGCTGATAGCCGGTCCGAAGAAAAACTCGGCCAAATGGCCTGACGTGGAAAAGCTTATCAACATCATCAACAACGACACTGTTGAGAAACCGCGGAGCTTTTCGGGCAAGACGCGTACCTTCTCGTTCAAGAGCCACAACGGTGAAGATGCATACGTCTTCTTCCACCACTTCAAGGGCACACCGAAATGGCAGATGGCTGTGGTGTGCTACGAGAACGAAATCTACGGCCCCTTGCGCAAGGCGCGTTTGCGTATCCTGCTGATGATGATTATTGGATTCTCTGCCTTGGGATACATCATCTATCGTTACTTCAAGAACGAGAAGAACCTGCAGCAGGTGGAGCTGAAGGAGGCCCGCATCAGTGGTGAATTGCACATTGCACATGAGATTCAGTCCATGATGTTGCCTATTACTTATCCACCGTTCCCCGACCGGAAGGACGTGGATGTCTACGGCTCGCTGGTACCGGCACGAGAGGTCGGCGGCGACTTGTTCGACTTTTTTATGCGCGACGAGAAGCTGTTCTTCTGTATCGGCGACGTCAGCGGCAAGGGCGTGCCTGCTGCGATGGTGATGGCGATGACACACGCCTTGTTCCGTTCCAGTTCAGAGCACGAGAATACCCCGTCGCGCATCATGCATATCATCAACAAGATGACATGCAAGGGAAATGACTCCAACATGTTTGTGACCATGTTCGTGGGTGTGCTCAACGTGCCGACAGGGCGTCTGCTCTACTGTAATGCCGGGCACGACAAGCCCATCATCGTCGGTCAGGACGTGACGATGCTGCCGGCCAAGTCGAACCTGCCGGTGGGTGTGTTTGACGACTACAGGTTTGAGGCCGAGGAGTGTTTCCTGCCAGATAACAGTATGCTGTTCCTCTATACCGACGGACTGACGGAAGCCATGGATGTGAAGCGGAAGCAGTTCGGGCTGGAGCGTGTCATGCAACATCTGTCGGCCAGCCACTCGACGACGCCCACCGAGTTGCTGAACAGTATGGGCGAGGCTGTCAGACAGTTCTGTGGCAATGCCGAGCAGAGCGATGACCTGACGATGATGGCTATCCGCTATACTGCGCCCCAGGATAAACTCGTCTTTAACGAAGAACTGGTATTGAGCAACGACCTCAAGGATGTGGCAAAGCTGAATGAGTTCGTGAAATCCGTGACCGAACAGCTGGACATCGACAAGGCCCTGTCGAAGAAGCTGCGGCTGGCCGTCGAGGAGGCTGTCGTGAACGTCATGAACTATGCCTATCCGAAAGATGTCATCGATGAAATCCGGGTGAGGGTGGGGTCGGACGGACGTTACATCAGTTTCGTCATCATTGATCACGGTGCGGCCTTCGACCCAACGGAGGTTGTCAGGGCCGACACGGAACTGTCGGTGGAGGACCGTCCTATCGGCGGACTGGGTGTCCTGCTGGTGCGTGAGTTGATGGACTCGGTGAATTATGAACGCATCGATGAACAGAACATCTTCACAATGAGAAAAAACTTTAAATAATAATCACTTAATATTCAAAACTTTTATAGACTATGAAAACGACAATAGAAGAAAAGGATGACATCATCCTTGCGACATTAGACGGCGAAATGGACACAGCAGCAGCTTTGGAGGCTGAGAATGTGCTGTCACCTCTGTACAAGAGTAATGGTAAGGATGTGGTCATTGAATGTGAGAAGCTGGAATATATTGCTTCGAGCGGACTGCGCATCCTGCTGAGCATTCTCAAGGGCGCCAAGTTGAGTGGCAGTCGCGTCGTACTGCGCCATGTCAACGAGGATATTAAGAATGTATTCAGTCTGACGGGCTTTATCAGTATCTTCGATTTTGAATAATGACGTACAGTAATCACAGAAATCACCGGCAGTGCCTGGCGCATGCGCTGATGGCACTGGTCTTGCTGGTTCCGTCGGTCGACGTTAGTGCGCAGGCTGACTCTGCAGTCAACCAGCTGAATGTGGGTATCAACTATCTGGCGCACGGTGAAATGATGCGAGGCGGTCTGCCTGCAGATGATAATGATGAAATTGAGGACAAGTCCAACTTCCTGCTGGGGCGTTTCCGTCTGAATGTGGGCTATGTCCGTCAAGGACTTGAGGCCCGTGCGGTAATCCAGAACAAGAATGTGTGGGGAACGGACGGCAGCCAGGCGCTGAAACTCTATGAGGGCTGGGTGAAGATGACTGCCAAGAACGGACTCTTCGGCCAGATAGGGCGCATCGCCCTGTCGTACGACGACGAGCGTATCATCGGTACCAACGATTTTGCCATGGCTTCGCTGTCACACGATGTGCTGCGTGTGGGCTACGAGGGGCACGGGCACCAGCTGCATGCCATCCTGGCCTATAACCAGAATGCCTCGCATGTCTACAAAGATACCTACTATCAGGACGGTGACCAGTTTTACAAAAACATGCAGACGATATGGTATCATTACGACCTGCCCAGGGTGCCGCTGGGAGTTTCGCTGCTGTTCATGAATGTCGGTGTGCAGTCGGGAGAGCAGGGTAGTACTTACAATCCACCCTCCACAGAGTATCAGAGGTTGTACGGTACCTATCTGAAGTATCATCCCAAGTTTGCGACGCTCGAAGCCTCTGCTTATAAACAGGATGGTAGGGTGGTTTCCCCCAAACACAAGGGTTCGGCCAAGCTTGACACCTGGATGGCCAGTGTAAAGGCTACCGTCACCCCTTCCGACAATTATGGCTTCGTGCTGGGATACGACTACCTGAGCGGTGACGACTATGTGCCTGTCTCCTATGGTGGACTGGGCATGGTGCAGCATAAAGTCTTCAAGGGCTTTAGCCCCCTCTTCGGTTCTCGCGCCAAATTCTATGGCATCATGGACTATTTCTACGAGAGTGCCTACATCCACGGTTTTACGCCCGGTCTGCAGAATGCCTTTGTAGGTGCCTCCGGCAAGCCTATTCCCAAAATGAGCTGTAGTGCTACATATCACTACCTGGCTGTTGCCACCAATCTGACAGATCTCGACAGGACACTGGGTCACAGCGTGGAGCTGGAGGCCAGCTATCGTTTCAGCGAGGTCCTCAATCTAACGGTAGCCTACACCTGGATGTACGGCACGGAGACCATGGACCGCCTGAAACAGAGCAATGGTAGCAAGAGCGCCCAGTGGGGATGGTTCTCGCTTGTCCTGTCGCCCAAGCTGTTTACGACCAAATTCTAACACGCGGTGAAGTAGCGTGTCATTCAAACTGAATATACAAAATGGCAGAAATACCCACATTGATTGACGATTTGGCGCTGATATTGGTATCGGCAGGAATCGTCACCATCATTTTCAAGCGCTTAAAGCAACCGTTGGTACTGGGCTATATTGTGGCCGGTTTCCTGGTATCGCCGCACATGCCCTACACGGCCTCTGTGACGGATACGGAGAGTGTCCACCTATGGGCTGACATCGGTGTCATGTTCCTCTTGTTCTCGTTGGGACTGGACTTCTCGTTCAAGAAAATCCTGAAGATGGGAGCATCGCCCATCATCTCGTCGGTCACCATCATCTTCTTCATGTCGATGCTGGGCGTCTTGGTCGGACATCTGTTCGGATGGAGCAGGATGGACTGTATCTTCCTGGGCGGTATGCTGGCCATGTCGTCGACAACCATTATCTATAAGGCCTTCGACGACCTGGGACTTCGCCAGCAGCAGTTTGCCGGCATGGTGATGTCGGTGCTTATCCTGGAAGACATCCTGGCTATTGTGATGATGGTGATGCTGAGTGCCATAGCCAGTGGCAATGACCCTGACGGCGGCCAGATGCTGGGTTCCATTGTCAAGATAGCGTTCTTCCTGGTGCTATGGCTGGTGGTAGGCATTTTTGCCATCCCGCAGTTTCTGCGCAAGGTGCGCAACCTGATTAACAGCGAGGTGCTGCTCATCGTCTCGCTGGGCCTGTGCTGCGCCATGGCAGTGCTTTCTACCCAGGTAGGCTTCTCGTCGGCGTTTGGTGCATTCATCATGGGTAGCATCCTGGCCGAGACCATTGAGGCTGAGCGTATTGAAAAACTCGTTGAGCCGGTGAAGAACCTCTTCGGTGCCATCTTCTTCGTGTCAGTCGGTATGTTGGTAGAGGTGGACATCCTGATTGACTATGCCCTGCCAATTCTGGCGTTGGTGCTGACTATCCTGATAGGACAGAGCGTGTTGGGAACCGTGGCATTCATGCTGGGTGGCGAGAGTCTGAAGTCGGCCATGCGATGTGGTTTCTCCATGGCACAAATCGGTGAGTTCTCGTTTATCATTGCCTCGCTGGGACTGTCGCTGGGGGTTATCAGCGACTTCCTCTATCCGGTCGTGGTGGCGGTGTCGGTCATCACCACCTTCCTCACGCCATACATGATACGTCTGGCACTGCCGGCTTACAATAAGCTGGAACACTATCTGCCCAACAAGATTGTCATGCTGCTCAACCAGATGTCCATGAGTCATCCGGCGTCGACGGAGCAGAGCAAATGGAAGCGACTGCTGACCCAGATGGCTGTCAACACCATCATCTATTCTATCCTGACCTCTGCTGCCATTGCCGTGATGTTCACCTTCGTGCTGCCATTCATGCGCAAGGTGCTGCCGGGATGGGAACTGCACTGGTATGCCAACGCCATCACCGGTTTGCTGACAGCTGTCGTCATTTCACCATTCCTGCGGGCAATGGTGATGAAGAAGAACCACAGTGAGGAGTTCCGTGCACTATGGGCGGAGAGCAATCGCAACCGCCTGCCGCTGATCTTCACCATCCTTGTGCGCATCGTGATAGCTGTCGCGTTCATCTTCTATATCTGCAATTATTTGAGCCGGTTTAGCAATGCCGTGATGCTGACCATCGGTCTCATCGTGGTGGCATTGATTGTCTTTTCACGAACCGTCAAGAATCGTAGCATCCGTTTGGAGCGACTCTTCGTCATGAACCTGCGGTCCCGCGACATTGAGGCCCAGGTGCATGGCAAGAAACGTCCGCTGTATGAGGGCAGACTGCTGGACCGCGATGTCCATATCACCATCTTCGATGTACCCATGAACTCCCAGTGGATGGGAAGCACGCTGAAACAGCTCGATCTCGGCCGGAAGTATGGCGTCCATGTCAGTAGCATCCTGCGTGCCGGCAACCGACTGAACATTCCTGATGGCGACTACGTCATCTTCCCCGGCGACAAGCTGGAAGTGATTGGCAGTGACGAGCAGTTGGCCAAGTTTGGCACCGCTCTCGCAGAAGAGCTCCTGGTAGAAGATGTCAATCTGGAGGCCCGTGAGATGAAGTTGCGTCAGCTCATCATCGGCAAGGACAGCCCCTTCATCGGCAAGACGCTGATAGAGAGTGGTATACGAAACATTTACAGCTGTATGGTGGTAGGATTGGAAGAAGGCAAGGAGAACCTGTCACCGTATAATCCGCATCGCCGTTTCGCGGAGGGAGACATCATCTGGATTGTTGGAGAGCAGGAGTCCATCAACGCCCTCTTAAACGCTTAATACCACTGCACGGCATTCGAATAGCTGCTGCGCTTATCGTATTTCAAAGCATCGGTAAGCGTGGCAGCATTGCATCGGAAGGAGAAGTTGTAGCTGGTGTAGGGGGCCAGCGTCACCTGACACGACATGTTGAAGCAGTGCAGGTCGCGACTGAGCGATGCCGTCGTCATGGATATCTTCTTGTTTTCAAAGTCATAGCCCGACGAGAACGAGATGTTCCAGCCGTCAGCTATACGGATGTTGCCGGTGACGTTCAGGTTTTGCGTGAACGAGTAGGGGTAGCGCATGGTGTCGTAGTTGAAACTGCCGGAGGTGTTCTCACGCATGGTGATGCCATAGCCGAAACTCAGTGACCACGGCATGGAGAAGGCCATGTAGCCGTCCTCGTCGGTCTCGGCCATGCCGGCATCCTGTTTCTCGGCACCATGCTTGCCGGCCTCCAGCTCGGTGTCGACATTGCTCTCCAGGTCGTTATACTCGTCCTCGCTATTCTTCTTTTTCTTGTTGTCCTTCTTCTTGGGACGCTCACCGCGAAGCCACTTGATGAAGTCCATCACTTTCTCGTTGCTCAGCGTGTAGGACAGCGACTGCGACATGCCCTGGAAACGGCCGAAGCGTCCATGGCTATATTCGGTACGCGTACCCACGTAAGGCTTGGCACCCACCGAGTCGGCCTCGTAGGCGTAGGTGGCAAAGGTGGCATTGAGACTGAACGTATAGCTCTTGCTCAGCTTCAGGCGCAGACGGGTGGTCAGGTCGCTCCACGGACGCTCCACGCCGGGAGCCAGGTTGTAGCTCATGCTGGCACCCAGCTCGTCGATGATGCTCACCTTCTTGAACGAGATGGAGTCGTCCTCCTCGCTCTTGACTTTCATCTCCACGTTGTTGGAGATGTCCATCGAGACGCGTCCTGACATGCCTTTGCCGGGTACACCGTACAGGAGTCCAGAATAGGGCGAGTATTCCACTTGCGACACATTGCCCTGGGCATCGGTCTTCAGGTAGGTCTCATAGTAGCCGTAGCGTTCGGCACCGAAGTCGGGGGTGTAGTTGAACGACACCGAAGGCGTAAAGACGTGGCGGACGGCCTGTATCTTGTCACCAAACAGCTTGCGGTTCGGGATGTAGAAGCCGTAGAGCTTCGTCGAGGCCTGGATGCTGAAGTTCCAGTCATAGACATTATAGAAGCCGCGCAGGGTGTCGATGACCTCTTTCTGGTTTTCCTCGTCCCACGACTTCTTGTACTTCTGCAAGTACATGCGGTCCTTGAAGTTGAACGACGGTGTGATGTTCAGATAGTCGAACAGCGTGAGGTTGGCACTGATAGGGATATTGTGCTGCATACCGTTGCGCCAGTCCTTGGTCAGGCTGGAGTGCAGAATCTTGTCTTCCTTGGTGTTGATGGAGTTCTCCATGCTACCGGTATAGCTCATCGAAATTTTCTCGTACCAGCGTTCCGCTCCTACGGGATGCTTGCGCTTGAAGGGGTAGAAGCGTGAGATGCTGACGCTGAGGTTGGGCAGCGTCAAGGCGATGCTGGAGTCGCGCATGTTCTGGGTCAGGTTGAACGATGACGACAGCGACATGCCGATGCTCGAGAAGGTGGTGCTCCATGCCACGGAAGAGGTACGCGTCGACTGTGTCAGCGTCTGTGGGTTGTAGAGCGATTTCAGGTTGTTGGGCTCAAAGTTGCTGGTGGCGAAGTTGACGCTGGCCGACAGAGTGCTATAGGGGTTGGCCTTGGCATCCTGACGATGCGTCCAGGTAATTTTGAAGCTGGTGCTCTTCTGGTAGTCGGGCATGTTCTTGTCGCCCGTCACGGAGTTCTGGTAGTTGGCATAGAAGTTACCGCTGTATTTGTAGCGCTTGCGGTAGTTCGAGGCGGCAGAAACACCCCACGAGCCCTTGGTATAGATCTCGCCCAGCAGCTTCAGGTCCATCTTGTCGCTGATGGCAAAGTAGTAGCCGCCGTCGCGCAGATAGAATCCGCGTGTCGACTCGTCGCCATAGGTCGGCATGATGAGTCCGCTGGAGTAGCTCTGGGTGAACGGGAAGAAGCCGTAGGGGATGGCCAGTGGCAGCGGCACGTCGGCCACCACGAGATAGGTTGGTCCGAAGACGACGTCCTTGCCGGGGCGCACCTTGGCACGCGACATGGCAAAATAGAAGTCGGGATGCGGGTCTGAGCAGGTGGTGTAGCGTCCGTGGTAGAGGTACATGTTGCCGTCGCCGTCACGCTTCGACAGCTGTGATGTCATGTAGCCGTCTTCCTGTTCGGTATAGACATTGTTGATGAGGCCCTTCTTGGTCTTGAAGTTGAAGGCCATCGTGTCTGTCTCATAAGTGTCATTACCCATCTTGAATACAGGGGTCCCGAATTTCGTGCCGGTAGAGTCGGCAGAACCCGTTGCATGCACCAGGCTGGAGTCCAGCGACATATAGATCTGGTCGCTCTCCAAGTCCATGTTCTGATATTTGACGTGCGAATTGCCATACAGGTGGGCCAGCTTGGTGTCGCCCTCATAGACCATGGAGTCCGAGGCGGTATATTCTACGGGGGCATCGATGCCATTCTTGCGCTGACGGTTCAGCGAGTCGGCTCTCAGCGAATCGTCAATGACCTTGTTGTGCAACCAGATAGCCTTGTGCAGTGAGTCCATCTGTGCAGTGTCAGGCAGTGCACTGTGGGCTTGTGTGCTATCGGTGAGCGTATCAGCCTGTTGGGTGGTGTCTGTCAGCACAGAGCCAACCCTTCCCTTGGGAGAGATGAGTCGTTGGGGAACCTCCGCCATCACGAAGATGATGACGAAAAGCAATAGAAATATGAGCGTTTTTCTTCTCACTGATGCCAGATTAATTATCAATGATTTCGTACCCGTCAGTGACTTCTTCCGCTTCCACCTGCTCTTGTGGTGCTTCGGAAGACTGCTCGTTTGCCTCGCTCGCTGACGATTGCTGGTTTTCGGTTCTCTCCCCTTCATGCTGCTTGCGCAACCGCTCCTGATACCACCACATGCCGAAGAGCAAGGCCGCGGCGAGGATAATCATGTAAATCCAGATGGCTGCCGGTGCGAAGATGAAGTAGGGGGGTATGACTACCTCGATGGTGCGCATGTCGTAGGCATCCGGCGACTCCAGCAGGAAGGCTTTCACCTGGAACCGGTACGTGCCGGCGGGTACGTTGTCGTAGGAGGCTATACGTGTCTTGTCGGCATTCTGCCAGTCCCTGTCATAGCCGTCCAGCTTGTACTGATAGTGGACGCGGTGTTGCAGCTGGTAGTTGAGGGCTGCAAAACGGAAGGCAAAGCTGGAGCTGTGGGTGGGAATGGTGACGCGCTTGCTCTCGGGGATGTAATAGTCGAATGTATCGTTCAGACGTGGGCTCTGCAACTCGTCGTTCAGATAGAAGTCGGTGAGTCTGAGTTTCAGCAGCGAACCTGTCGAGTTGGTCAGTTTCTTGCGGTCGACGACATAGTAGCCGTTCATGGTGCCGAAGAGTATGGCGTTGTTCTCGCCGAGTATGGCTGATGCCTCCGAGCACATCGTGTCGTCGACACCGTCCAGCTGGGAGAAGGTCGTAAAAATCTCCTTCTTGACGTCGAACGAGCACAGGATATGGTCGGTGGCAAACCACACGTTGCCTTTCTCGTCGAAGGTGAGGCTGCGGATTTCTTCTGACGGCAGACCGTCGGCAACTCCGTAGTTCTTGAACTCCCAGGCACCGTCGGCGTCCTGCTTGACGGTATGGCTGAGTCCGCCACTGTTGGTGCCCACCCACATGGTGCCGTCCTTGGCGCACAGCAGGTTGACAATGTCATTCGACATCAGGCCCCGCTCCAGCTTTTCAGGCATCTTGAGGGGTTCGGCAGTGAAGGTGTTGCCCTTGAGCGACATCACCAGGATGCCGTCGGTGGTTCCTGCCCATACCGTGCCGTCCTTGGCCAGGGCCAGCGTTCTCACCTTTTGGTGGGTGCTCTTGGGATAGCGCTTCAGCGTGTTGGCGGGAGTGAGGGCGATATATTTGCCTTCCTTGTTCTTACGCAGGATGTTGACGCCCTGGCCGTAGATGGCCACCCAGATGTTGCCTTCGCGGTCCTCCACGGTCTGGTAGGCGCTGTTGGAACTGATGGACCAGGGGTCGTTGTCGTCGTGGCAGATGTTCAGCACCGTGTAGCCTCCGTCGCTTTTGGGCGTAATCTTGTAGACGCCGTTGTCCTTGTCACACACCCAGTAGTTGCCCTTCGAGTCCATCGACATGCCGTAAGGACGGCTGATAGGTTTGCCGTTGGAGTCGTGGGTGATGGCACCGATACGATTGACATGGGCATCGAAGATGAAGATGCTGCCCTTCTTGTTGCAGATGAAGGTCAGGTGGCGCTTGGCATCGTGGCACATGGCGCGTACCTCGTTCTCCAGGGGTGATTCAGCTTGGGGAACGGGCTGGAGGCGTACGATGGTGCGTTTCAGCACCTCCAGCTTCTCCAGTCCGCGGCGGTGCGTCGACTCCCAGACGACACCGTCGTTCATCTCCAGACGGGCATTCACCGAATTGGAGAGGTTCCAGGGGTTGCTGGGGTCGTTGTGGAAATATTCTACCTCATCGGTTTCACGGTTGTAGTAGCCGTAGCCGCCGTGGTTCATACGAACCCAGACGACGCCTAAGGCCTCGCCAAACTCGGCACCGCGGCTGGTAAACTCAGGAAAGGGGAGAACCTGGGTAAAGGACTTGATGTTGCCGGTCTCCGTATTCAGTCGGTAGGCGCCGTCGCCTAAATCAGAGAACCAGAGCAGTCCGTGACTGTCGGTGAACAGTCCTGTAATCTCCTGTCCGTGGTCCTTGATGAGTACAGGCTCCTGACCATACGCAAACTGCATGATCTTGCCCGACTTGGTGCCTACATAGATGTTATAGCCGTTGGTGGCTAATCGGGTGATTTCCTCGTTGGTGAAGTAGCCCTTGCGCTCCAGCGAGAGGTTTGCCAGGTCAACGCGGTGAACGCCTTCGTTGGTGCCTACCCAGAGGTCGTTATGATAACCCTCCACGACGCAGGTGACGGTCAGTCCGCCGGTCATGATGAGGTCTTGCTTGTAACCGCTGCGGTCGAGGCGCAACTTGTAGAGGCCAATACCCTGGAAAGACACCAGGACGTCGCCGGTACTGGTCACGTAGGGGTTGAAGAAATAGTCGACATGATAGCTGTCGTGTCCGCTGATACCCTCCATGGGGTCTTCTATGCGGTCGGTCAGACGGTTGATGACAAACATGCGGCCGTCGTACATTTTCATCCAGATGTTCTGGCGCTGGTCGATAATGAGTTTGTCAATGCGGTTGTGCAGTCCGCGCACACCGCTGGCAATACCCGTCTTGTAGTTGTAGAAGTTATAGCCGTCGAAACGGGACAAGCCGTTCCACGTGGCAATCCATACATAGCCGAAGTCGTCGCTATGCAGCGATGCAACGGCATCGCTGGGAAGGCCGTTGTCGGTGGAGTAATGGGATAGTGAAGCTCGCAGCTGCTGAGCTCTCGCATCCTGAGGATACGAGAGCGCCAGCATAGCAAGCAGTGTTAGTAGAATTGTTTTGTAACTTGTTGTCATGCCATTTATTTAATAGGCGAAGAGGGGATAATCCTTCATCTTCTCGTTGACACGCTGACGTACCGAGGCGATAACCTGCTCATTCTCAGGGTCGTTCAGAACTTCCTCAATCCAGGCGGCAATCTGTACCATCAGGTCCTCCTTGGCACCACGGGTGGTGATGGCGGGAGTGCCCAGGCGGATACCCGAGGTATGGAAGGCAGAGCGGCTGTCAAACGGAACCATATTTTTGTTGACGGTAATGTCGGCAGCGACCAGTGCGTTCTCGGCCACCTTACCGGTCAGGTCGGGATACTTCGAGCGCAGGTCGACGAGCATCGAGTGGTTGTCGGTACCGCCGCTGACGATGCCGAAGCCGCGCTTCACCAGCTCCTCGGCCAGCACCTTGGCATTCTTCTGAACCTGCTTGGCCCACTCCTTGAACTCGGGCTTCAGCGCCTCACCGAAGGCAACGGCCTTGGCAGCGATGACGTGCTCCAGTGGACCACCCTGCTGTCCGGGGAAGACGGCAGAGTTCAGCAGCTGCGACATCTTCTTGACGACACCCTTCGGCGTGGTGTAGCCCCAGGGATTGTCGAAGTCCTTGCCCATCAGGATGATACCGCCACGGGGACCGCGCAGGGTCTTGTGGGTGGTCGAGGTCACGATGTGGGCATACTTCACGGGGTTGTCCAGCAGTCCGGCAGCAATGAGTCCGGCGGGGTGAGCCATGTCAATCATCAGCAGGGCGCCTACCTTGTCGGCAATCTCACGCATGCGCTTGTAGTCCCACTCACGGCTGTAGGCTGAGCCACCGCCGATAATCAGCTTGGGCTTGTGCTCCAGGGCCAGACGCTCCATCTCGTCGTAGTCGACGCGACCTGTCTCCTTGTTCAGGTTGTAGCCCACGGGTTTATAGAGAATACCGCTCGTGTTGACCAGCGAGCCGTGTGAGAGGTGACCGCCGTGGTCGAGGTTCATACCCATGAAGGTGTCGCCGGGCTTCAGCACAGCCAGCAACACGGCAGCGTTAGCCTGTGCACCGGAGTGGGGCTGCACGTTGGCATACTCGGCACCAAACAGTTGGCATACGCGGTCGATGGCCAACTGCTCCACCTTGTCCACCACCTGACAACCGCCGTAATAGCGGTGGCCGGGATAGCCCTCGGCATATTTATTAGTAAGGTAGGAACCCATGGCCTCCATGACCTGGTCGCTTACAAAGTTCTCACTGGCAATGAGCTCAATGCCCTTCAACTGGCGCTGATGCTCCTGCTCAATCAACTCGAAAATCTGATTGTCTCTTTCCATTGTTTTTGTTTATCTCTTGTTGGTTTGATGTCATTTATATATTATAATGGCGTGCAAAGATACGAAAAAAATATCAAATAGACCCACGATTCCATAAAATGTTTAAGGTTTTTAGCTGTTTTTAATTTTCTTCGCCTTTAACGTCTGATGACGCTGCGAGTAAAAAAATCCTCCAAATATTTGTATTGTTCGAAAAAACTTCCTAACTTTGCAACTGTATGAAAAAGATGTTTTTACCCCTACTGCTCTTCGTGGCAGTCTCTGCACAAGCTGCAGAAAATCCCGTGTTAACAATCGAGGGTGGACAGGTCCAAGGTGTCCTGGCCGACGACCATCCTGAAGTGTTTGTCTATCGTGGCATTCCATACGCCGCCCCTCCCATCAGGGAGAACCGCTGGAAGGAACCGCAGCCCGTCGTGCCCTGGAAGGGCGTGAAGGTCTGCGACACCTTTGGACGCCCCAGCTTCCAGGCTATCCAGTACACGGGTGGCTACTATACGGAGTGGGGCTACGGCAAGGAGGCTGCCTTCAGCGAAGACTGCCTCTATCTGAATGTGTGGACAAAGGCCCCTGGACAGGTGAACAAGAAACTGCCCGTGGCCCTGTGGATACATGGTGGCGGCTATCGCGAGGGCTTCGGCTCGGAGCCTGAGTTCGACGGACAGGAGTGGGGCGCCAAGGACGTGGTGCTCGTCAGCATCAACTACCGCCTCGGCGTCTTCGGATTCCTGACACACCCGCTGCTGGCTGCCGAGAGTCCGCACCACGTCAGTGGCAACTATGGCATCCTCGACCAGATTGAGGCGCTGAAATGGATCAAGAAGAACATCGCTCAGTTTGGTGGCGACCCTAATAATGTCACCATCTTCGGACAGAGTGCCGGCGGTGGCAGCGTGCGCACGCTCTGCGAGTCTCCCTTGGCTCGTGGCTTGTTCCACAAGGCGGTCATCATGAGTGCCCAGGGACTCACCATTCCTGATGCCAACGGCAACCCGATGGGTGGTCGCTACAGTGGCGGCTCGGTGGCTGACGCTGAAGCCAAGGCGAAGAAGGTCTTCGACTGGGCTGGACTCACCGACCTGCAGAAGATGCGTGCAGCAAGCACTGAGACCGTCTTCGCCCTTAACACCCTCTATCACCAGGTCAACAGCGACGGACAGCCGGCTGCAGGAATGGCTGCTATGTTCAGGGGACTTCCATTCATGCCGATGATTGACGGCTATGTCAGCGTGAAGAGTTTTGACGATGCCACCCGCGAGGGTACCCTGGCTGACGTTCCTTATATGATAGGCTTCACGCTGAACGATATGGGCAATATGGCACCCAACATCGCCGAGTTCTGCAAGGTTCGTGCACAGAAGGGCGGCAAGGCCTGGGCTTACGAGTTTGCCCGTCCGTTGCCCGACGACGGCAGCCATCCCGAGGTCACACAGCGTCTGAGGGGGGCCTTCCACTCCAGCGACCTGTGGTTTGTCTTCAAGAGTCTGAAGCACTGCTGGCGTCCCTGGACCAAGGGCGACTGGGACCTGAGTGAAAAGATGCTCACCGCCTGGACCAACTTCGCCAAGTACAGTGATCCCAACGGGCCTAAGGGTGGGGCATGGGCTCCCTGCACGGAGAAGACGCCTAAGTTCATGGTCTTCAAGCTGGACGCCAAGGATGCCGAGGCTTCCTTCTTCGGTGACCCGGAGATTGCTCCCCAGCAGCAGGGCTTCCCCTTCGGCGGCGGTCCTACTCCCCGAAAGTAAACTGATTATCATAGAAAAAAGGCGCCGCGGCGCCTTTTTTCTATGCAATCTCCACGGACCAGACATGGCATTTGCACTCCGCGGACTTGGGCCTCAATCGTTATTCTCAACTTCGACGAGATGGCGGGGGAGGGTGATGATTTTCAGTCGCTCGTACCAGATGCGGTTGGAGCCGGCCAGGCGTTTCTGCACATGACTGCTGATGATGTAGTAGCTGGCAGTATAGGCATCCATCATGTCGGAAAAGACTTTCTTGATACGCGAACACTTCTCGTTGATGGCATTGTCCAGCGGGTTGGTGAGGTGGTCGAGGCTCTCTTCGAGTTTCTGACGGTCGATGTTGGGGGCTACCTGCTGATAATACTGGCGGAGTTCGGCGCGATAATCACTGAGGCGCTTGAACTCGATGCCTTCGGGGTGGGAGAGGAAGAGGAGATAGACTGCCTTGTGGACGGGCTGCAACTCCACATCGCGCTGACCATAGTCTGCCAACAGGAAACGATAGTCTTTCGTGATGACCAGACGGGACAGACGTCCCTTGGCAGCCTCAAGGCGCAACTGTTCGAGCAGGGGCACGCCCAGGACCTTGAGCAGAAGGTCGGTTCTGCCCTCAGCCAGTAGCTGCGAAGCAAGGTGCTTCAGCTCTAGAGCCAGCTCTTCGGGTGTCTGCTGCGAGGTCATTCGGTCACTTCCTTCACTTTCCTTAACAGCCATCCTTTCAGACGGTCAAGCGTTGTTGCCTCAGGTGTAGCTTTAACGATGGATTTCTCGGAATCTGATGTGTCTTCACCATGATTCTCTGCGGGTTCGGGCTCTTGTGCCTGTTCTACGACAAAGGTAGGCTCTTGGACTGGTTCATCCTTTTTGCCGGGCTTGGCGGCGGGCTGGTAGAGCTGTTTCATCAGTTCCTCAAAATAGCTGTCATCGTGGACGGCGCTCTCGTCGGCACAGGCGACCTCGTTGCTCATGTCGGCAGCCAGGATGATGACCTTGGCATCCTCACCCAGCGAGTCGTCGGTAGAGGTGCCCCAGATGACGTCGATGTCGGGGTCGAGCTGGTCGAAGAATTCGGAAATCTCCTCCATCTCCTGCACCAAGATGGGGGAGGCGTCGCTGCTATATATATTAAATAGGATGCGCTTGGCATGGTTGATGTCGCTGCCGTGGAGCAGGGGAGAGTCGAGGGCATCGAGGATGGCACGCTCAACGCGGTGGTCGCCGCTGGCACGGCCTATTGCCATGATGGCTCCCCCGCCATTGCGCATGGTGGTCTCGACGTCGCGGAAGTCGAGGTTGATGTTGCCGGCAGAACTGATGGTGATGAGTTCAGAGATGCCCTTCACGGCATTCTTCAGCACATTGTCGGCCTCGGCTAGGGCGTCCTTGAACGACATCTGCGTGTCGCTATACACGTCACACAGCTTCTCGTTGTTCACAATGAGCATGGCATCGACATTGCGGCTGAGCTCGTCGACACCCTTGAGGGCCTTGACTATCTTGCGGCGGTGTTCGAAATAGAAGGGGATGGTGACGACGCCGATGGTCAGCAGTCCACGCTCCTTGGCCACACGTGCCACAACAGGAGCGGCACCAGTGCCCGTGCCACCGCCCATCGTGGCTGTGACAAACACCATCTTGGTCTGAGGGTCTATCAGGCGCTCAATCATGTCGACACTGCTCTCGGCTTCCGAACGGCCAACCTCAGGACGACCGCCGGCACCGAGACCTTCGCCCAGCTGAAGCTTCACCGGTACGGGCGAATGCTTGAGCGAGGCACTATCGGTATTGCACACGGCGAAGGCTACGCCCTGGATGCCTTCATGGTACATGCGGCTGACGGCATTGCAGCCACCGCCACCCACGCCAATCACCTGGATGATGTTCTGCATCAGGTCCTCGACGGGACCAAAGTCCAATATTCCTATCTGTTCTTCCATATTGCCTGCAAAAGTACAAAATATAATTGAATTGCACAATATTATTTTTGCTCGCAAGCCTTGCGGTTCGTTTTTATTTCGTACCTTTGCACAAGCCTCTTACTATGACTACGAACAAGATGGGACTAGTAATCATTATCTATACACTCACATCGGAACTGCATGATGAGCAGGCCGTGAATGCCGGGTCACCTAAAGGAACTGTTGGAAGCAGTGTGTGCTTAGACTAATTCTACCTTGTTGATGTCCTGCTCTTTTTCACAATAGTGGCAGGTCAGAATGCCGTCCACAACATGGAAGTGGGTGGGCATAGGCTCGTTGTTGGTGATGCACTTGGGGTTGTTGCATTTCACGATGCCACGGATTTCGTCGGGGGTTACCACGGCTTTCTTCTCCACCACCTCGTAGTCGCGGATGATGCTCAGGATGACATTGGGGGCTACCACGGAGAGACGCGAAATCTCGTCATCAGTAAAGAACTTGTCCGACACCTTGATGATGCCTTTGCTGCCTACCTTCTGCGAGGGATAGTTGATACCGATGGTAACGGGGGTCTTCAAGTCAAAGAGCCCTAACAGACTGGCTACTTGATAGGTCTTTCCTGCTGGTATGTGGTCGATGACGGTGCCGTGTTCTATGGCGGCGACCAGACGTTCTTTCTTGTTCATAGTCTTTTTCTTTTCATGATGAAGTTATAACGTTATGCCGTTATGACGAAAAATGGATTATCCGATAATCGTCTTGTCCTTTCTGACCTCGTCGAGGCTGATGCCCAGTACATCGCAGAAGATGGCCTCACGGGCAAAGAGTCCGTTGCCGGCCTGCTGGATATAATAGGCATGGGGGTTGTCGTCCACCTCGTAGGCTATCTCGTTGACACGGGGTAGCGGGTGCAGAATCTTCATGTTGGGCTTGGCCAGACGCAGCATATTATTATTTAGGATGTAGACGTTCTTCACCCGTTCGTATTCCATAAGGTCGGAGAAACGCTCTTTCTGGACTCTCGTCATATACAGGATGTCGGCATCGGCAATGACCTTCTCGTTGAAGGCGGTATGCTCCTGGTACTGGATGCCGTGTTCCTTGCAGTAGAGCTTGTACTCCTGGGGCATGGCCAGTTCCTTGGGAGCCACGAAATGGAAGGTAGGGTTGAAGTGGCGCATGGCCATAATGAGCGAGTGGACGGTGCGGCCGTACTTCAGGTCGCCAACCAGGTAGATGCTCAGGTTCTCCAGCGTGCCCTGCGTCTTGTAGATGCTGTAGAGGTCGAGCATGCACTGGGAAGGATGCTGGTGGGCTCCGTCGCCGGCGTTGACAATGGGGACCTCCGTCACTTCCGAGGCATATTGTGCGGCTCCCTCGATAAAGTGTCGCATCACGATGACATCAGCGTAGTTGGCTACCATCGAGATGGTGTCCTTCAAGGTCTCGCCCTTGGTACCGCTGGTAATCTTGGGGTCTGCAAAACCGATGACACGTGCTCCGAGCCTGTTGGCAGCGGTCTCGAAGGAGAGACGTGTACGGGTGGAGGGTTCAAAGAAGAGGGTGGCTACCACTTTGCCTTTCAGCAACTCGCGGTTGGGATGACGCTCAAATTCCTGTGCCATCTCAATCATGTAGAGTATTTTCTCACGAGTGAGGTCGGCAATCGTTACAAAATCATGCTTTTCCATTTGGCTTTTACTGTTATTGAGTGCAAAATTACACATAATTTCTGAATTTCGTGTGTTTATTCGGAAGAATTTTGTAATTTTGCACACAATTAGGCTGATATAAAAACTATGAAGAAGTTCATTGTACGTTTGTTGTGGTCGTTGTTGGTGCTGTCGGTGCTGACCGTATCATTCGCTTTCTATGCCATTAATGAGGGCTGGATAGGCTATATGCCGCCCATCGAAGACCTGCAGAATCCTATCAACCGCTTTGCTACGCAGATTATCTCGGCTGACGGTAAGGTGATGGGCACATGGAACTATAACCGTGAAAACCGTATCCTCGTCGACTATACCCAGCTGGCACCGTCGCTCGTGCAGGCACTGGTGGCCACGGAGGACGTCCGCTTCTACGAGCATTCAGGCATCGACTTCTATGCCTTGGGACGTGCTGTCGTCAAGCGTGGCATCATGGGAAAGAAGTCAGCAGGCGGTGGGTCTACCATTACGCAGCAGCTGGCCAAGCAGCTGTATTCGGAAACGGCCCATAGCGTGATGGAGCGTGTGCTTCAGAAGCCGATAGAGTGGGTGATAGCCGTCAGGCTGGAGCGCAACTATACGAAAGACGAGATTATCACCATGTATCTGAACTATTTTGATTTCCTGCATAATGCCGTGGGCATCAAGACGGCGGCAAATACCTATTTCAGTAAAGAGCCGAAAGACCTCACTCCCACAGAGTCGGCTGTGCTGGTAGGACTATGCAAGAATCCTTCCTATTATAATCCTGTCCGCTATCCTGAACGTTCCAAGGAACGTCGTAATGTGGTATTGCATCAGATGATGAAGGCCGGATATATTACAGAAGCAGAATATGAATCCTATGCCGCCGAACCACTTACGCTGAAGTTCCATGTTGCCGACCATAAGGAGGGCATTGCCGTGTATTTTCGTGACTTCCTGCGTCGTTATATGATGGCGAAAAAACCGGACAGAAGCGATTATCCTTCGTGGAACTATGTGAAGTTCCATATCGATTCCATTAATTGGGAGACCGATCCGCTTTATGGATGGTGTAATAAGAACAGAAAGAAGAATGGTGGCACCTATAGTATCTATACGGATGGTCTGAGAGTTCATACCACCATCGACTCCCGCATGCAGGAGTATGCTGAGCAAGCCGTGAGAGAGCATGTGGTGAAGTTCCTTCAGCCGGCGTTTGACCGTGAAAACAAGGGCCGTGCCAATGCACCGTATTCGGGGAATCTCTCGCCAGACCAACTCAAAAAGGTACTGATGCGCTCAGTCCGACAGTGTGAGCGCTATCGAGTGCTGAAAGCTGGGGGCGCCAGCGAGGATGAAATCATGCGCTCCTTCCATACAAAGACAGAGATGACGGTCTATACCTATCGTGGGGAAAAGGATACCGTGATGACACCACTGGATTCCATACGCTACTATAAGTCATTCTTACGTTCCGGATTCATGAGCATGTGTCCGCAAAACGGACATGTGAAGGCGTATGTCGGCGGTCTTGACTTCATGCATTTTGCCTACGATATGGTGATGGATGGGCGCCGTCAGGTGGGATCGACCATCAAACCCTTCCTCTATTCGCTGGCCATGGAAAATGGTTTCTCTCCTTGCGATGTTGCTCCTAATGTGCAGCAGACCTATATGGTGGCTGGCAAACCTTGGACGCCACGTAATGCCAGCCATGCTCGCTACGGTGACATGGTGACACTGAAATGGGGACTCCAACAGTCCAACAACTGGATTTCTGCTTATCTGATGAGCAGGCTCAGTCCGCAGGCCTTTGTGACCTTGCTACATGAGTATGGCATCCGTAATCCGGAGATACACCCCTCGATGTCTCTTTGTCTCGGACCGTGTGAGATTACTGTCGGTGAGATGGTCAGTGCCTACACAGCCTTCGTCAATCATGGAATCCGTGCTGCCCACATGTTTGTCACCAAAATAGAAGATAGTGAAGGAAATGTGGTGGCTCAATTCCAGCCCCGTTTGAATGAAGTCATCAGCGACGAAAGTGCCAACAAGATGCTGTACATGCTCAAGGCTGTTGTCGATGGAGGTACTGCTGGACGTCTTCGCTTCAAATATGGAATGAAAGGTGAACTTGCCGGTAAGACCGGTACGACCAATAATAATAGTGATGCGTGGTTCATGGGACTGACACCGACGCTTGTCAGTGGTGTCTGGGTCGGTGGCGATGACCGTGATATCCATTTCGAGTCCATGGCCATGGGACAGGGCGCTACAATGGCTCTTCCTGTCTTTGCCTATTATATGCAAAAAGTATACAAGGACCAACGTCTCGGCTATAATGAAAATGCCATCTTTGATCTGCCGTCTGACTACAATCCATGTAAGGTGGACGAATCAGGCTTGGATGATTTGGATGATGGAGAAGATATTGAAGAAATCTTTGAGTAACGGGAAGTGGGTTTTATCCCCTTTCTATATAATATAATAAGGTGTAAGGTTTTCGCATTGTCAACAAATGCGAAAACTTTTCGTTTTATGGTGAAAAAAGTCTTGAAAAGTTTTGGTATTTCGGAAAATAGTCGTACCTTTGCACCCGCTTTCGCTCAGACACTGGGTGTTGGCATACAATAGAAGAGTTCTTTGAAAGACTTACATAGACAGAGAAGACAAGTAGTACAAGAAGCGGTACATATTATATAATATATTGTATGTGCCGGGTAACAAGAACGAACCGTTTCAATTCTTGACAAGGTTGCTTTGGGTAGCCTTGTTTGAAAAAATACTACCGGATATATGAGCGTTCTGAGACAGAGACAACATTCCAGTGATTCCGGCTTTGCCGGTTTTTCTGGTGAGAAACATAAAATTTAGAATGAAGAGTTTGATCCTGGCTCAGGATGAACGCTAGCTACAGGCTTAACACATGCAAGT
>Ga0247611_10003472_pt1 | contig 23325 bp, 25 predicted proteins | sample 177DNAGHGhighgp2_FD_192422 | JGI IMG/M metagenome (GOLD analysis project Ga0247611, IMG submission 192422) | Sheep rumen microbial communities from Palmerston North, Manawatu-Wanganui, New Zealand - 1770 DNA GHGhigh gp2 | ecosystem: Host-associated > Mammals > Digestive system > Stomach > Rumen... | reverse complement strand
TATATGCTATAAAAAGGCGTTCCCGGCTCAATTATAAGGCTATACGAAGATATATGCCTTGGCGCCGGGCTAAGCTCGCACACCTTGCGAAGAGTTTCTTCATAATCTTCAAGGCTCTGCCCTGGAAGCGCAGACATTATATCAACGCTCACATTATCAAAGCCCGCTCTATGTGCATCCTCGTAGCATTCTAGGAACTGAGCATAGGTATGTATCCTTCCTAGTCTTTTTAACTGCATATCATCGGTAGACTGCATTCCTATAGAAAGGCGGTTCACTCCAAGCTCGAAAAGCCGCCTTAGCTTTTTATAGTCAGCCGTACCCGGATTTACTTCTAGTGTTATTTCAGGCTTAATTTCAAGCTTATTATCCAGCTCATCTTTCGGCTTATTTCTAGATTCATCTACAAGCTCATCTCCCTGCTTATTTCCAGGCTCATCTATAATCTCATCTTCCGGCTTATTTCTAGTCCCTTCAATTCCTCTTATATCATAATACTTTTGAACTCCATCAACTAATTCAAACTTTATTCCTGCCGCTTTTAGCACCTCTACTATTAATCTTTCAAGGTTTTCCTCAGAAAGCAGCGATGGAGTGCCACCGCCAAAATACACAGTGCGCACTCCATCATATTTTTCAATATTTTCTTTGTTTAAATGTATTTCATTTATGAGCGCGCTTATATATACCCCTTGAGATTTTTCATCCATGGGGGATGAAAGAAAATCACAATAATTGCACTTTCTTACACAGAAAGGAATGTGTATGTAAAATCCGCAAAAATCCTTCATATCCTATCCTTTATATAAAACGCTGCTCAGCCTATAATTTCAAATTAATCTTTAGTATCTAACTATTAAGTTAGATACTAAGGCAACTATACCTTTACATTAATCTTCCGTATCTAACTATTAAGTTAGATACTAAGGCAACTATACCTTTACATTAATCTTCCGTATCTAACTTAAGTACGGCCATAAATGCGCTCTGAGGTATCTGTACATTACCTATCTCACGCATACGCTTCTTTCCTTCCTTCTGCTTTTCAAGAAGCTTTCTCTTACGTGAAATATCACCGCCGTAACACTTTGCAAGTACATCCTTACGAATGGCCTTTACAGTTTCACGAGCGATTACCTGTCCTCCAACTGCTGCCTGAATAGGCACCTCGAACATCTGACGCGGAATCTCGCCCTTAAGCTTTTCGCACATCTTACGTCCTCTTTCATAAGCTGTTCCTTTAAATACTATAAATGAAAGAGCATCAACTATTTCCTTATTAATAAGGATATCAAGACGAACTAATTCCGAATTCTCATAGCCCTTCAATTCATAGTCAAAGGAAGCATAGCCCTTTGAACGGCTCTTTAAAACATCGAAGAAGTCATAAATGATTTCGTTTAAAGGAAGCTCATACTTAAGCACAGCACGTGACTGCTCAACATATTCTGTACTGATATACTTTCCTCTTCTCTCCTGACAAAGAGTCATTATTGCGCCGATATATTCTGTCGTTGTCATGATATCAGCCTTAACAATAGGCTCTTCCATATGATCGATGTAATTAACGTTAGGAAGGTTACTTGGATTTGTAACATCAACAACCTCACCATCAGTCTTATATACCTTATATACAACGCCTGGTGCTGTTGTTACAAGGTCGAGGTCATATTCTCTCTCAAGTCTTTCCTGAACTATGTCAAGGTGAAGCAGCCCAAGAAAGCCGCAGCGATAACCAAAGCCTAATGCCTGAGAGCTCTCTGGCTCAAAGGTAAGGGCTGCATCATTAAGCTGAAGCTTTTCAAGTGCGTCCTTAAGCTCTGGAAGCTTCTTGGTATCTGAAGGATAAATACCACAGTAAACCATAGGCATTACCTTCTTATATCCCGGAAGTGGTTCCTTAGCCGGATTTGCTGCTGTTGTAACGGTATCACCTACACGGGTGTCTCTTACATCCTTAAGGCTGGCTGTAATATAGCCTACCATACCCGCTGATAATTCCTCACATGGCATGAACTTTCCTGGTGCAAAAGTTCCTATTTCAGTAACATTTGCAACAACGCCGGTCGCCATCATCTTGATAGGATCTCCTACCTTGATATGACCGTTCTTTACTCTTACAAATACGATAACTCCCTTATAGGAATCATATTTTGAATCGAATATAAGTGCCTGGAAAGGCGCATTATAATCTCCATTAGGAGCTGGAAGAGTATTTACTATTCCCTCTAATACATCCTCTACGTTAAGTCCTGTCTTAGCTGAAATGCAAGGCGCCTCTGAACAGTCAAGTCCGATTACATCCTCGATTTCCTGCTTAGTTGCCTCAACATTGGCACTAGCTAGATCTATTTTATTTAAAACTGGAAGTATTTCAAGGTCGTGATCTAATGCAAGATAAACATTTCCAAGTGTCTGTGCCTCTACGCCCTGAGTTGCATCTACAACCAGTATTGCTCCCTCGCAGGCTGCAAGAGCTCTTGAAACCTCGTAATTAAAGTCAACATGGCCCGGGGTATCAATAAGATTGAATACATATTCTTCGCCGTTTTTAGCGGTATATACACATCTTACAGTCTGAGCCTTAATTGTAATTCCACGTTCTCTTTCAAGGTCCATATTATCAAGTACCTGTTCCTGCATTTCACGCTGGGTAAGAGCACCTGTTCTTTCAATAATTCTGTCTGCAAGTGTTGATTTGCCATGATCTATATGCGCAATTATGCAAAAATTCCTGATATGTGACTGATCTATCTCTGCCATATTTCCTCCGATAAAAAAAGCGGCAAGGAATCTGCTTTTGCTGGTCCTTTGCCGCGCTTATTTACTATTCTATAGTAGCTAAAATTACTGACCGATCTTGTCTACTTTTTTAGCAAGTCTTGCTACTTTTCTAGATGCTGTTTCCTTCTTAAGGACACCCTTAGCTGCTGCATGTGCAAGCTTTGACTCAGCTGCTACAAATGCTGCCTTAGCCTGATCCTTATCTCCAGCTGCTACAGCTGCTTCTACCTTCTTAGCTGCAGTCTTAACGCTTGAACGTACAGCCTGATTAGCTGCGCCTCTCTTAGCATCAGTAATAACTCTCTTCTTAGCTGACTTTATCTGTGGCATTCCACTACCTCCGATTTAATAATTGCATTTGGGTCTTAAATGTATTCACACTTCTAAATATAATAATATAAAGTTAGATTATTGTCAAGCAAATTTTTCAAAAATTGAAGTGAAAAGTTTATTTCCACTTCAGCAAAATTTACTGCCATATTTAAGGCTGTTTTTTCTGTATATCTTCCATCACTGAATCAGTTACATGAAGACTGCATAGCTCCTCAAGTGCATCTATTAACTCCTCGTCATATTTTGCATAGCTGCCTTTAAGTTTGCTCTGCGCCTCTTCATCAAATTTCCCTTCTGCTCCCATGGCCTTTAGCTTTTTTGCCAGCTCTAAGATAAATTCTGCGTCTCCATTGTACTTATCACCATAAGCCTCTGTATATGTAGATATCTGTCCAAATACTGATATGCTTTCATCATCCTTAAAGAAAAGCTTTAGCTTAAGGTTTGAAGAATCTTCTGTAATTTCATAACTCTTTACATCATCAATTGAATACTGCTTTACACTTCCGAGCCTGTGCACTGTAAAACTATCTTCCCCTATCTCTCTTTTTTCTACTACTGTAAGACCTATTGCCGCACCAAATATAATAACACTTAAAATAACACCCATCAAGCGCACATTTAACTTTTTAATCATTAGTTGTTTACTATAAAGAAGAGATAATGCTAAAATAACTATCGCAGCTCCCATTAAAATAACCGTAATGGTACTATAGCTCACGATATAAACATCATCTGGTCCATACTTTGACAAAGCTAGATAATCAATTATTTTTGCACATCCAATAAAGCAGAGGAACATTATACTAATTGCTGCAATTACATTGTTTAACATTGTTATGATTCCATAAAGCATTCCACGGACTACAGCAACAATAGTCTTTTGTTCATTTTGGGTATCTTTTATGAACATTGCCTTAGATACTCCAAAAACAATTCCCGGACATATGACTGAAATCGCCATCATAACTATATTCACCATATGAGCATTTGATAAAACTACTGCCACATTAATAGCTATTCCTATTAAATATAAAGGTAAATATCTAAGAAATAATAATCTCCAGTATGCATCAGCATCAAAGCGGTTAAACCTTGCAAACTTAAAAACTTCGCAAGGCACCTCGCCACTTCCAATACTCCTGCCCAATTCTTCATTTCCTTCTTCTATATATGAATACTTCATAATAAAACCTATAGGTAAAAGAAACGAAAGGCCAAACGCTCCAAGTACCGATAGATAAGAAAAACCCTGATTGCCCTCAAAAACAACCTCTCCTGAAACTTCTACTTTCAAGAACTGCAATACCATTAAAGCCGCAATGCTAACAAAAAGCAAAAACACTTGAAAATTATATTTTTGGGAATCAGCTAGTTTTTTCATAAAATTCTTCATATTATTATCCATTTTATTCTCCAATTCTGCACCTTTATCATAAATCTTTCTTAATGCCTTTTAACACATCTGACAAATCACCCTCTCCTGCTATGATTTTTTCTCTGTCTGCGTATTTCACAAGTCTTCCCTTCTCTATTACTGCCACATAATCAACAACATCTGTTATTTCATCTAAAAGATGGGTTGATACAAGGGCGCCCATCTCATTTTTAAGTATCCTTTCATGAAGAAGATCTGTAACTGCTATCTTGGCTACCGGATCAAGATTTGCAAAAGGCTCATCTAGTATCATGTATTTAGGATGTCTTGCAAAGGCTGCTGCAATTTTTAGGATCATTTCCTCACCACTAGATAATCCTCCCATCATATTACTTCTTGCTAATTTCAGTTTTTCTTCTGCTACGCCAAATCTTTTGATCAAACCTGCAAACTCTTCTCTTTTAAAATCAGGATATATTGTTTCATAGTAATCTATCGTATCTGAATACTTTCCACTCACCCATGGAGCATCATTTGTTACAAAGGCGACTTCATTTCTATATTTATACAGTTCTTTATAGGTAAGCTTTCTCTTTTCCCATAAAATATTTCCCTTAGCTGGTACCAGGCATCCATATATCAGCTTCATGATCGTAGTTTTACCTGAACCATTGTGCCCTATAAGACAGGTCATATACCCTGTTTCCACCTTTAAATCAATATCCTCTATCTGTTTTACCTTTTTTCCTTTATAAGAAAAACTAACTCCATTCACCTCGATCATATCATTATCCTTTCCGCTACTGCCTTAATCAATCCTCAGCTTCCCAGAGTATGTCAAGCATATCCCTTGCTTCAACCTTTGATAATCCTGCCCTTTTAGCTTCTTTGGTCCATTCGGATAATTTTTCTTCAAGGCCTACATTTTTCTTTTCACTAAGGAGCTGCTCATCAGGATTATCAACAAAAAATCCTTTACCCGGTGTTGAATAAAGCATTCCTTCCTTTTCAAGATCCGCATAGGCCCTTTTTGTAGTGATAACGCTTATCTTAAGTTCACCAGCAAGTGCTCTTATGGACGGCATTGCATCTCCCGGCTTTAGCCTTCCTGATGCTATCTCTTCTCTTACCTGGTCCTCTATCTGTTCATAAATAGGTTTACTGCTTCTTGTCTGTATATTAATATTCATTTTTTCCCTCCAATACCCGTTCTCTATTACTTTAGATTTTAACTGTCTTTTAACTGTCTTTTAATTGTCTTTTGTCCGTCTTTCACTTGTATTTGACTTTATTTTTCAGTAAAACGATTATACATCCTTTAAATCCCATTTACGTAATTTCATCGCAATCGAAACAAAAAGACATATAAATAAACCTGCTAAAATACATGTGTAAACAGTTTCATCCCCCAATATTTTTTCTCCGTAACTAAATTTAGCCTTATCAATTCGAAGAAATTTCATTATGCATAAAAAACAAGCTATATCTGGTAAAACAGCAATAAAATCCATAACTTTATTATTGTTATAAGCATTACAAGCTTTTCTTTTAAGGCTAGTCAAATTATTGTCAAAAACCACCAAAAGTACCATAATATACATTACCGCAACATATAACGCATCTGCTTTTATCATATCTCTGAAACAAAAATTGTCAGTTACGTACGAAATTATGACATTTAATATAAGGTATAACCCTAGTTGCATTTCCTTAAATATAACTATGCTAACACATCTTTTCTGTATTTCTTCATCACTTAACGGAAGAGCCGCATCCCTATAATATTCCGGCATCACTAATACCAATGATAACACTCCGTAAATTGGTCCAACATACAGCCCTAAAGGACCTGACATAGCAACCATTATAAATCCTAAAATTGTCAGTATTACCATAGCCTTCCTATATTTTTTATGTAATAAATACTCACGAAAAACATTCTTTATTCCTACCATTTTCAGCCTCTTTCATCATTATAAGCGTTCTACGTAATAAAAAATTTCTTTTAAATCAGCATATCTTGAATATATTTCCATTTCTTTGCTAAGTTTCTTTTTTGATACATCAACTAATGCCTGCGAATGAACTTCATTCACATCTTTTCCAACAAGCATGTCACCATCAATTTTGTCAATCACACTCTTATCAGCCTCTACCATACGGTAGCGCTCCTTTAATTCATCCTGGGTTCCAAAGAATCTGACATATCCTTCTTCCTCTTCATCCACCTTTCTCTTCCCTATCCATAATAATTTGTCGGATATTTTTTCGATTTCTTCTATAATATGACTTGATATTATTACTGAATGCTTTTCATCGCTTACATAATCTCTTATCACATCATAAAAGCTATCTCTGAATTCAACATCTAAATTACCGGTTGGTTCATCCATTACAAGTAAGCTAGATGGATACGATAAGGAAAAGGCAAGCTGCATTTTAAGCACCTCTCCGGTTGACATGTCCTCAAGCTCAGAGCTCTTATTTTTATCATTTCTCCACCATTTCTTCTCGCTATAGACTCCGAACTTATTTAAATTTTCAGCATACTTATCCATTGAAAAACCTGAATAATATGGACCATATAACTCTCCATTTCCAATCGGCGAAAGCGTCTTATCAAAAGGATTATCGATTAGTACAAAGCTCAGGGCATTTCTATAATCCTTCTGATTCTTTTTACTATCATAGCCTATTAATGTCACTTTCCCGCTTCCCTTATTTACCAGATTATCATTTAATCTATAGGTACCAATAAGCACCTTTATAAGTGAAGTCTTTCCGCAGCCATTTCTTCCTATAAGGCCAATTACTTCGCCAGCTCCCACCTCAAAGCTTATATCCTTTAAATTAAAACATTTTTCTTCCTTTGAAGTGAGCTTTTTACTCACTTTCTCACACTTTAATATAATATCTCCCATTGCTCCTCCTTTTTGAACATTTCGATGCCATGTAAAATCTCGCTTCAAGAAAATTTTCTTATAAATTTTAGTTAATATATAACGGTACATACGCCTTAAGATGTTTAACAAGCTATGCTATATTGTGTATAGCTGTATATACCGTATATATTTAACTTATACACAGTATACACAGCTATATACACTTTGTCAAGTACTTTTTTTTATTCTTTCTTTTTTGAGATTTTACTAACATTAGATATCCTGGGCAAATAACTGACACAATCCCCTCACGAATACGCTGTTATACTTATTAAAACATTACCGGTTACTATTTTAAGGCATAAAAAAAAGATAGATTACACATATTGAAGAAGCAGCTATCTGCGTTAATAGCTGCTTCTTCGAGCCAGTATATAAATCTATCCCTCAAGAATTATAATCTTATTTATTTAAATCTCCTATTTGATAAGTGTTACTTATCTTGTAAATACATCATAATACATCTTCGGGTAAATGTCAAGTGCTTTATTTTATTTTTATTATTTAATAATTATAATCTTATACCAATAAACTATACTTCAATCATATAACTTCTAGCATTATCAATGCCTACAAGTCTTTTTAATTGGTTAAATTATTAACAAGCTACATATGAAATCCGGTATTCACTACAGTGGCTACCAATCTACCGTTACCATCCTTTATCTCAGTTTCAAACACGCAGGTCTTCCTTCCATCTTTGATGCATCTGCATTCAGAAACAAGAACCTTGTCCTTAGGCTGATTTACAAAATTGATTGTGCTGCTTAGTGTAAGAGTAACCTTTTCCTTATCATTAGTTGCAACAGCAAATGTGAAATCCGCAAGTGTAAAAATAGCCCCTCCCATTACATGATCTCCTACTGCTAAATGTCTATCTTCAATATCTATATGGCATTTTGAATAGTTCTCTCCTACCTCATCTATCTTTATCCCTGTCGTAGACATTGCATAACGATCTTCCTTAAAATATTCTCTTGCTTCCTCTACATTCATTTACTTATCCTCTTCTCATTCTCTCTTATTACAGGCACTTTCCGGGCACCGCAGTATAAATTTTACCACATTTTGCAGCATTCGGCAAGATTTTTAAAAAAATCTCTTGTTTTTTATAATAATTAGTTGTATAATGCCCCTTGAAATAAATTCAGGGGAGCTTGTGTCAGCTTGCTGAGAGGAAGTAATCAACTTCGACCCTTATACCTGATGTGGATAATGCCGCCGTAGGAACGTTTATATTCTGTTTTTTATATTGTTAGTAACTTAGTTTTGTATTCGAAGTTTCATATTTAATACTTTATACGTTAATAACTTTATATACGGGGAATACCACTTGAGGTATTCCCCGTATTTTTTTATTTCTAATCTTATTCTTAAAACCAAAGGAGATTTTTATCATGAAAAAAACAAACACTAAAAAATTAGCCATTGCTGGAATATTCTGCGCTGTTGCAGTTGCAGGAAGCATGTTCTCTTTCCCTGTTTTCGGAAGTAAATGCGCACCCATTCAGCATATGATAAACATACTATGTGCGGTGCTTCTAGGCCCTGGATACGGTGTCGGAGCAGCCTTTGTCTCCTCTCTTCTACGTAATTTTTTAGCCCTCGGAAGCCCTCTTGCTTTCCCTGGAAGTATGATCGGCGCTCTTATGTGCGGCCTTGTTTATTCTAAAACAAAGAACCTTCCTTTGACCTTGATCGGTGAAGTTTTTGGAACTGCTGTTCTTGGCGGCCTCACTGCTTACCCGGTTGCAATCCTGTTTATGGGAAAGAACGCTTCTGAGCTCGCTTTTTATGTATATATTGTTCCATTCCTTATTTCTACGGCTGGTGGAGCAATAATTGCAGCAGTTTTAGTTTACAGCCTAAAGAAGGCAGGCATCCTTCAGAATATGCAGAGTTCACTTTCAAGGTAAGCTTATAAACCTAATTACAATACTATGCAAGATTAATCTTATAACAAAAATTGCAATAACTAGTAAGATAAAAATTATAACTGCAATTGTAATAACAGGAAGGATAAAACTTATAACTACAATTGTAATAACATGAAGGACAAAACTTATAACTGCAATTGTAATAACTATTGGAAGGAATTTTCAAAATGCTTGATAAAATGCTTGAAAATGTTCGAAAAAAAAGTCCTCTCATTCACAACATAACAAATTATGTTACTGTAAATGACTGTGCAAACATTACTATAGCCTGCGGCGCTGCCCCGATAATGGCAGATGATGACGGCGAAGTAGCGGAAATAACCGGTATCTGCGCTGGCTTAAATATCAATATAGGAACCTTGAACAGCCGCACTATTAAGGCCATGCTTATCGCCGGAAAAACTGCAAATGAATTAAAGCATCCTGTTGTTTTAGACCCGGTAGGCGTCGGAGTTTCAAAGCTCCGTACAGACACTGCAAAAAAACTGCTTGAGGAAGTTAAATTCACTGCCATCCGCGGCAATATTTCTGAAATCAAGACACTTGCTGCAGGCGTAGGTCTTGCTTATAGCGGATGTCTTGCTGAAAAAGGAAGCCTTGCTGAAAAAGGAAGTTTTGCTGAAAAAGGATCCCTTGCCCCTAAAGGCGTAGATGCAAACACCTCAGATAAGGTGACTAAAGAAAACCTCGCCGCAGCAGTATCCTTTGCGAAGGATTTCTCTGCTAAAACCGGCGCCGTAATAGCCATAACCGGTGCAATAGACATTGTTGCAGATAGTAGCAAGGCTTACTGCATATATAACGGGCATCCTGACATGTCTTCAATCACTGGAACAGGCTGCCAGCTATCAAGCCTCACCGCTGCCTTTGTAACGGCAAACCCTGATAGCCCACTAGAGGCTACTGCTGCTGCAGTTGCCGCCATGGGCTACGCCGGCGAAATAGCACATAGCAGGCTCACTCCATTAGATGGTAATTCTACTTATAGAAACTACATAATTGATGCAATATACAATATGACTCCGGAAATGCTAGCGAAAGGAGCAAAATATGAAGTGCGATAAGAAAAATATGCTGCTCTATGCCGTTACAGACAGGGCATGGACGAAGAATCAAAGCTTATATGAACAGGTAGAATCAGCCCTTAAGGGCGGCGTTACCTGCGTTCAGCTTCGTGAAAAGACACTTGGCGAGGAGGAATTTCTAAAGGAAGCCCTTGAAATTTCTGTTCTTTGTAAAAAGTACAAGGTACCACTATTCATAAATGACAACGTAGATATTGCCATTAAATGTCATGCTGACGGAATCCACGTTGGACAAGATGACATGAAAGCAAATCAGGTAAGAGAAAAGGTCGGAAATGACATGATGATTGGCGTTTCCGTACATTCTGTAGAGGAAGCCCTTGAGGCAGTTAAAAATGGAGCAGACTGCCTTGGAGCCGGCTCGGTCTTTTCAACTTCTACTAAAGCAAATGTCAGCAGCCTTTCAAAGGAAACTCTCCGTGATATTTGTAATGCTGTTGATATTCCAGTTGTTGCCATAGGCGGCATCAACAAAACTAATATCGCAGAGCTATCCGGCACCGGTATCTCCGGAGTTGCACTTGTTAGCGCTATTTTTGCAGCATATGACATTGAAGCAGAATGCCGCATGCTCCGTAAAGCTTCAGAAGAAATGCTTGGCGCATAACTCCAAATGCATAATGTACATCGCATAATGCCTAAAGCGTAACGCCACAGCAATCTTTAAGCGGTAGACTGGGGGCACCACCTTATGCCGCTATATAAAAAATGCTGATAAACGAAAGGAGAAATTTATGAAAATGAAAACAGCATTGACCATTGCTGGAAGTGACAGCAGTGGAGGCGCCGGTATTCAGGCCGATCTTAAGACCATGACAATGAACGGTGTTTTTGCCATGAGTGCAATTACTGCACTTACTGCACAGAACACAACCGGCGTAAGAGCAATACAGGAATCAACACCTGATTTCCTGAAGGATCAAATTGACGCAGTATTCGAGGATATCTATCCTGATGCTGTAAAAATCGGTATGGTAGCTTCTAGTGAGCTTATCCGAGTAATTGCAGAAAGGCTGAGATTCTACAAGGCAGAAAATATAGTTGTAGACCCTGTTATGGTTGCAACCTCCGGTTCTGCCCTTCTAAAGAGCGATGCAGTGAAAACTCTCATCGAAGAATTCCTGCCAATCGCTACTGTGGTAACTCCTAACATTCCTGAAGCTGAGATTCTATCAGAAATTACCATTAAAACTGAAGACGACATGGTAACAGCTGCAAAGAAAATCGGTGATAATTACAACTGCGCCGTTCTTCTTAAGGGAGGACATAACATCAATGATGCAAACGACCTTCTCTATTCTAACGGTGAAGCCACCTGGTTTAAGGGAAAGCGTATAAATAATCCAAATACCCATGGTACAGGCTGCACTCTTTCAAGTGCCATTGCCTCAAATCTTGCCAAGGGATTCTCTTTAAACGATGCTGTTAAGCGTGCTAAGGATTATATTTCAGGTGCTCTTGCTGCTGACTTAGATCTAGGAAAGGGCTCTGGTCCAATGAATCACGCCTTCGATCTTCAGGGTGAATTCAGCAAAGGAGCTAATTCATGAGTGCAATTGTTGTAATTTCTTTTACTGTAATATATCATTTAGTAACTATATTTATGATAAGAAAGCTAAAGCTTTCAACTCGTAAAATGTGCATTTGCGCTATCATTGTAGCAATGACCATTGTGCTTGATTCAATAAGATTCCCTCTTCCTACAGGGGCAACCATATCACTTTGCTCTCCTATTCCTTTAATGCTTATGGCATTATTAGTAGATTACAAGCTTGCCTTCATGGGCGGCTGGCTTTGCGGTATTCTTGCCTTAATACTTATTCCGGTGTGGTCTTTAGCTCACTGGGGACAATTCTTCGTTGAGCACATGATATGCTTTTCATGCCTTGGATATACAGGACTTTTTGGCATAAATAAAAAGTATAAGGTACTACTCGGAGTTCTACTTGCTAGTGCAATAAGTATTTTTGCGCATACCGGTAGCGGTGTACTTTTCTTTTCTCAAAATGCTTGGGATGGATGGAACGCTCTTAACTACAGCTTAGCTTATAATTTATCACAGAATGTACCACTTTTCTTAATTTGTGGAATAGTAGTATTATCATTGCCACTTAACAAGATTAAATCCATAATAGAGAGGAAATAAAAATGAATACAGTAGAAAGACTGCTTTTAGCAGCAGATGATGTTTGGAAGGAATATAATAAACATCCCTTTGTAATGGGAATTCAGAACGGCGATCTTGATAAAGAAAAGTTCCGCTACTACATGATTCAGGACTACCTATATCTTGAAGATTATGCAAAAACCTTTGCCGTTGGTGTTGCAAAGGCTAAGAGCCTTAAAATCGCAAATTTATTTGCAAAATACATTTCAGTAATGAACGGTGAGCTAAATGTCCATAAAGGATATTTTGGCAGACTTAAAGTAACTGACGAGGATATTAAGAATACACCTCGCTCTTTAGATAATCTATCTTATACTTCTTATATGCTCCGTGTAGCATACGAAGAAGGCGAAGTAGAGATCCTTACAGCGATTCTCTCCTGCGCCTACAGCTATGAGATTATTGCAAAAAACATTGTTAAGACAAAGCCTGATTCAATAAACGATGATTTTTATGGTGATTGGATAAAGGGCTATGCTTCTGAAGAATACGCAAAGGATAATGCAATTCTTTTAAACGAACTAAATATCCTTACAGAAAACTACACCGAAGCGCAGCTAAAGCACCTTGCCGACATTTTCACCTCCTGCTCCCGTTACGAGCTTGCCTTTTGGGAAATGTCCTGGAATATGAGCAAGTAAGCTATTACGACTTGTGTCCATGCGCTTAAAAACCCTAGAGTTTTACGGCTGATAACTTATAATTTCTTCAATTTATCAGACAAAAACTTTATTATCTTTCCGTAATTCTCCGGCCTGTGAGGGAAATCACAGTTCATGCAGCTTTTTATTTCTTTTCCGTTCCTGGTCTTTATTATTTTATAGCTGCCCGGGCATTCATCTAAAAAATACAGAGGGCAGTAACAGAAAAGACAATTGAAGTCATCCTCCTTACTAAAACCCTTGTGACAAGGATAATATTCACATTTTTCATTTTTAAAAAACTTAAAGGAATTCTCCATTCTACCTCCCTCTAAACATTAAAAGCCTGCTCTATTTATTAAAGCAGGCTTTTAAATTTTTTACTTATTTCAGATATTTAGTCAGCTTTTGAATTGCTTGCATCATCAGTTTCATTATCATCAGTTTGAATGTCATCAGTTTGAGTATCATCAGTTTCAATATCTTCAGTTTTTCGTATTTTTCTTTTCTTTTTAAAGAAAAATAATCCTGCAATAGTTCCTGCAACAGCCGCAACCACTACAAATACTCTAAGTATTGCCTTACCTACCTTCTTCATACGAATCTCCTTTCACCAAACATTTCCTTAGAGTCAAATGTTATTATAATCCTTCGGCTTGTAAGTTGGCATGCCAACCAATGTTTCTATTAGATAGCCCTTTTCTCTTAACATTTCCTCTATCTCATCAAGAATTTTTATATTCTTTGCTTCTATTGTATGATAATGATAGCCGGATGTCAAATTCTTTAATGGAGAAGACACTCCGCTTTTGATATCATTCATGAAATTCTTGATATCTCTGATGCTGCTGACATTAAGTGGTCTTGAAATAGTTCCATAGACCCTGTGCTCTATCTTGACGTCTAGCATAACTCCGCCAAGCTCAACTATGCCCCTCATCTCATCTTCCATCTGATCATCACTATGCTTTACCTTGAAAACCCTTCTCGGCTTCCCATTTGGCTTTAAATATGCCTCATTCTCCGCTTTTGAAGTCTGTGCACCATCGCCTTCAAATTTTCCTGCTATCAAATAGCCTTTACTTGTTGCTAGTATTTCTGGATGTGATGCCTTTAGTATTGAAATATCCTGAACAATTATCTGCCTAGACACTCCTAGCTTCTTTGATAGCTGTCCGCCTGGTATCGGACTCGCAGCATTATTAAGGATTTCGAGTATACTGCTGCGTCTTTCCTGCGCGCTTATTGCCATACGTCCTCCTTTTTTTCTCAGAACCTATATACTAATACACATTCTCTCTCATCTTCTGTTTCTAGAAGATCTCTGCAATCTATGTCAGCTTCCCTTGTAAGTCCAGCTTCGCCATCAAGATAAGCTATATATTCCTTAGAAGGATAATAGAAAAATAGCAATATTTCTCTTTCCTTCTTTTCATAAGATTCTCTGACATTTTCGATTACTTTTTTTAGTATTTGAACCGAAAACGGATTGAAGAAAAATATCCTGTCTGCCTCTTCAGGAACAGGATATTCCTCTGCACTTTGATTTATTACATCCGTTCTCATTGAATAAACTGCTGTTTCTAAATTCTTTTTTGCCTCTGAATATATTATTTCATCATACTCTACGCCTATAGACCGACACCTTGTCTGATAGGATAAAAAGAGCGGCACTCTGGCCTTTCCGCAGCCATAGTCTATAAGTACATTCTTTTTTCTAATTAAGCCGCTATTAGCAAGCCTCTCTAATACAGAATACGGGGTTGGTTCGTAAGGATATCTTAGCTGAGTCGCATTTGAATCATCCCTTCCCGTCGTCTTTATTTTAAGAAGTCTGTCATAGCTTATTTCTTCATTTATCATACTGTCCCTAATATATTATCTCATTTTCTCTTACTGTTTCTAATATATTATGTCATTAATTAATGTTTTTTACAAGTCTTTTTTTACACCTGTAAACCCGGCTTTAGTTAGACTTTACGCTGTTCCACTTTTCCATATACATTTCTTCTACTTCCGGTGTAAGGTAATTATATGCCTTGCATCTTGAAAGAATGTCTTCGCCCGGGAATGCGACTGTAGAATTCTTTATATCCTCATCTGTAATGAGCTCTCTTGCTGCCTTATTCGGTGTTGAATAAGTAATATAATTAAAGTTTGCAAGAGCCACATCTGCGCGGCACATAAAATCAATCCACTTATATGCATTTTCTGTATTTTTTGAATTTGTAGGGATTACCCAGCCGTCTATCCATACATTTGAGCCCTCATCTGGAACTACATACTTTAGATCTGGATTTTCTCTTGCAGTGTAAATTGCTTCACCTGAATAAATTACGCCGATTGCTGCTTCACCGCCGATCATTTTATCTCTTACTTCATCTACAACATAAGCCTGTATAAGAGGCTTCTGCTTCTTAAGAAGGTCAGTTGCTTCATCAAGCTCTGCCTCATTTGATGTGTTAAGATCATATCCTAAAAGGGTGAGTGCTATCATATATGCATCACGAAGAGAATTCATCATAAGGATCTGTCCTGAATACTTTTCATCAAAAAGTGCATTCCAGCTTGTGATTTCTTCATCTACCATGCTGGTATTATAAAGAATACCTACAGTTCCCCAGCAATAAGGTACACAGTACTGATTGCCTGGATCAAAAAGCTCAGCGCTCTTAAGATACTCAGGATCTATGTTTCCATAATTTGTAATTTTACTTTTATCAATAGGCTGAATAAGATTTTCCTTTATAAGCTTATCTACCATATAATCTGAAGGGCATACTACATCATAGTTATTAGCACCTGAAGCTAATAATGGATACATATCCTCATTTTCAGTAAATTCCATGTAGTTTACCTTAATTCCTGTTTCCTTCTCAAAAGCTTCAATAACACCATCTCCAATATATTCACCCCAGTTAAATACATACACCTCACCATTTTCACCGGCCTTTAATTCATTGCTGACAGTGATTTCTACTTCCTCACCTGTATTATCCTCTACAGATGTTCCACAGCCTGTAAGTACTGTTGATGCTCCAAGGCATACTGCCATGCTAAATGCTAAACTCCTGTTAAATTTCTTCATAATAATTCTCCTCTCTTTTTTAAGCTCATATCTTCTTTTTCTGTTTTTCTTCAAGATAAGCATTTCTTCTATTTACTATTACTAAAAGTACAAGCACTGTCACAAACAAAAGCGTTGATAGTGCATACATTTCAGGCTTAATGCCCTTTCTTACCTCAGAATAGATCTTTGTTGAAAGGGTATCTACCTGGGTTCCTCTTGTAAAGTAGGTAATGATAAAATCATCTATACTCATTGTAAAGGCTAATATAAAGCCTGATATTACGCCCGGCATTATATCCGGAAGCACCACCTTAAAGAAAGCATATGCCGGCTTTGCTCCAAGGTCTAGAGCTGCTTCATATCTTGCTCTGCTAGTCTGACGCAGCTTTGGCATTACGCTTAATATTACATAAGGTATGTTAAATGTTATATGTGATATTAAAACTGCTTTAAATCCGAGCCCTATCTTAAAGGCTATAAATAACAGCATGAGCGAAATACCTGTTACTATGTCTGCATTGAGCATAGGTATATTAGTTATTCCAAGCATTACAGTTCTTGGAAGTCTCTTCATTCTGTTCATTCCTATTGAAGCTGCCGTTCCAAGTATGGTAGCAACAACTGCCGAAATAAGCGCTATTATGATAGTATTCTTAAATGCATCCATTATTCCGGCATTACTGAATAATCTGGTATACCAGTCTGTAGTAAAGCCTCCCCACTTTGCGCGGGATTTTGATGCATTAAATGAAAGTACTATAAGAACTGCTATCGGTGCATATAAAAATATGACTACTAGCGCTACGTATAGCTTCATAAAAAATCTCTTTGCCATAATTCCTCCAAAGTACCTTTAAAAGGCCGCTGATACTTCATCTTCCTTGTCATACTTATTAACTAATGCCATGCTTATAAAAATAAATACCATAAGAACTAACGATAAACCTGATCCTGCATTCCAGTTATAAATGTACTGGAAATACTGCTCTATGACATTACCAATAAGAAGTATCTTACTTCCTCCTAAAATTGTTGAAATTACGAAGGTCGTAAGTGCTGGTACGAATACCATGGTTATTCCTGAAATCACTCCAGGAAGGCTAAGTGGAAGTATAACTCTTATAATCGTCTGAAAATAGTTTGCTCCAAGATCTCTTGCAGCATTGATTACATCATCATCTATCTTCTGAATTACGTTATTTATAGGAAGTATCATAAACGGAAGGAAGTCATATACCATTCCTATTATGATTGCCTTATTGGTATTGATTATATGTGCCTTTGGCAGCCCGAAAAAAGTCAGAATATTATTTAATATTCCGGTATTTTCAAGTATATTCTGCCAGGCAATGGTACGAAGAAGTGAATTCATCCACATAGGAAGGATAATTATCATTATCAAAAAACTGCTGCCCTTAAACTTAAGTGCTTTAAGTATTAAGGCTAAAGGATATGCTATCAAAAGGCATATCACCGTGCTTATAAGAGACAGAACTACCGATAAGCCGAGTGCCTTTAGATTATCTGATTTCGCTATTAGTGCTATGTTCTCAAAAGTAAAGCTTCCATCTGCCTTTGATGTGAAACCGTAGTATAATATCATTATCAGAGGTATAACAATGAAGGCTACGCTCCATACGCCATAAGGCGCTGCAAGAAGCGGCATCTTATTTCTATTTTTCATTTTTCCTCCATGAAGGCTTTAATAAATTATTAATCTATTACTGATCAACTATTACTGCCTATTAATCTTCCTTTTCAAGTTCTGATACAGCCTTTTCATCATCAGATTCAGGACGGTTCATTATCTGAATGTCAAATGGATTAACATAGATACCTACCTCTGCACCCACAGGCGAAAGATCGGTTGAATGAACTAACCATTCAAAGCCATTTGCTTCAACCTCCATTTCATAATGAACGCCCTTAAAGATAAGAGAAGTAACTCTGCCCTTTATGATTCCCTTATCAGGCTCTACTAAATCAATATCCTCTGGTCTTATTACTACATCGACCGGCTTATTTTTTCCAAAGCCTTCATCTACGCACTGCCATTTAGCTCCAAGTATTTCTACAAGCTTATCTTCTATCATGGTTGCTGGAATAATATTGCTCTCTCCGATGAAATCTGCTACAAAAGCATTTTCCGGCTCATTATAGATTTTTTCAGGAGTACCTATCTGCTGTATATAGCCCTTATTCATTACCATTATGGTATCGCTCATGGTAAGAGCCTCTTCCTGGTCATGGGTTACATATATGAAGGTAATTCCAAGCTCATTCTTAAGACGCTTAAGCTCATACTGCATGTCCTGACGCATCTTTAAGTCAAGCGCTCCAAGAGGCTCATCAAGAAGAAGTACCTTAGGCTCATTTACAATGGCTCTTGCGATTGCTATTCTCTGCTGCTGACCACCTGATAACGAATCAGGCATTCTATTTTCATACCCCTGAAGATTAACAAGCTTTAAGGCATACTTTATCTTATCATTTATATAAGACTTTGACTTTCCCTTTATCTTAAGACCAAAGGCAATATTATCTGCTATGGTCATGTTTGTAAAAAGGGCATATTTCTGGAATACAGTATTAAGCTGTCTTTCATTTGGTGCAAGATTCGTAATGTCCTTTCCATCAAAAATCACCTTGCCCTTATCCGGCTTTTCAAAGCCTCCTATTATTCTGAGAGTTGTAGTTTTTCCACAGCCTGATGGGCCAAGCAGCGTTAAAAATTCATTTTCTCTTATATATAAACTTAAATCGTCGAGAATCATCTCTCCATCATAAGATTTTGTAATATGCTGTAAATCTATAAGTTTATTATTCTCCATTTTAGATCCTTTCTAACAAAAGCTCTATTATAATAGCCCCTAGCCATTTTTATAAAAGCTCTTTATTTCTTAAAGAATTTTTAAAAGCTTGGCGGTGCTGAAACCCATATGACTGTCGCTGGGAGCTGCCCCGTCTGTGATATATAATGTTCCTTTGAAGGCTTGAAATAAAAGGCTTCCCCTTTTTTCGCCTTGTAGGTCTTATTTCCAATATGAACTGCTATGCTTCCTGATAATACAAAGCCAAATTCCTCTCCTGCATGCGGATTATGCGGCGTTGAAGTCCCGCCCACCTCTAACTTTAAAAGAATAGGCTCCATCATATTTTTTTGAGCATTTGGGACTATCCACTCAATGGTATTTTTCAATTCACCATCTTCCTTTTCAAAATAATCCGATTTTTTGAAAACTATCTGTTCTGGCTCAGAATCTGTAAAGAACTCTTCAAGGTTTGTTCCAAGACATTGAAGAATATCTACCAAAGTCGCTATGGACGGTGAGGTGAGATCTCTTTCAACCTGGGATATAAATCCCTTGGAAAGCTCGCACCTATCGGCAAGTTCCTCCTGCGTGAGGTTCTTTGCTACTCTAAGCTCCTTTATCTTAGGACCTATCTTCATTCACAACACCTCCTTCTTAACAAAAAGTTTAGTTAAACTAAACTTTAAAACGTGTATTATTATACACTACTTTTTTCAAATGTCAATATATAAAAAGCGGTTAAGCTATTGTAATTCTCTCTTTTTTTTGCTATAATCGTGAAGGAGTTTTGATTTGATGAAAAATGTTTAATGGATGTAAATTTCCATTTAATTTTAATAATTGGAGGAAAAAAATGGCAGAACTTGAAAAAATAGCAAGCTTTACAGTTAATCACCTGGTTCTTCTTCCTGGAATCTATGTTTCTAGAAAGGATAAGGTAGGTGCAGAAACCATAACAACTTTCGACCTTAGAATGACAGCTCCAAATAAGGAGCCTGTTATGAATACAGCAGAAATTCACACAATCGAGCATCTTGGCGCTACCTTCCTTAGAAACAAAGAAGGTGTTAAGGATAAGACAATCTACTTTGGTCCTATGGGCTGCAGAACTGGCTTCTATCTTATTCTTGCAGGCGACCTTGCTTCAAAGGACATTGTAGGCCTTATGAAGGAAATGTTTGAATTTATCAGAGATTTTGAAGGTGACATTCCTGGTGCAACTGCACATGACTGCGGAAATTATCTTGATCAGAATCTTAATATGGCTAAGTTCCTCGCTAGAAAATATCTTGATGTTATAAACAATATCACAGAGGATAGATTGGTTTATCAACCATAATCCACTTAAAACGGAAAAGCCCAGAGCAGATAAAGCTCCGGGCTTTTATTTTAATACTTCATATCTTCTATCTGTTTTTTATCGAGCGTAAGTCTATTTTTCAGTGCTTCTACAGAACCTAAATTGGTTTCGGGCCTTGTAAAGGCATAAAACTCTGTCTTGATAGCAGCTCCGTAAAGATCATCATCGCAGTCAAAGAAATTGGTCTCTACCCATTTCTGTGTCTGATTTCCGACTGTAGGCCTGACACCTATATTAGTCATCCCTTTATATACTCTTCCTGCATAAGCACCATCAAGTATGGTGGTCTTAGTTGCATATACTCCGTTTCTAGGCAAAAGCTTCACTTCCTCAGGTATTACATTTGCTGTTGGAAAGCCTATCGTCCTTCCAAGCTGCTTTCCCTTTTCTACAACGCCTTTTATATAATAATTCATGCCAAGGAGCTTATTTGCTTCTTGGATTTTTCCCTCTCGAAGGTAGCTACGTACCAAAGTACTTGATACTTCTAGCTTATCTATCTCAATTTTTTCAAATATATCAACTGCATAGCCGCAGTTTATAGACATCTTTTCAAGAAGCGTCGGGGTTCCGGCTGCTTTTTTGCCAAAGGTAAAGTCATGCCCCACAGCAAGATATTTAGCTCCGATTTTTTTGCAGATCACTTCTCTTACAAAATCCTCCGGGCTCATATCTGCACCTTCCTGGTCTAACGGATATTCTATCATTACATCCACGCCAAGAGCTTCTAGGATTTCTCTTTTTTCTTTTGAGGTATAGATTTCCTCGAGGTCTTTTCTGATGCTTTTGGGCATAAGTCTAAAATCAAAGGTAAATACCACTATCTTCCCTTGATTTATTTCCTTCTGCTTTTTCAATTCATCTATCAGGAACCTATGTCCCTTATGAATTCCATCAAATTTTCCAAAGGTCACATTCGTGCCTGTAAGTTTAAAATCTTTTGAATTAATGTACTCCAACTTAAACCACCATTCATAATCATAGTTTTTAATTAATTCTATTAATCAGTATTTACAATATTATCATTTTTATCCATAAAATGCAACAAACTATTTGTATATCATTCTAAAGAAATATTAAAAATGGATTCCTTTTTAGGGAATCCATTTAAAGTAATCTTAGATTTAATTGTAATAGGCTACTTTACATAATAAAGCAGCAGGAAATAACATATTACTGAGCTGTAGTTGCAGCTGGCTTATTGGTATATGCAATGATTGCAAAAACGATAAATGTTATTGCTACAGCGAAGCTAATTAATGTACTGATCTGGCTTGGAAGGTAAACCGAAGAACTAGTAAGGGTATTTACAAAGCCTAATAACTCTGAAAGAGCTGCCTTAAACGCATATACAACCCATACTATCGCGTATACCTTAAACGCCTTCTTGACCTCTACCTTTACAGCTTCACCTTCAACTAATAATCCGTAGCCCATTAAAAGTATACCTATTGTACTGAAGGCTGAATTAGCTCCAAGAAGGTAAATGAGTGCTGCAAATGCCTGTACTGAAATTCCTAACTTTGTCTTTTCCATAAACGACTCCTTTCGGGATAGATAAATTATAACTCTTAAACAGGAAAGTGATGGCTACACTTTCCTGTTCAATTATTACACCTATTTAATTATATGTAAAATATTATAAAAAGTCAAACAAATAATTAACCAAAATCCTTCTCTTCTTTAGCTTCTGAAATTGAAGCGCCTGGGGCAACCATTGGCCATACCTTGTCATCTTCATCGATTCTTACATCAATTACTACTGTCTTGCCTGCCTTCTGATCCTTGATTGCCTGCTTTAATACCTTGGCAACCTCTTCCTTCTTGGTGATACGGTAGCCCTGAGCTCCCATACCCTTAGCGATTGCTACATAATCTACACCATCGTTAAGAACAGTTGCTGAGTAACGCTTTCCGTAGAAAAGTGTCTGCCACTGACGAACCATTCCAAGAACTTCATTATTGAAGATAATATCAATTACAGGAATTCCTGCTCTAACAGAAGTACAGATTTCATTCATGTTCATTCTGAAGCATCCATCACCTGCAATGTCAACTACTGTCTTGTCCGGGCAACCAGCCTTTGCACCGATTGCTGCACCAAGACCATAGCCCATTGTTCCAAGTCCGCCGCTTGTGATGAGCTGACGTGGCTTTGAGTACTTATAGTACTGAGCTGCCCACATCTGATGCTGACCTACTTCTGTACAGATGATTGCATCACCCTTGGTGATTTTGTAGAGCTCTTCTACTACATATGGTCCTGTAAGCTTTTCTGTATGATAAGTCATTGGATATCTCTTCTTGAAGCCCTCGATATGCTCAAGCCACTCTGAATGGCTCTGCTGATGAAGCTTTGCATTGATTCTCTTAAGGATTTCATTTAAATCACCGACTACGCTGGCACTTGTCATGATATTCTTATTGATTTCTGCTGAATCAACGTCGAACTGGAGTACTCTTGCATTTGGTGCGAACTTTGTTGCATTACCTGTAACTCTGTCTGAGAAACGGGCACCGCATACTACAAGGAGATCACACTCTGTAACTGCAAAGTTAGAAGTCTTTGTTCCATGCATACCGATCATTCCGGTATATCTTGGATCTTCTCCTGAGAATGCACCCTTACCCATAAGTGTATCACATACTGGTGCATCGATGAGATCTACCATCTTCTTAAGTTCGTCCTGAGCGCCTGACATGATTGCGCCGCCGCCAACAAGGAATACTGGCTTCTGAGCATTTTCAAGCATCTTTACAGCCTTATTTATGTCATTCTCATTAATGGTATTTTCTACTGGAAGTACTTCCTCCG
>Ga0247611_10003471_pt1 | contig 23327 bp, 13 predicted proteins | sample 177DNAGHGhighgp2_FD_192422 | JGI IMG/M metagenome (GOLD analysis project Ga0247611, IMG submission 192422) | Sheep rumen microbial communities from Palmerston North, Manawatu-Wanganui, New Zealand - 1770 DNA GHGhigh gp2 | ecosystem: Host-associated > Mammals > Digestive system > Stomach > Rumen... | reverse complement strand
CCTTTCTTGAAATGTGGCATTGGTTTTGATTCTATTTTATCCATGCTTGCTTTTCTTACAGTTTTACCACTTAAAGGTATACACCATCTACCCTTTAATACGATTACTTGCTTTTTTCTATCCTCAGCAGCTCGTTTATATCGACTTCGAGGAGTTCTGCTATCCTGACGAATGTCTCCATAGGCGGTTGGCTGGCATTGGTACACCATTTACTCACAGTAGTAGGTGCACACTCCAACTGCTCGGATAACCACTTATTTGTTCTCTTCTTATCCGCGAGAACTACTTTGATTCTATTTTCCATTCTTATTGTGATGAGGTTGTACCTTATTATAAATAAATACGCGTACAAAAATAGCTAATTTCCCACGAAATAACGAAGGGAAATTATCTTTTCTGTAAAATACAATCACTTTTATACCTTTTTCTTCACTTTTACATCCTTAAATGAGCGATTTCACATCACCATTGAAGTACTTTTGACTATCATTGGAGTTCCTTATGTAGTTCTTGTCTCTGTTTGCGAATTGTGCTATTTTGTCCATTGTATGGCTTTGGAAGTACTTTCTCCACTTTGCTATGAATGCGTCGCCGGGTGCCTGATGAAAAAAGAAAGTCCTCGCGCGCGCGTGCGCGCACTGCAATTTTTATTTTCAATTTTTTCCTCATTTCCTCATTCCATGCGCTGAAAAGCCGATAAACACAGGCTTTGTGGGGTGTGAGGAAATTGTGAGGAAATGAGTTAATATTTCTTAAAACGCAGTTTGAAGACTCAAAAATTCTTGATTTTGGGCCGAAAATTTAGTATCTCTGTAAGTGCTACAATTTCTTTGTAAGTGCAACAAGATCTCTGTAAGTGCTACAACATCTTTGTAAGTGCAACAAGATGCTGAAAGTTCACTACGATGACACCAAAGGAGTCCTCACCCGCTACCTGAACGGGCGATCGAACTACTGTCGTCCTCAATTGACCGTCGGCAGCTATTAGCGGCCCTTGGGGTGTCCGAAGGGCATCCGGACATTTTGTCCCGATGGCCCGGACAACTTGTCCCGATGGCTCGGACACTCTGTCCGGATGCCCCGTTCAACCTGTCCGGACAACCTGTTCAAAGTGTCCCGATACTTAGAGAAGCTGTAAACAAAGGTATGTTCACTCAATATTAAAGATATGGTGGAAACCACTGAGGTGGAATATGTCTTCCACATCCTCATTCAGGTGTCTCAAGACGATGCTGCCACCATGTTGTTCGCTACTCTTCTTTAATTGCATGAAAAAGCGAAGGCCTGAAGAGCTAATATACTCCAGGTCCGTGCAATCGATGACGAGTTGCTGGCTGGTAAGGTTTATCACACGATTCAGTTCTTCACTCATAGTGGTAGTAGCCACAGTATCAAACTCGCCGATGAGCGATACCACCACCATGTTTTCATTTTGTTGGATATTGATTGTCATGTTCGAAAATGTTATCAAGGAAATTATAAAGGTTGAGTATGTTCATTCAATAGCTTGGTAAGTGTGAGGACATTGCGTCCATCAGGGGTACGTTTATAGGAGACCTTGTCCATCATCTTCTGATACAGATAGATTCCCAGCCCTCCTACCTGACGTTTGCTGGTCATTTGCTCTATGTCAGCACTACCATGAGAAAGCGGATCAAAGGCCACGCCTCGGTCTGCAATGCGTATCACGATGCTGCCCTGCTGTCCATTGGCCGTCATTGTAGCCACAATGTCAATCTCTATATTGCCCTGTTCACCTTGAGGATAAGCATAATTGACGACGTTGACCAAAGCTTCTTCCACTGCAAGCTGTATTTTTCGCATCTCCCGAGGGGTACAGTTCAGACACGTCCCATATTCACGGAGCAGAGATTTTACTTTTGGTAGTTCTTCGGTCTTGTTACTGATGATGAGTGACGGCATCACTTCTGGAGTGGCATTCGATATACACATGAGGGTCATGTCGTCAGACGGCTCTGCATGGCCACAATAAGCATAAGTGTCCTGCATGATGTGCCTCGTCAAGTCGCTCACATTTTCCTTCTGGTGTTTGGTGACAATGGAAAGGAACTGTTTCTTTCCCATAAGTTTTCGGTTCGTGCCGGGAGCCTCTGTGATGCCGTCTGTATAGAGCACAATCTGTGAACCCTTGGGGAACAAAGCACCAAACAGGCGGTAGTTATAGTTGGCATCATAGCCTATGGGGATATCCGGGTCCGTACTAAGCAGCCGACCGTTCAACACCGGCGGATTGTGTCCGGCATTACAATAGGTAAGAAGTCCATGACGAAGGTCGAGTTTACCTACAAAAGTTGTCACAAAAGACAGTTCTGCATTTCGCTCCGAGACGACACGGTTCATTTCTGTCACAATCTCTACAGGCGTATCATAGTGGCGAGCGGCCATACGGAAGAGTACTACCGTTCCTGCCATTGTCATGGCGGCTGGAAGTCCCTTTCCTGAAACATCTCCGATTATAAAAAAGAGGTTGTCATCTTTTTGGTAGAAGTCGTAGAGGTCTCCTCCCACCTCCTTCATTGGTTTCATGATAGCAGAAAGTTCAGGAGGAAAATCTCTGCGAAGCATATTCATCTGAATATCGTGGGCTATGCGCAGTTCACTCTCGACAGTCTGTTGTTGCTGATGGGCGATGTTCAGCTTGATGATATTATGAAAGCTGCGTTGCACAATGAAAGCTATCAACAGCAGTCCCATAAGTGATAATGTCCAGGTAAGAACATGTTCTGTAGTATCAGAGCCATACACTTCAGACTTGGGGCATGCCAACCGTAGCTTCAGATGATGTTTGGGAAGTATCTTCTCGTCTATGAAATAATTGTCGTCATCAAAGTCTGCGTTGGCAGAGCTGACCAGCAGTTTGCCTTTATCATCAAGCAATTGACAGATGGAGTTTGGATAAGGTTCTACGCTTTTGAGAAGTTGTTTCAGTTTTGCCAGCAACACATCGACACACAACACGCCAGCCACCATACCGTCTTTGGTGATCAGAGGTTTGGTGAGTGACATGATAATATCATCATTCTGCAAGTGTTCCACATAGGGAGAGGTCCACTTCAGGTTATTGTCGCCCACATCCGTTGAATGAGCTTCTACCCCCTGTAGATACCACTCCATCTTGAAATAGTCATGTCCTGGTCCGCCGATTTGTTCCGAGACCAGTTCTTGGCCTATTCTGATACAACGTGGTTCATACCAGTAGCCCTTCTTTTCATAGAAATTAGGAATAAAACCTATTGCCACACATCGAATGAAGTCTGTCTGTTCCAGCGTCCTTCGGATGGATATTTGCAGGCTGTCGGGGTGTTCCAACTGCTGCCGTGCTTCTACTGACAACTTTTCAATGAGGACTTCCACGTCATAGGTTTCCCAGGCTATGCCCATTTCAGCGATTTTTAGTTCGCGCTGCATCAGTTTTTGTGCATTCTCCTCATTTTTCTGACTGTCCATATATTGATCCAGTCCCAAGACGATAAAGATAAGCACTGCTGCAGTCAGCAATGTCGGTATGCCTTTGGCGCGTAGTTGTTTGATATGTTCCATTGTGTTATTATTCGTCAAAGAAGCCCAGGCCGTCAATAGCCGTTAAGAACTGATCCACATAGTCCCACGATGTTGTTGACCAGCGGAAGCCTAACCGATAGAGCACCTGCGAAGTATAGTCGTTCACTGTTCGTATGGCTGTTGCCTTTTGTCCGTGAGCCAGATCCTGATAAGCAATAAGGCTCTGCAGCTTTTGAGCCTTCACCGGATTACTCTTCATCCGCTCCATGGCCTGTTCATAGACAGCAGTCTCAACCTGTCGTGGAGCCTCACCGATGAGGCGCAGCTCCTGCAACACATCTCCGAAGTGTACGGAGTGGTTGTTGAAGGGGTGGAAAAGACAACACCCGCGCGGTGTCTCTGCGAGCAGCACGATGGCTGATGCCACCTCGTTGATGGGAGAAAACTCCATTGGTTGGTCGGTCATCTCGTAGGGGTAGCAGCCCAGTATTTTGAACACGCGCACACGCCCCATCGACGAATTGGTCTGAGCGTTTATCTGGAACTCACCGTCTGTCGAGCGTGGTGCCAGATTACCCACGCGCATGACCTTCGCATCCAATCCATGCAAGGCAACAGCCTCCAGCACCACACGCTCCGAAACGAACTTCGAATGAACATAACGGTTATCCATATACTGACCATAGTATAACCGTTGTTCTGTCTGCACAATGTCGGGTGCTGGCTTTCCATTGACGGAAAGGCCTGCCGTGCTGTAGGTCGAGACATGTATGAGCCGTGCCCCCACAGCCTGGCAGAAACGTATGCAGTTCTCCGTTCCTCCGATGTTTACATCTTCTATTTCCGTACCTGCGGAAAAATGCTTCACCACAGCTGCACAGTTGAATACCGTGTCAATCTGGCAATCTGCCAGTTTCACCATATCCGAACGGCTGTCGCCATGATTGCGTTGCACCACTGTTGAATCATCAAAAGAAGTAACATCACCCAAGACGACATGGAGGCGGCTGCCGAACAGCTCTTTGAAGTTCTTACCATAGTAGTAGAACAAGAGGCGCTTCAAACGTCCTTCAGCCTTCTCGTTATTCTCTGCTCGTATGAGGCAGTATATTTCTGGCACTTTGTCAAGATTGACAAGTTTCCACAGCACATGGATGCCAAGATAGCCTGTCGCTCCCGTCAGCAAGACTCGGCCAACTGGCCTTCGCTCACCTTGACGGAAGCATTCCAAAGAGTTGCCCCTCAAAAGATTCTTTATGGGAGTATAATCGTATTGAGCATCAAGGTCAGAGGAAGATTCGCCTTCCACAGAATCCCTGTTAAGAAAGGCAGCAAGCAGGCGTGGTGTGGGGTTGGAGAAAACATCACCATAAGCGATGTGCAATCCCAACTTATCAGCTTCAACGATAACGAGTGTCACATTGAGCGAAGTTCCTCCCAGGTCATTGAAGAAATCATCTGTAGCTCCTACGCGTTCCAGTTCCAACACCCGTGCAAAAATATCGCAAAGAGCTTCTTCTTGTTCATTAGCCGGAGCCTCATAATGGTCGTTTGCCGACAGTATGACGGGTTTGGGCAGCAATTTGCGGTTCACCTTCTGGTTCTGATTCAGCGGTATGCTTTCAATCTGCATAGTAGCAGCAGGTATCATGTATGGCGGCTTCTGCTTTCCGATGAAGTCGTTGAGTCGTTTCACGTCCACCTGCTGATCGCTCACCACATAGGCAGCAATAAACTTGCCTCCAGTAGGACTATCAAAAGCCTGCACCGTGGCGTCACTGATGCCAGGAAACTGTCGGATGACGGCCTCTACCTCTTTCAGTTCGATGCGGAATCCGCGTATCTTCACCTGGCTGTCTCGGCGTCCCACAAACTGGATATTGCCATCAGCAAGATAACGCACGATGTCACCTGTCCTATAGAATCTTTTACACGAAGAACTCACAGACAGTGACGAAGAGTTTTCCATAAAGGCCTCCGCCGTCTTTTCAGGCTGGTTCAGATAGCCGCGTCCCACCTGAGGTCCACTGATCCACAACTCTCCTGCAGCACCGGGAGGAAGCCGGTTGAAGTCTTTGTCAACAATAAAAAGCTTCATATTATCGACAGGCTTACCGATAGGGATATCCTGCTCGTAAGCCGCCAGTGGATATGTTGTCGTAAAAATGGTGCACTCGGTGGGGCCATAGCCATTGTGCATCCTGTAGTGGGTGGGTGGCTGCAGGGCCGACAACTTTTCACCTCCCACGGAGAAGTGGCGAAGAGAGTGGTTGTCAACATGTGTGGCAAACTGATAGCCCACCTGAGTGGTGATAAACGAGTGGGTGATGCCCTCTGCGTTGAAGTAGTCGTTCAGGGCAGGCAGGTTCAGACGGATGTCATCTCCTATAATATATACTGAGCTGCCACAAGTCAGTGCCGGATATATGTCCATCATGGAGGCATCAAATCCATAGCTGGCATAGGCCGCCACACGGCAGTTTTCATCCAAGCCGTAGTAACGCTGATACCAATGGCAGAATGCCACAAGGTTGCGATGTTCCAACATGACTCCCTTGGGGACGCCGGTGGAACCCGAGGTGTAGAGAAGGTTGAACAAGTCCTCTGCCCGTGGCCCTTCTCCTGCTTTGAAGGAACCGGCCAGCTTGGGTAATGAGTCAAAGTCTTTGAGATCGAGGACAGGGATGTTTCTTTCGCTGACGAGACCTACCTCTACCCCATCATCGGAAGAGGAGTTTTCTGAAGTGCAACATATCAACAGTTGAGCGTCAGCATCCTGCATCATAAACGCCAGTCGTTCTTTCGGGTAGGTAGGGTCAAGAGGCTGATAGGCGCAGCCTGCTTTCAACACACCCAGCGAAGCAATAACCATCCATTCGCAACGTGGAATGAGAATCGATACAACAGGAGATAACCCACACTGAACGTCAAGAATGGAATGGATATAGCAGGCAATCCTGTCACTCATCTCGTCCACCTCACGGTAGGTGTAATGCCTGTCATGATAGACCACAGCCATATTATCGGGGTGAAGGGCTGCCTGTTGTCGGAACAGCGAGACAACGGTCTGCGTGTCATCATAAGGCACCTCTGTCTGGTTGAACGAATCCAGCAGTTCTATCTGCTGTGCGTCAAGCAGTGACACCTTCTTCAGTTTTCCCTCCGGATGGCTGATGAACGCTGCGATGGCGTTACATACGCTCTGTGCCATGTGCCGCATCAACTCATGGCTATAGCGTCCACTGTCATACTCTATGGTGACGCCCTCCTCCGTGATATAGAATGCCACCTTGAATTTCGGCACGTTCAGCTCCAGCGTTTCTGTCATCAGTCTGTGACCTTGACATACATATCCTCCCACCACTCCAACCTCGTAGGCAAACATAATTTCCGGAGTTATGCCATAGTCGGCATTGATGCGAGCAAAGGGATACTGTTCGTAATGAAGCGTCTCGTTGAAGTCGTGGCTCACCTCGTTCAGATACTCTCTCACCGTTTGCTCACCGATGGTGGCCGTCAGCGCCAGGGTGTTTACAAACATGCCGACGGTGCCGGCAGTTCGCACATCAGAGCGTCCTCCAGATACAGTTGTCATGCAAACCTGCTCATTGTTGGTGAAGCGTCCGACGATGTACATCACGGCAGCCAGTGTCAGATGGGCTGGAGTGAGATGCTGACTGTGGCAGAAAGTCTCGATGTCCGACAGATTGAATGGCATCGTAACCTTCGCTGTCGTACCTTTCTCATGGGAGGGATTTGTCAAATCACTCTGCACCTCGGTAGATCCTTCGCAAGTAGCCAGACGGGTGTGGAAAAAGTCTCTGGCGGCAGCCAACTGCTCTCCTCGCTCTGCATGTTGCTGTTCCTTCACAAAATCGGAATACGCCAGTCTCTCCTTCTCAATGGTAGCACCGTCAAGCACACTGCACACCTGTCTCAGGAACAGATCGAAGGAACTGCCGTCGAAGATGAGATGATGGACATCCGTCAGCAAGCAGACACGTCGGGGAGTCTTCACGATCTTCATTCTATATAGAGGTCCTCGCTGCAGGTTAAAAGGTTGAACGAAGTCATGCTTATACTGCTCCATCTTCTCTTCACTCATCTCGTCTTGCTCTACCATGACGGGCTGGTCTTGGTCCACCACTTGTACGATGGCTCCACCTTCGTTATCAAAATGAACGAAGAACTGCGGGTGTATCTTGATAACACTTTCCACCGCCCGTCGTAGAGCTGTCACATCGGTATCAGCAGCAAAAGACACCAGTGTGGGAATATTATAAAGTGTTGTCAAGATGTTCTTCTGGCAGTCAAAATAGACGCCCGTCTGGGCATAGCTCAGCGGAAATGAAACGGACTCTCTTGTTGATTTTTCCTCACCACCTTCGACAACTGTTGCAGAAGTATTTTCTGCCAAGACCTCCACAGATTTCAGTTTCTCCGTTAGAATCTCGTTCTCAATGCTCTGCAGGGTTCCACTGGTTGTCAGTTGTCTCGAATTGAGAGCCACGCCATAGCGCTTATCCAACTCCACGGCCAACTGAATGGCCATGATGCTGGTCAGACCGACATCACACAGGGGGGTAGTGATGCCGAAGCCATCAAAACCGATAATCTTCGCAACAATTTGCTTCAGCTCTTCTTCGAGCACATTCAGCGGGGCAGCAGGTTCCCCACAATCCGTCGAGTTCTTTTCTGTTCTTGTCGGGATGGGCAGAGCGCGCTTATCTACCTTCTGGTTCTGAGTCAGCGGTATGCTTTCAATCTGCATGGTGACAGCTGGCACCATGTAGGGTGGTTTCACATCCTTGATAAAGGCATGTAAGGCCTGCACGTCAATTTGCTCGTCGCTGACGATGTAGGCTGCAATATACTTGCCGCCCCCCGCCTGGTCGAAGGCCTGTACTGTGACATCCTTGATATTGGGATATTGGCGGATAATGGTTTCCACCTCCTTCAGCTCGATGCGGAATCCGCGTATCTTCACCTGTCCGTCACGCCGTCCCACATATTCTATATTACCATCTGTCAAGTAGCGCACAATATCACCCGTTCGGTAGCAACGCCTATTTGCCCACTCCACAAAGGCCTCTGCCGTCTTTTCCGGCTGGTTCAGGTAGCCGCGGCTCACCTGCGGGCCGCTGACCCACAGCTCTCCTGCAGCACCGATGGGTTGGCGGTGTCCATAGCGATCCATCACAAAGAGATGCATGTTGGGAACAGCTTTTCCGATAGGAATGTTCTGCAGCTGCTCACGCACCTCGTAGGCAGTGACATAGCAGATACTCTCCGTAGGGCCATAGCCGTTGAGCAGTATATAGGGCGGAGGTACGATGTCGGAAAGCTTCTCACCTCCCGTCACGAAAACTTTCAGCGAGTGGTTTTCGATATCATTGACAAACTGGCGTGCCACCTGAGTTGTCATGAAGCCATGGGTGATACAGTTCTGCTCAAAGTAACTGTTGAGAGCTATCAAGTCAAGGCGCATATCCTCCGGTATGATGTATATCGTGGCTTCGATGGTCAGCGGTGCCCACAGCTCTTGCAGGCAGGCGTCAAAACCAAAGCTGGCATAGGCCCCTACACGGCTCTCCCCGTCCAGTCGATTCACCTTCTGGTGCATACGACAAAAAGCCATCACGTTTCTGTGTTCCAGCATGACTCCCTTAGGGACACCGGTGGATCCCGAGGTGTAGAGAAGGACGAACAAGTCCTCTGCCCGTGGCCCTTCCCCTGTTATGAAGGGTACGGCCGACTTAGGTAATGAGTCAAAATCTTTGAGATTGAGGACAGGGATGTTTCTTTCAGAGACAAGGCTCGTTCCCAATTCTTCTACGACGGAAGTAGTGTCGGAGGTGAAACTTATCAACAGGCGAGCATCAGCATCCTGCATCATAAACTCCAGTCGTTCCTTCGGGTAGGTAGGGTCAAGAGGCTGATAGGCGCAGCCTGCCTTCAACACACCCAGTGAAGCGATGAGCATCCATTCACTGCGTGGCACAAGAATGCTGACCACATGTCCTGTCATCAATCCTTTCGAAGCAAGGTAGGCAGCCAAGCGGTCACTCATCTCGTCCACCTCTCGATAGGTGTACTGCCGATCCTTGAAAACCACGGCCACCTTGTCTGGTTGTCGGGCTACCATCTGGCGGAACACACCTACCACGGTCTCCGTCTCATCAAGCGGCATGTCAGTCTCATTAAACTGGTCGAGGATTGTCAGTTGGCGCTCGTTGGTCAGACTTATGTCACGCAACAGTTTCTGAATGAGCATGCCATTCACCACATTCTCATAGCTTTCAATAAATTCTTCGACAAGTGCCTTGGAATATTCGCCCTCAAATTCCACCCGGGCCCAAATGCGTCCACCCCGAATGTAGGTCTTGAAATAGAGGCGATCTTCCTCTTTGTCAAACTTCAACAGAAAAAACTGCATGCTGCTACCCAGAAACTGCATATCAGAAAACAGTTCACCATGCCACGCAAAAGTATTGTTACTCTCCATATGCAGATCGCTCATCATATCCATATAGGAATAGGCCTCGTGGCTCCGGCATCCCGTTATCTGCTCCTGCTGCCTGCGCAACAAGTCAAGTATGGTAGTGTCATCATCAAACTTACAATAAACGGGAATAGTTTTCACAAACATTCCCTGCGTCCGATTGAGTCGCTTGTCTGTACGTCCGTTGAAGACCGTGCGTGTCAAAGAAGTCTGTTCATTGTTATAGCGAGCCAACAGATAGGCATAAGCCGTTATCATGAGTGTGCTCTTATAGACACCGTTCTCTTGGCAAAAACTGTTCACGCTGTCAAGGTCTATGTCGAGCGTGCGTTCAATGGCATCTGCCCCATTATCACCTGGCATGAGAGCATAGGTTACTTTACCTTTCTCACCTTTTGTCTGATTACGATCGGGCAACAATCCTGAACTTAAGTCATCACAGTCGAAGGTTTCTGCATACCAACGCCTACCCTCTTCTCGAGCCTCCGGTGTGCGTAGGGTTTTCTCCAGCTCCGCCATCTCGGCCAAGGTCATCGTCTCCTCAGGAAGTTGACAAGTACTGGGCACATCTGCCTCGTAAGCCGCCTTGATATCGTTTAGCAGAATATCCATCGACGTTCCGTCATTGATAATGTGGTGTGCGTCCCATAACAGATAGTAACGAGTATCATCTTCCAGTATGTGGACATGGAACAGGCGGTCTTCCAACAGGCGGAAAGGCTTCAGATATCGTGCGAAGAGAGTATATCGTTCATGGTTCCCTGGTTGCCCTATGTCTGGACCATTCCTATCACTCTTTAATGGTTCTATATGCAGCTTCAGGTCTTCCATCTCAATATGCTGCACAGGTATGCCCTCATCGTTGAGCGACAGGCGAGTGAAGAGCGTCGGGTGTGCCATGATAGCCGTTTCCACGGCTCGGCAGAACCGTTCTCCATCCAACACACGACCGTTGGTGTTTGTCTTTTTTTCAAGGACATACATACAAGGTATATTGTAGCACGGTGTTCCTTCTCGTCCTATACATTGCAGATAGACACCCAGCTGTGATTGTGTTAATTCCGTAAAATGTTTCTGTACCATAGTTCCATGTTTCATGATATACACGCAAGGATATGGGGGGAGTAAATCGCTTTTTTACTCTATCGTCATCGCGTCAATATCTGGCATCCATGCCGTAGCATTGTAGAGTCGCACCACGTTGTTGCCTTTCTTCAGATGAGCCTCCACGGTGACGTATTGCGGCTGCGACCAATCGGTGCCACCAACATTCAACGTCTTCACATGCTGCCCGTTGACCTCCAGTTCCATGGAGCGTTTTTCTCCGCAAAAGCAGCGGAAGGTCAGTTGGCGCTTGCCGGCTTTCCGTGCCACCACGTTGCGCCATTGCAGGTCATTTTCCGCACGCATGCCGAGATAGCCAGCCTTATAGCCACCGGAAGCATTGTTATCTGCTGCATAGACAGCAGTAATTTCTGCCTGGTTGTTGCGCAGTTCCTGATATGCTGAGAGCCATGCTGTCTCTGCCTCATAGCGTGTCCGCTCCAGTCTTTTCTTTCCCTTAGCACGGAATATTTTTGTACCATGGGCAGGAATCGTCACACTGGCAGACTCCTTATCACAAGCGAAGTCGGTCTGTCTGATGCAGTCATACAGGCTTACGGTGCCTCCCAGACCTATCGTTTTCATATCGAGTTCGACCGTCTGTTGTTCGTCGCTCGGATTATAGATGGCCACAGCCCGCTCTCTGCCGTTCAGCTGTTTGATGTCCTTCACCAGGATATAGCATTCTCCCTGCTTATCTGCTATGTATGCCTGCAGGTGGAGCGGGTCCTGGTTCAGGGCTATCAAGTCGCGATTGCAGAGCAGAGCCAGTGTCTGCGGCTTATCCTTGAGCGTTGCCATGTCGCAACCTATCAGCAAGGGTGATGACATGATGCACCACATGCCGAAGTGGGTCTCGTCTTCCGTCTGTGTCATCGAGCGTCCCACCTCCAGCATATCCATATCGTTGTAGTGGCCGTCATGACAATAGGCCGAAAGGTAAAGGTTCTCTGCCAGAATGTTCTTCACGCTCTTCCACGCATCGTAGATGTCGCCGGTGGTACGCCAGGAGTCGCTGATCTCCGCTACCCAGTTTCCGGGATAAGCCCATCTGCAAATATTGAACACCACGACTTTCTTTCCACTGTTTTTGATGGCATTAGAGATCTTAGTGTATTGCTGACGCTCGTCAAGCCCCATGTGTATGCCACCACAGTAATCGACTTTGATAAAGTCGAAGTCCCAGTCACCGAAATACAATCGGCAGTCTTCGTCTTCATGTCCGGCAAAGCCCACTCCACAGCCCCAGGCATGCCTGTTGCCTGAACCGCAGGTGTTGTCGCCAGCATCGCTATAGATGCCAGCCTTCAGTCCGAGCGAGTGGATATAGTCCACCAACGGACGCATGCCGTTGGGGAAACGCTTCATGTTCAGCCTCAACTTTCCGTCCTCGCCACGTCCATCCCAGTATCCGTCATCGATGTTTACATACTGGAAGCCGGCTTCTTGCAGTCCCGTCTGGTGCATAGCGTCAGCCTGTTGTTTGATGAGAGACTCACTAATGTTCAATGCAAACGTGTTCCATGAACTCCAGCCCATGGTTGGAGTGCGTTGTGCGTTGGCGGCCATTGCAACAGTCAGCGCCACATAAAGAATCTTGAATCTGTTTTTCATTTTGTATGTATTTTGTTTTTATACTTCACGCATGATGCCTTTTTGAATGCATGAGGCGGAGAAAAACTCCCTCTTTTATTTCCTCTAACAACTTCCCTTCTATCCTGCAAACAGGCATTCTCCGAAGAACCGCGGCTGATGGAAGTCGGGCTTAGGTGTTTCCACTGGACACCAGGAAAGGAAATGCGGCTGAGACAACAGGTCTCCACACTTATAGAAATTACAACGAGCCGCAAGTCCGTCAAGACTCTCCAGCTTACTGCGCCACAAGGCCGTCACAGGTATCAGCAAGGCCAGTTCCCACTGCCATAGCCCTTCTTGCTGAGGTCTGCTTGCATTTCCGAGAGATGACCAACGGTCAACACTGTCAAGCACATCATGGGGAGCTCTTTCTCTGTCGTGACGATCAGGGCCGCACCCAATAAGAAGACTGCCTGCACAGTTACACTCTATGTTATAGTAGTCACCTTTCTCTTCTGGTTGCAGAAACAGTTCACAGCAGGAGTCCTCCCACACCCTGCCATTGTTTCTTTCTGCCAAGGCGCGGATAGAGTTCTCTTCTACCCGGAAATGAAGCAACAACGCTCTTCCACAATGGGCGATACGAAACGCTACCTGAGGACAATACGGATACTGGTCAGCCCAGTTATGTTCCCCCAGCTGCAACCATGCCACGTCGGCCACATCCAACAATGCAGGAACCTCTGTCGCATGTTTCGGTGAAGTGTTTGTCTTAATGATGAGAAGTTTTTTCATAAGGTTTCCAATACTTTTGTCGCAAAAATACGAAATAATGCTGATGCGACAAAACAATTACTGATGTTTTTCGGCCAGTAACAAGAAGTTCGCAGACAGGCTGCAACATTATTCCACTTAACTAAAAAAAGGAGCCGAGAAACATCGACTCCTTTTTTCTGTCGGGATTACTGGACTCGAACCAGCGACCTCGCGCCCCCCAGACGTGTGCGCTACCAACTGCGCTAAATCCCGATGCTTATCTTCGTAAGCGGATGCAAAGGTAGGCATTTTTCTTCAAAACCCAACATTATCTTTCATAATTCTTATCAATTTAACTTATTTTTAACCTTACTCGCTCGTTTTATGGGTTCTATTTTGTACTTTTGTGCATGAAAATATGACAATATTAAAAATGAAACATCTCAGATATTCACTCCTATGGCTGCTGATGATTATGTTACTGTCCAACTGCGGAGGCGACGACGGCATCAAGAATCTGCCGACAAAGATCGACATCAATGATGATGACGATGATCATACGACAGCAACCATCGACGACAGCTACACCTACAAGCTACCCGTCATCTTCCATGTTCTCTACCAAGACCCCAACGACGAGAAGCAATATGTCAGCGCCAATCGCCTGAAAGAAATTCTCAAGAATGTTAACGACCTCTATGCCGGTAACATCTATGGAACAAGCCAACGGGTCAACGTCAACTTCATCATGGCCACCACCGACGAGCAAGGTAACCGTCTCGCAACACCAGGTGTGGACTATGTAGAATGGAAAGGCACCTACCCTATTGATGCCTATTCTTTTATGGGCGACAACACGGGTAACATGGTGCGCTACATTTGGGAACCTACGGAATATATCAACGTCATGGTCTATAACTTCGCAGCTACCGACGATAGCGAGATTACCACACTCGGCATCAGCCACATGCCTTTTTCCACAGAAGGCAGTCACGCACTGGCCGGCCTGGAGACCGTCACCTACACCACCTTGACAAAACGCAATTTGCGCTTTCCATATTGTTCCAGCATCAACAGTCTTTACATCGACTCCGAATCTGACCGCTACACACGCGAAGACCACGGCGAGCATGGCTACACCTATAGCTCTTCTGATGTCAACGTGACAGTTGCCCACGAACTGGGTCACTACCTGGGACTCTACCACATGTTCTCCGAACGCGACGGAAAATCTGTAGATGAATGTCTGGACTCTGACCATTGCGAGGACACTCCGAGCTACAACCGAGTGGCCTACCTGCAGTATCTGACAGACTATCTGGAAGAGCATGAACGCAACGGCTCTGCGCTCAGCCTGAGCGACCTCACCAAGCGCACACCCTGCGAAGGTGATATTTTCTATTCTGCCAATATGATGGACTACATGGTAGGCTTGGGCTACAAACTCTCTGCCGACCAGAAAGGCCGCATCCGTCATGTGCTCTACTACAGTCCGCTGATGCCCGGCCCACGCAAAACTGACGAAGCCGAGTCTCGCGCTAAAGCGACAACCCCCGCCCTCACCCCCGACGGTCCCGTTGACCTGCCCATCCGCATGTCTGTATGCCGCCAACGTCTTTTACAAACAACCATCAAGTAAGCATCTATGCAACAATATACTATTAGCGGGTCGGCCCTCAAGGAGACAACCATCCAGTTGCCTGCCTCGAAAAGCATCTCCAACCGCGCCCTGATTATTCGTGCACTGGCAGGCGAAGGTCCCTTGCCCGAAAACCTTTCCGACTGCGATGACACGAAAGTTATCATCAAAGCCCTCCGTGAGAAGCCAGACATCGTTGATATCGGAGCTGCAGGCACTGCCATGCGATTCATGACAGCCTATCTTGCTGCCACAGCAGACAACGACCGCCCCGTGCTCATCACTGGCACTGAGCGCATGCGCCACCGCCCCATCGGCATCTTGGTTGAAGCCCTGCGCCAGTTGGGGGCCAACATCGAGTATGCCGGAGAAGAAGGGTTTCCACCGTTGCGCATCCGTGGCAGACATCTGAAAGGTGGCCCGCTGGAGATTTCTGGCAGCGTCAGCTCACAATACATCTCGGCCCTGCTGATGATAGGTCCGATGCTGGCCAACGGCCTGGAGCTGAAGATGAAGGGAGACATCATCTCGCGTCCTTACATCGACCTGACGCTCTGGACCATGCGGGAATATGGTGCCAAAGCCGACTGGACTGCCGGCGACACGGTGTCCGTAAAACCTTGTCCCTACACGCCACGTCCCTACTACATTGAGAGCGACTGGAGTTCGGCTTCCTACTGGTATGAGATGCTGGCACTCTGCCCCGACCCTTTCGTAAAACTTCGGCTCACCGGACTTGCAGACGGTTCGCGTCAAGGTGACTCCGTGACACGCTTCATCTTCTCTCTTCTGGGCGTGAAGACAACCTTCGAACGGAAAGGAGCCGGCGTCCCCACCACCGTGACCCTACAGAAGAACAGCATGCGCACACCCCGACTCGACTACGACTTCATCAACTCGCCCGACCTGACACAGACCTTCGTCGTCACCTGCTGTGCCATGGGCATACCATTTCACTTCAAAGGACTGCGCAGTCTGAAGATTAAGGAGACCGACCGCATCGAGGCTCTAAAGACTGAGTTTCAGAAATTAGGCTATGTCATCAAGTCTGTCAATGACGAAGAACTGATATGGGATGGTGAACGCTGCAAGCCCACTGGCACATCCATCGACACCTACGAAGATCACCGCATGGCCATGTCGTTTGCTCCAATGGCCTTGTGTGGGAAGTCCGTTACCATCAACAACCCGCAGGTAGTATCCAAATCTTACCCTGCCTTTTGGAGCGACCTGCAAAAAGCTGGAATGGTGATTGACGGCATTGAACAACATACTAATAACGAGTAGCAGGCATGTCCTATCTGATAATTTCCCTACTTTTGTTAGGACTACTGGTTGCCTTCTGGCACCTGTTCTCCGGACATAAAGACGAAGATTCTCCCGTTGTCCAGTCCGACGGCTGCGCCACCTGCAACGGCGACAACGACCGCTGTGAACAGGAGTGCATGCTGGAGGCAGCCGTCAAGCCAGTGGAATACTTCGACGATGAAGAGCTCGACCGTTTCAAAGGCCGTCCTTCCGACAGCTACACCGACGAGGAGACTGACCAGTTTGAGTATATCCTCAACACCATGCGTCCCGAAGAGGTTGCCGCCTGGCGCCGCAGCCTCTCTCTGCGTGGCATTGAGGTGCCCGACCAGCTCAAAAGTGAGCTGATGATTCTGCTGGAAGACTAAGAAAAAAATAGCACCCACAAACAATAAACCGCCTCTTTTTTCAGTTTATTATTATATGCGCATGCGTAAGACTGGATATATGGTTCCATGGCTACTGACGGCTCTGTTGATGCTGGCAGCAGCTTGCTCTACGCAGAAAAACACGCCCAAGACCCGTTTCTGGCACTCCTTCAATGCACGCTACAACACCTACTACAACGGCACACTGGCCTACATCGACGGCTCCGTGGAGAAGGAAAACGGAAACAAAGACAACTTTACAGAAATCATTCCGCTCTATACCGTTGGCAACAAAGCCAGCCAACAGTTGGGTAAGAGCAACTTCGACCGAGCTATCGAGAAATGTCAGAAAGCCATCAAGCTACACAGCATCAAACGCCGTCCCGAGTGGAACAAGAACCGCCGCAAGACAGAGAAAGACCTGGAATGGCTCAGCCGCAAAGAATATAACCCCTTCCTCTGGAAGGCTTGGATGCTGATGGGACGCTCACAGTTCTACCAGGGTTCCTTCGACGAGGCTGCCTCCACCTTTGCCTACATGGGACGTCTCTACCAGACTCAGCCAGCCATCTACGGCCGTGCCCGTGCCTGGCTGGCTAAATGCTATGTGGAGCAGGAGTGGCTCTACGATGCCGAAGACGTCATCCGCAACATGAAGCGCGACTCCATCCATTGGCGTGCCCAAAAGGAATGGGACTACACGCTGGCCGACTACTACATCCACACTGGCAACTACACCGAGGCCATCCCCTACCTGCGGAAAGTCATCCGTCACGAGATGCGCCGCAAACAGAAAGCACGCGAATGGTTCCTCATGGGACAGCTGCAGGCTGCCGTTGGCAACAACGCTGAAGCCTACAAGGCATTCCGCCATGTAGTGAGGCTGAATCCACCTTATGAAACTGAGTTCAACGCACGCATCGCCATGACCGAGGTGATGGCCAGCGGACAGTGGCGCAAGATGATTGGACGCCTGAAGCGCATGGCCCTGTCCGACAACAACAAAGACTACCTCGACCAGGTGTATTATGCCATCGGCAACATCTACCTGGCACAGAGAGATACAGCCTCAGCCATCGGTGCCTATGAGAAAGGCAATGTCAAAGCTACACGCTCCGGCATCGAGAAGGGTGTGCTGCTACTGAAACTGGGCGACATCTACTGGCAGAAAGAGAAGTTTGCTGACGCACAACGCTGCTACGGCGAAGCCATCGGACTACTGGACAAAGAACGTAAGGACTATGCCGAGCTGTCACGTCGCTCCAAAATACTCGACGAGCTGGCTCCCCACACAGAGGCTGTCCACCTGCAAGACTCTCTCCAGGCCTTAGCCCAGATGGACGAGAAAGACCGCAATGCCGCCATCGACCGTGTCATTGAAGCACTGAAGAAGAAAGAGAAAGAAGAGCGAAACGCACTGGCAGAAGCCAACGCACAAAAGACCCTACAGCGCAACTCCAGCATGATACTCAGCAATAAGCCGCAGACCCAAACCACAACAACACCTGGCGGCATGAGCAACGGCAAGTGGTATTTCTACAACCCGATGGCTGTGCAGCAAGGCAAGCAGGCTTTCGAGCGTCAATGGGGCCGACGTGAGAACGTGGACAACTGGCAACGTATCAACCAGACCGTTGTAGCCGGACTGGGTGAAGAACAACTGGAACTGACCGAAGAACAACGTGACTCCATCGCACAAATGGAGGCACAGCGCGACTCTCTGGAGCAGCAAACCGACAGTGCTCAGTTTGACCCTCATAAGCGTGAATACTATCTGGCACAGATACCTTTCGACGAAGAACACCTGGCCGTGAGCAACATGCTACTCAGCGAAGGGCTCTTCAACTCGGGCGTTATCTTCAAGGACAAGCTCGACAACCTGCCTCTTGGCGAGAAAGCCCTACGGCGTCTGTCCGACAACTTCCCAGAGTTTGAGAAGATGGACGAGGTCTATTACCACCTCTACCTGCTCTATGCCCGCAAGGGAGACTTCACCACGGCCGACACCTATGTAGAAAAACTGAAGGAGGACTTCCCTGAGAGTCAGTGGACACAGATACTCACCGACCCCTACTTCGCTGAAAACGCTATGTTCGGCATCCAGATAGAAGACTCTATCTATGGCGCCACCTACAATGCCTTCAAGGCCAACCGCTTTGAGGAAATCAAGTCCAACACGACACTCTCTGAGACACGTTTCCCACTGGGTGCCAACCGTGACAAGTTTATCTTCATCGGAGGACTGGCTAAGCTGAACGAAGGCGATGGCGACGGATGTCTGGAAGACATGAACACGCTGGTGTCGAAGTTCCCGAATAGCCGACTGGCAGAGATGGCAGGCATGATTATCAATGGTGTGAAGGCTGGCAAACAGCTTTACGGTGGCAAGTTTGACCTGGGTGACGTGTGGAGTCGCCGCAGCGTAGTGCTCAACGATAGCGACTCCATCGCAGCCCGCCAGTTCTCACCCGACCGCAATGCCAACTTCCTCTTCATGGTGGTCTATAAGCCAGACTCCGTCAACGAGAACCAACTGCTCTACGAACTGGCGCGCTACAACTTCACCAGCTACATGGTGCGTAACTTCGACATCGTGCTGGAGAACAACGAGGGACTGCGCTCCATGCAGGTATCAGGCTTCCGCAACTACGACGAGGCCCTGCAGTATGTGCGCCAGCTCTATCAGCAGGAAAATATTGTGCGCCGATTGGGCAACAGCCGCTCCATCATCATCAGCGAACCCAACCTGCCTCTCCTGGGCCGACAGTTCAGCTATGATGACTACGATGCCTTCTATAGAGATAACTTCGCTCCGCTCACCATCAGTCCGATTCCGCTGCTGAGTGAACCGACTGACGTCATCTACAATGAAGAAGACGAAGCTCCCACAGAGCAACAGCCTATAGAGCAGCAACCCGAAGACGAGGGAGAAATCATCCCCGTGGAGGAGACTGAAACGGTCATTCCGACAGAAAACACCGAAACCGTCATCCCTGTGGAGGAAACCGAAACGACGGCTCCCACAGAAAATACCGAAACCGTCATCCCCGTGGAGGAAACCGAAACAACGACTCCCACAGAAAGCACCGAGACCGTCATCCCCGTGGAAGAGACCGAAACGACGGCTCCCACAGAAAACACCGAAACCGTCATCCCCGTGGAAGAGACCGAAACGACGGCTCCCACAGAAAGCACCGAGACCATTATCCCTGTGGAAGAAACCGAAACGACGACTCCCACAGAAAGCACCGAGACCATTATCCCTGTGGAAGAAACCGAAACGAAAGCTGAGGACGACGAAGACGAGATATACTTCGAAGAAGAAGAGGAACAACAAACACCGGCCAACACCCAACAGCCGGTTAAACAAAACAACTACGACCTGGAAGACGAGTACTACGAACTGGACGGTTTTTAGTTACTCTTCGACTAACAAACACATACAAGACAATGACAAACGGATTACTTCTCTGGGTAGATGACGAGATTGAGTTGCTCAAAGCCCACATCATATTCTTGGAAAAGAAAGGCTATGAGGTCATCACCGTGACCAACGGAACCGATGCCATCGAGCAGTGTGCCAGTCACAACTTCGACCTCATCCTGCTGGACGAGATGATGCCGGGACTCACCGGACTGGAAACACTTCAGCGCATCAAGGAGTTGTCGCCTAACACCCCTGTGGTGATGTGCACCAAGAGCGAGGAAGAAAACATCATGGACCAAGCCATTGGTTCCAAGATTGCCGACTATCTCATCAAGCCCGTCAACCCCAGTCAGATTCTCCTGACACTGAAGAAGAATATCCACCGCAAGGAGATTGTCACCGAGGTCACACAAAGCGGCTATCAGCAAAACTTCATGGATATCTCCATGCAGATACAAGACTGCAAGAACTTCGACGACTGGAAACAGGTTTATCGACGACTGGTACACTGGGAGCTGGAACTCAGCAGTGCCGACAGCAAGATGACCGACATTCTCAGCGCACAGAAGGAAGAGGCCAACACGGGCTTCGCCAAGTTCGTTCGCAACAACTACTTAGATTGGATAGAAGAACGCGACAAGAGAAAAGATGACACCATCCCCCTCCTGTCCCCCGACATCTTCAAGAAGAAAATCTTCCCCATGCTCAATCAGGGCAATAAGGTGTTCCTCATCGTCATCGACAACTTCCGATACGACCAGTGGCGAATGATAGCACCCGAGTTCGGCGACCTGTTCGACATCGACGAAGACCTCTACATGAGCATCCTGCCCACAGCCACACAGTATGCACGCAATGCCATCTTCAGCGGCCTCATGCCCAACAAGATTGCAGAGATGTTTCCAGAACTGTGGGTTGATGAAGACGAGGAGGAAGGCAAAAACCTCAATGAAGGACCTCTCGTACAGACACAGATTGAACGCTTTCGCCGTCATGACACATTCTCCTACAACAAGATCAACGATTCCGTCGGAGCCGACCGGTTTCTGCAACATCTCAACACACTGAAGGGCAACGACCTCAACGTCGTGGTGTTCAACTTCATCGACATGCTTTCCCACGCCCGCACAGAGTCGAAGATGGTACGCGAACTCGCCAACAACGAGAGTGCCTACCGCAGCATCACGCTCTCCTGGTTTCGACACTCCAGCATGGCGGAGGTCATACGCCAACTGGCACAGACAGACTACAAACTTGTCATCACCACCGACCATGGCTCCATCCGAGCCTCTAAGCCCGTTAAGATCATCGGCGACCGCAACACCAACACCAACCTGCGCTACAAGCTGGGCAAGAACCTCAACTACAATGCCAAGGAGGTCTTCACCATCAAGGAGCCGCACAAGGCACAGCTGCCGGCACCCAACCTCTCGACGAGCTATGTATTCGCCATGGGCGACTCTTTCTTCGCCTACCCGAACAACTACAACTACTATGTCTCCTACTACAAGGACACCTTTCAGCACGGAGGCATCTCCATGGAAGAAATGATTATACCCCTCATCACCCTGACGCCAAGAAGAAGAGCTTGAGAAGGGGAAAGAGAGAAAAGAAAGGAAGAAAGGAAGAAAGAAAGAAAGAAAGAAAGAAGAGAAGAGAAGAGAAGAGAAAGAAGAAGAAAAAATTCTGTGTGTTAAGTGCCCGATGACTTTGTCATCGGGAATAAAGCAAAAAAACAATGGAAATAACAATCAGCAATATAGAGGATATCCGCTCTGCTGCCCGTCAGTTTGTGGCAGCCATGGGCGACAGCAAGGTCTTCGCCTTCTATGGAAAGATGGGGGCTGGGAAGACCACGTTTATCAAAGCCATCTGCGAGGAGCTGGGCGTGGAAGACGTCATCACCTCACCCACCTTCGCCATTGTCAACGAATATCAAGGCAGCAATGCCTCCCTCATCTACCACTTCGACTTCTACCGAATCAAGCGATTGGAAGAAGTCTATGACATGGGCTACGAAGACTACTTCTACAGTGGTGCCGTCTGCTTCCTTGAGTGGCCGGAGCTGGTAGAAGAGCTGTTGCCCGAAGATGCCGTCCGCGTCAGCATAGAAGAACAGCCCGACGGCACACGTCTCTGCACAACCATGTCATAGACAGCAACATCACGCACTCCCCTACACCTTATATTATATAATATAGTCATGCCCCCAAAACATAACGAGAGGAAGAGCTCCTCTCGTTACGTTTTAGAATCTTATCAGTCATCCCAGACGCTTCGATGCCTGAAACCGCCGTAGCCGTAATAACCGTAATAACCGTAATAACCATCATCACGCGACAGGACCTCACTATCGTCCGCTTTTACGTTTGTCGTCTTCACGCCAGGAGACCCTGCCATCAACGATTGGCCGAAAAAGATCTTCCTCACTTCGGTCTCAGGTTTACTATAACTCTTTTTCATATCTTTTACTTTTATTTGATTACCACTTTTTTACCATTGATAATATAGAGTCCCCTTGGAAGGGTTACTCCGCCTTTCGTCAATTCAAGGTTCACTTTCCTACCCTGCAGGTCGTAGACGGCACCATTATCCATTATCAATTGTCCATTATCAATTGAATTGATGCCCGTCGTTTCGCCATCAAAATTGATGGTCAGCATGCGAGCATTGCTCGGAGTTTCAAGGTAGGCACGGAAGGCCCCTACGGTGGGATGTATGTCTTCTACATGGAAGAAGGCAACCACGTCGCCCTGCTTCTGCAGCACATAGCTGCCCTCTGGAGCTGGGGTTGGAGTATAGACACCATGCAGGAAGCCATTCACAGGAGCATCGGCATATTCCAGTGTTCCCTCCTTGGCGGTCAGCACCAGTGTTCCGCTGTTCTTGAGCAGCACGGGCTTGTTGGCCTCGATGGTCTCCACCTTTGTTCCCTGAAGGTTTTCGTTACCGTCAACTGCGGTCAGCGTGTAGGCTTCCACATCGCCTGTTACGTCGGCTTCGAAGGGAATCACCACGGTTCCGCGGGCAGCACTGCCCACCTTAGCGGTATATTGCAGCTGTGTGCCAGCGGCAGCGGCGGAGTTGACGAAGCTCTCGATGTTAGATGTTACAGCGGTAATGTCA
>Ga0247611_10003470_pt1 | contig 23333 bp, 12 predicted proteins | sample 177DNAGHGhighgp2_FD_192422 | JGI IMG/M metagenome (GOLD analysis project Ga0247611, IMG submission 192422) | Sheep rumen microbial communities from Palmerston North, Manawatu-Wanganui, New Zealand - 1770 DNA GHGhigh gp2 | ecosystem: Host-associated > Mammals > Digestive system > Stomach > Rumen... | reverse complement strand
CGTATAGAGGAATATCGGAGGTCCTCCGCCGTCAGTTGATAGCCGATAACGTAGGCCGCCACCATACGCGAGGCTTGCTCCTCAGACAACTGTTTTAACAGTTGTACCACCGCATACCCGCCCTGCGAATAACCTATCAGCACAAATCGGCGTCCGCCATTCTCATGCTGCATGTAGTAGTCGAACGCACGCTGCACCTCCTTGGTCGCCTCGGCGCAACGCGGAACGAACTGCGCCGTGTCTCTGAGCAGTCCCTCCAGGGTCGCCTGGTTGTAATAAGGGGCATAAAAATTGAACGTAAAAGTCTGATGGCTGACGCAGGTCTGACCCGGCTGAATGCTGAGTTCTGACGGCTGAATGCTCAACAACGAGTCCACACCCCGCATCTCGGCATAGAGCGCCGCATGATGATCCGGACGGTTCATATCGGCAAAATGCATGGTATCGCCCTTCTCATTCAGCCAGTCGCCTGTCTCCGTGGAGCAGATATAGAAGATATCCACCCTCGCCCCGTCGCGCATATGGACATACAGCTCCGGTTTGCTACACGAGCAAACGCAGAGCATTATTCCAATCCATAGCTGTACGTGGCGTCTCATCTTCAAAATCTCTACATCATTACTCGCGATCGGGGGTCAGGATCAGCTGCTTGGTACTTTGGCCGGTCATAGCTTTTATTGCGGTCTTTTTAATATCGCCTGCAAATTTACAGCTTTTTTCTGATATGTGCAAAAAAATCGCCCCGAAGAGCGATTTTTTTTGTGTTAAAGAGTTAAGAAGGTGGCTTTGCCACGTTATTGGGTTATAAAGGTGGCTTTGCCACGTTATTGGGTTACAAAGGTGGCTTTGCCACGTTATAGGGTTATAAAGGTGGCTTTGCCACGTTATTGGGTTATAAAGGTACTTCGTACGTTAACGTTGCAGACCTTCATAACGTCGCAGACCCTCGTAACGATCTAACGCCGTAGGCCTTTGTAACCTTCTAACGCCGTAGGCCTTTGTAATGTAGGCTTTCGGCATACAGCATTCTTATCCTGACGGAACGATTTTTTCAGCTTTTTACCGGAGTGCTCGGAATCAGAATGGATAGCCAATACCGAAGTTGACGCGAATAGCGTCCAGGGCGGAAGGCATATTGAAATAGGTGGTGATGGGTTGCGAAGTGTCGGGCTTACCCTCCTTGTCATAGCGGAAGGTCTGGTAGGGCGAATGGATACCGACACCTATGTCGAGACGGATGACGAGTCCGTCCATATCGAGACGCAGACCGGCACCCGTGCCAAGCGCTATCTGGCGCGCAAAATCGGGGTTGTTAAACACGCCGTCGCGGAGCGTCTCGGGTATCTCCAGGCGGGTGAGGTAGTCGTCGTAGCCGGCCGCCTTGAGCAGATCGACCGTTGAGAACCAGTTCCATACATTGCCGGCGTCCACAAAGGCTGCACCATACAGTTTCCAGACGATGGGGAAGCGGAGTTCGAAATTGGCCTCCAGTTTCAGGTCGCCGGAATGGAAGAAATTCTGGTTGTACTTGGCCGAATAGAAATTGCCCGGACCATAGGCATAGGGTGACGAAGCACGCAGACTATTCGGACCGCCGGTATAGAACGCCTCGGACAGGGGTGCGAAATTGGAGTTACCAACCGGAATATTCGCCCCGGCAAACAGACGCGTAGCGATGCTGACGCGGTCGGTGAGCCAGAAGCGGTTGCGCAGTTCGGCCTGGAGCTTGACAAACTGGTTGAACGTAATCTTGCCGAACGGTTTATCCTTATCATCCCACTTGCGGCCACCGAGACAATAGAGCGCATTGAGCAGGTTGCCCGACTCCTTGACACCCAGGTTGAGGTAGGTATTCACCCGACGCGTGGCGCGATAGTCATCGTAGATGAAGTTGTAGCCGATAGAGGGCACAAACTCATTGCCGGCAAGGATCTTGATCAGTTGCGGGTACTCGGCCGCCTTGTTGAGCAGGCTGTCGGTCTCAGCCTTCATCATCACCACGGAGAGCGAGAAGGGCGTGAAGGCATGCGTGATATAAGGCGAGCGGGCCGAATGGATGAAATAGGTGAGCGAACCCGATAACTTGTGCACACCATAGCCGCCGGCTATATTCTCGTATTGGTAACCCAGCATATAGCGGGTGTCGCCCTCGGGGTTGTTGTCGCCCGCCCAGTGCAGGTAGGGGAACACGAGCGAGGCGTTGAGGCCCAGCTTATAGGTATCGCTCTTCTTTGGATCACCCGGGTGGCGGTTTCGCAGCGCCCAGTAGTAGGCACCATTGCCCTTCAGGGTAAAGCTCTCGCCATGCCCCAGCAGGTTGCGAATGGTGGAACGGAGCGTCAGGTCGGGGCCAATACTGTTGTTGGAGCGGTAGGCCACGCCCGCATCGGCCGAGAGGCTGTAGGTGCGCCAGATAGAGTCGCCCCGGAAGAGCTGCTGACGGCGCCAATCCTTGGTGGCCTGTACGCCGATGCCCGACTTGTAGAGTTCACCCTCCAGAATATTGTTGTAGTCGCGCTGCGAGTAGAGCCGCAGCAGAACGTTACCCTCCTTGGTCAACTTATAGTCGGCGCTGAAATTGGTGAATAGGCCGCTGCTGGTATTCACCTCGGGGTTGTCCGTCAGCGTGGAGCCCAGCGTGAGGCGCAACTTGTCCTTGAAGAACGACTTGCTGATCGATATGTTCATATCGTTGGTCTTGCCCGCGGCATGGGTGCTCTGGCCGCTGCTGACGTCCACGTCGATAAACTTACCCACCTTCGAGTTGGCCAAGGCGGCATTGATACGACTATTGATGATCGACGAGAGGGCATAGCCATCGCGCTGGGCGGCCACGTTGCTCTCGCCCACGTACATACCGGTAGCCAGCAGCGTCGCAGCCAGTCCCTCGCGCGTCTCCTCGTCCAACGAGGCCAGTTCGCGCGTAACGTCCTCATCGTCGGGGGCTTCCAGGAAGAAGTCAATACTCTTCAGTCCGATCGAGTCGAGCACACCGTTCACCCGCACACCGGTAGTAAACTCCACGCGCCGCGTCTCCTCGTCCTCCGACTCTACGTCGGCCTTCACGTGCTGGGAAGCCGACACGTTGAGACGCGTACGGCCCAGCGGACCGTTGAAAGTCACGTTGCTACCCGAGTCCACATGGAAAGGCATAACGGGGTAGACCTTAGGCGAATAACGCACAAAGCCATCGTCCACGTTTATCCGGCCATGCATGGCCAGATCGCCGTCGGCTACGCCATAACGCACCTTAACGGTACCATGCGGCTTCACTTGCGCCAGGTTCTTCTTATCGATCGGATACGTTACATCTGTGACGGGCAGCAACGTCACATCCACATCGGCTACGATACGGTCCAGCGGACCCGTGACTCGACCGCGGATATCGGTAGCCAGTTCACCATAGACGGGTAGTGGCCCACCCTTAGGCAACTGAACCGGTGCAAAACTATCGGCCTCCAGGCTGATATCCATACGCATCGTATTCAGGTCCAGTCCGCCGGAGAGGGCCAGGTAGGTGCTGTCGGCGCCGTAGACAGGCAGGCCGTTGAGGTCCACGTGGTTGTGGCGCATGATGATCGGCGTCTCGCCCAGGCTGACGCCTATCTTATAGGGTTTGTATTCGGCCGACACACCCAGCGGTTGCACCTCAGCCGAGATGTCGGTCTTGGCCGGCAGGCCGTCCACCGAAGCGGCCGCACGTACCGCACCCCGGATGTCGATATCGGGCAGCGTAACGAAGGTCTCTGCGAGCGCCAAAGGTATATCGTCCAGCTGCACATCGGCACGCAGGGCATTCGCGTAGGCCTTGGACGGCGAGATCTGCATATCTACGGCATGGCTCCCCAGGTCGCGGTTGCCGTACGAGATACTATCCAGCATCAGTCGGCCCGTGCCGTACAGTTCGCGGCCCGTGCGCTCCAGGTCGAGCCGGAGCGAAGCGTCGGTGCAGAGATCGTAGATCGTCATGACGCCATCCGTCAGATAGGTGTCGGCCGCCAACGAAGCGCGGGTCTTGCCATCCGTCATGCAGACGTTGAGCTTGGCATCCACCGCCGGGAGGCGGAGTGGATTAGTTGATGAGTTGATTGGTTGATGAGTTGATGGGTCAATATCGGGGATAGAGGCGGTGAGGTCGAGGTCGGTACGGTCGGCATCCGACGCCAGCGCGAGGTTGAGTTGCCGGATATCAAGTCCCATACGCTCGATGATGTGCTGTACGGGACTGCCGCGACGTAGCTCCACATTGGCCTGCAGTTCGGGCACGAGACGGCGAAGCGTATCGAGCATGGTGAGGTCCGAGAGCGAGGTGAGGGGTTTCATGATTGTTGAATCGCCCACAGCCCGCAATAGCGGCTGGAGCCGATCTACGAAACGCAAGGCATGCATCGGCGTCTTGGCCTGCACATCCAGGCCGTCGGTAGCCAAAGAGAGCGAGGTCGTCGTATCAGTCAGGAAATCGAGCCGCAGCGAGGAGGCGTCGAATTGCTCGCCAGCCACGTGGGCATGGATATCCTGCATTGTGGTATGGTAGTCGATATCCATGCGTTGGGGCGTCAGGAAACGGGCGACGCGGAACTCGTGATCCGTGCGAGCACTGACCTGCATATCCTGATCGGCCAATGAGAACGGCAGGTGGAGCGTACCCCGGACCGTCTGATCGGCCATGGTAGCATCCAGGCGGAGTGTATCTACGTCGATCTGCTTGCCGGCTACCCGGGCATGGACACCATGCATCCGACCGTGGTAGTCCACATCCATCCGCTCGGGCGTCAGGAAACGGGCGACGCGGAACGCATGATCCGTCTGCGCCCGAACCTGCATATCGCTATTGGCCATGTTGACGGGCAGGTGAAGCGTACCCCGGACGGTCTGACGGGCCAGCGAGGCATCCAGTCTAAGACCGGAGACGTCGATATAGTCGTAGATAGCATCGGTGAGGTGGAGCCGGACATTCGAACTCATGTCGGGCGAGGTGGGGTCTATACCCTGACCCTGGGCTTGCACCGTTCCGGCCAGCACGATACGCGGCAGGTCGGGCTTGAAAGCACGGGCATTGACGCGGCTGATATCGGCCCGGAGGTCGTAGGCCTGATCATCGATATCGTAGTAGCCCCGCACACGGGCTTGGCTTCCCTGGTAGGCCACATCACCCGCCACATCCACGCGCATCGACTCCAGACTCATCGTGGTAGCCTGTAGGTCGGCCTGTGCCCCGAGCGAGTCGGCACGGACATGCAGACCGTTGCTGGTGATGAGTTGCCGCGGCAGATCGACACGGGCATCGCCGTAGATCGTATCCACCGGCAGGCTGAACGTATTGAGTCCGAAACGCAGGTCGCCGATATCGATCCGGTGCACGTCATACAAGTTAGCCCCCACATCCACCAGCGTATTGGTAGCCAGCCGGTCGGTGCGGATATCCAGGTTGAGCGGTGTAAGTCGGAAATGGAGACGACGCATCTCGCCATCGGGCACGTCAAAGGCCAAGCGCAGCGGCGTGGTGTCCTGCGCCGTGGTGTCGGGCGGCGTCTCGCGCAGGTCGATCCCCACATCGGCATCGTCCAAGTGCAGACCATGCAGCGGGTAGCGTCCCTCGGCAATAGAGAGCCCGGGACTGGAGACCGCCAACTGACCCAGCACGACGTCCACGCCGACAGAGGCGATGAGGCTGTCGGAATGGAAAGTAGTGCGGTCGAGTTGCAAGGTATCGACCGCAATGGGGATAGACAAAAGATCGCTGGCGCTGTAAGACCGCTTCGCTGTAGGATCGCTGGCGCTGTAAGACCGCTTCGCTGTAGGATCGCTGGCGCTGTAGGACCGCTGCGCTGTAAGACAGGTGGCTTGCAGGCGGAGGGAATGGATATAGATGAGGGTGTCCACGCCGCGATGGCCGATGAAAAGACTGTCGATCTCTACCCGTAGGGGCAGGTCGGCCTCACCCCGATAGGCGTGGTAGAACAGCATCGGCGAATGATGGAAAGGCGAGAGGTAGATACGCCCCAGGTCGATATCGTAGTCGGTCTGCTCGTTGGCGATACGTACGCCCTCGGTGAGGATAACCCTATGCAGCGAGGGGACATACAGCAGGCATGCCACCGCGATGAGCAGCATGATGACAATACCCACTACCGCCTTCAGCAGCTTAAGCGGAATGATCCATATCAGGTGAGCCGGTCTCAATTAGAAATTCTTCTGCACACCGAATTTCAGGCCATACAAGCCTGGCGTAAACTGGTTAGCCAACAAGTTGCGCAGTTTGCCCGAGAAGATGATGATATCGTTGCTATACTCGTTGTCCTTGCCATTATAGAAGCGCGTCGTGCCGCTATAGCCGAAGCTCAGGATGGAGAAGAAGATCTGGAAGGTCGATTTGCGGTTGAAGCGATACGTTATGACCGGCGATACCTGGCAACCGTAGGAGGCGCTATAGCGTATGCCGTCGTAGTCGGTGCCCGTGGCATTACCGTCTATCACGCGCGGGAACTCCATGCCGGCAAAGAGGTGGGCCTCCAGCCAGATACCGAGTTTGTCGTTGAAGAGCGTCTTGAGTCGGTACCGCATATAGGGCGTCACGTTCCACGAGCCCTGCATGACACGCAGTTCCTCGCTGACGGTCTTGTCGGTCAAGGCGTCGAGGTAGGAATACGTAGAATACGTATCCTGGAACGAACCGCCCAGACGCAGACCCAGATAGACGCGTTCTTTGAGTTTCCAACCGATCTCGGGCTCCAGGGTGATCGACCAGCCATTCTCCTTGGTATTGGTCTTGGTGTCGTGGTGCCAGTAGATGTCGAAGTTGTACGCATAGTAGAGCTTCTGTTTCCAAACGGGAATTTGGGCGTTGGCGTTGGCGTTGGCTTTGGCATTGGCTGTTTCCGCGACACTATCGGCAGGCGTACGCACCTCGCCGGCCACCTGGATGACGGCCCCTACTCCATCGGAGATAGGATCGGGATTCTGAGCCCGGAGAGGGGAAAGGTGAAAAATGAAAAGTGAAAGGAACAGGAGTCCTAAACATTTGGAACAGGTATGTTTCGTCATATCAGTTTGAGATTTTGTTAACGGATAAAATGCATGGCTTGCCGCGCCTCGTACTCGGGACGGGGTTGCCCCTGGGTAGCCCGCAGCATATAGGCCATGTTTTGGGCCAGCGAACGCATGGTCTGCATACCCTCCTGGTCCAAGGCTGCCTCGCCCTCCAGTCGTCCATAGACGATATTCCAATACTGGGAGGTGACGATCGGCATATTCAGGATCTGGAAGGGCATATTAAGCGTCTGGAGTGCCGCGGTGGCACCGCCGCGACGGCATACCGCCACGCCGGCAGCCGGCTTACCATTGAAAGCCGCACCGTTGGAGTACAGCATACGCTGGATGAGCGAGAGCACCGTACCGTTGGGCTGACCGTAATAGACCGGCGAACCGACCACGAGGGCATCTGAACATGCCATCTTGGCCGACACTTCGTTGCAGATATCGTCGTCAAAGACGCAACGGTTGTCGCCCTTGGTCTTGCACGTACTGCAGGCGATGCATCCGCGCACCGGCTTGGTGCCCACCTGCACGATCTCGGCCTCGATGCCCTCTTTCAGAAGTTGCTGCGCCAACTCATTGAGCGCCAGAAAGGTGTTGCCGTGCTTATGCGGCGAACCGTTGATGAGCAGTACTTTCATAGTCTCAGAGCATTGCTTATTACCAAGCGTTATAGTGGATATTCTCCGGTTTGTACTTATCTTTCACTTCGGGCTGCTCAGCCGGCACACCTACCGGCACTACGCACAGCGGGATGATATGCTCGGGCAGACCCAACAACTGCTGCACCATACGGGCACGATTCATGTCGGGATGCAGACCCGTCCATACCGCGCCCAGACCCATCGAGTGCGCCGCCAGCAGCAGGTTCTCGGTGGCCGCCGACACATCGTTGATCCAGAATGCGGCCATCTCGCCCTCGATAGCCTTGCTCAGGTCGCCGCAAGGGATGATCGCTACAGCAGGATGGTTAGCGCAACGCGAATTGGGCAGCGAGTCACCCAGTTGGGCGATCTTTGCCTCGTCGGTCACTACGATAAATGCCCAGGGCTGCTTATTAAGCGCCGAGGGAGCGGCCATGGCGGCACGCAAGAGTGTATCGATCTGCGCCTCCGAGATTTTCTCTCCCGTGAACTCGCGCACCGATACACGCGTCATGATGGTTTGAATCGTCTGATTTTCCATACTTGCAGGTGGTTGGTTGCATGCCAAGAGCACGATGGCTGCGCATGCAAGGATTAACAGTTTTTTCATATCCGATTTGTTAAAATTTGCGGCAAAGATACAAAAAAAATCGCACATGTGCAAATTTATGTGCGATTTTTTATACAGACCGGTCTATTTTGAGCGCTTATGGCTGCATGCAACGCATGCCGTCCACGGTATAGACCGTACCGTTGCGCAAGATATAGATCTGTCCGTCCTTTATGAATTTGGTAACGGCGGCAGGGGATGGCTGCTGGCTAACCGCCGTTGCCGGATCGTCGCAACGACCGGAGCCATATACCGCTATCTCATACAGCGACGAACCGTAGCCCGTAGCGCGGGCATGGCATACCAATCGCACATAGCGACCCGAAGCCTGAACCGGTATTGTCACGTTGCCGCCCTTACCGGTTGTAGTGGCATAGACCGACTCATACTGCTCAGCATCCCGGCTCACCTGCAGTTCGTAAGTCGTCGCATAGGCGGCTTCCCAGAAGATACGTATCGAGTCCAACTGATAGCACTGTTCCATGTCTATCTCCAGCCACTCGTCATCCAGAAAACGACTCCCCCAACGGGTCGTCAGATCGCCATCTACGGCATGTCCCGGTACGGTACCTGCATTCTCATAGCCCGAACAACTAACAGATTTACCAAGCGCCAGGTTGACAGCCGAATACGGCAGTACATGCACCACGGCCGTGGCCGTCTGACCATAGCAATCAAACGTGATCGTCGTGTCGCCCAACTGGGTAGCGCGGAACACTTCGCGACAGGTGTCGGTAACCGTACCAAACTGGTTGATCGGACATACCCGGAACGCATACGAGTCACCCAGCGGCAAGGTCAGTTCCGATGGATAAACCACCACGGAGTCGGTCTGCTCAGTCTCCAGCACCACGAGCGTGAGCGAGGCCGTACAGCCGCCCAGGCTACGCGTCTCGGTATAGACGCCATACTGCGGATAAGAGAGCGTCTCGTGCGAGGTGGCTACCACCTGTCCGCTATAGTTATAGGCCGTCGTCGTCAGCGTGGTGGACTGGCCCTCACAGAGCACCGTATCCGTAGCCGAGAGGGCGATGACAAACACCGCCTCCGGATCACCCGTCAGCGGACGACCATAAGCCTCCAGTTCGTAGAGCGACGTACCGTATTGCGTGGCGCGTTGCAGTCCCGTCAGACGAATATATCTTGCTCTGCAAGATGAAAATTGAAAATTGAAAGTTGAAAGGTTCACCTGCTCTACCCCTCCGGCGGAGGAGAGGGTGACGGTACGCCAGTTGACGTTATCATCCGATAAGCCTAACTCGTATTCCGAGGCATAGGCGGTCTCCCAACGCAGGATCAGATGGTCGATGTAGCACTGCTGCTCCAGATCGACGATGAAATACTCGTTGTCACGATGGGCCGAACCCCAGCGGGTGCTGGTCTGGCCGTCCGTCAAGTTCCGGGCCAGGCATCCGGCATTCTCTTCCGACGAAGCCGTCACGGGCTTATTGAGCGCCAGGTTGGGGTACGGCAGATCCCATGCCAGCGGATCGGGCGCAATAGTATCCGACTCATCCGCTATGGTCGTCACCGTCCGTATCTCTGCGCCACTGATGAGCGTCAGGCCATGGGGTACAACGACGGTGGTATCCACCGCACCGAAGAAACGAACGGATAGATCGCCCATGCCCACGTTATATACCGCGTAGGTCATGCGTCCCGTCAGCGTATCGGTATAGGCGCAGGCCAAGGGATGGTTGGCGTAGATATCATAACGTTTCTCGCCCAGACTCTTATGCGTATGGGCCAGCCAGTAAGTGATGCCACCCGTATCGGGATTCTTGGCCAAGGCCTTACCCATACGGTCCATACGGTCCCAGACGCGGATGACCGAGTCGGCATCGAAGAGCGAGAGGTACGACAGGCACACGTTGCCCAAGCCCGACTCATCACCCAGGCCTCCGCTGGCGGCCTCGTAGTTGCCCACCTCCTTGGCGGCATACATCTGGCTGTAGTCCCAGCGGGCAAACCCGAGGTCCTCGCTAAAGCAATTACTCAATATCGGCGAGATAGGCAACCACTGGATCGAATGCATCCATACCGGGTCGCCGCTGAACCAGGTCCACCAACCTACGCCCTGCATCGTCAGGTTGCAGCAGTAGGGGTGCTGGTATTTGGTATAGTCTATATTGCGTTGTCCGCGGTCGAACCAGTACTCCGACGTAGCTCTTGTCTCCAGGGTATAACCCATGATGCCGGCCTCCAGCATTGCTTGGTCCTGCAGGGCTGCACCGAGCATCCATACCCCACCCCAGCCCTGGATGGCTTCGGACGAGGACTCCTGGCCGTTGCCGTTACCCTGGTTGCCCAGACCACCGGCAAAGGAGTGACCGCAGTACGGGTCCAGCGTCCTGAACCACGGTTCGTCGACCGAGCGTTGCCAGTTGGCATAGTCGCGCGCCACCTCGCGAGCCATCTGGCCGTACTCCACACGGAAATCATCGTCCAACATACAGAGCACCGCCGAGGCATAGACAAAGTAGCCGTAATGGAAATGATGGTCGTTGAAGGTCTCGGAGTCGTACGACGGGTCCATACCGATCAGGGCTCCCCATCGGGGATAACGGGCAAAATACATCCGTTCCTCGCCGGGCGTCCAGGTGTACCAGTCGATGAGCACATCCTTCAGACGTTGCTTGGCCATACGGAAGGTCGCCGTATCCCCCATCTGCAACGCAAAACTCATATAATGCGCCATCTGGGTCAGCCCCTTGCCACCCCAGTAGGTGTCGCCGCCGAACGAACCGCGCTTGGCATAGTCGGCATTCAGCTCCGCCATGCGGGCCTCGGAGAACTGTTCATCCCAGGCCATCGGAGCCGGGAAGAACGGCAGAAAACCGTGCACAGGATAAGTGAAACTGAAATCATTTCCCTCCGCCACTCTCATCGTGCCGCGAGGCGTTAGAAAGGTGAAAGGTGAAAGGTGAAAGGTGAAAACGGAAGGCTCAGAATAGTGATGCGGCAGAAAACCCATCAGCACCGGTTGATCCACATGGAAAGTGGTCGTCAGGCTGGAGTTGCCGGCATCATACCTATAGTCCATGCGCGTCGTACGCGGAATGCGGAACGCATAGGGCGCCGCAGCTGATGCATCCAGTCCCTGGGTCAGCAGGGCCACCGTCAGTCGGTTGGTATCCTCAAACACGGCATACTTCGTCGCATCGGGATTGCTGGCCGTCATGGTGATGCCGCTGGCTTCCAGCCACGTGAGCGGCGAACCGTGCATACACGTCACGCGCACCCAGGCATCGCCGTCCTGCATAATAAACGACATCATGAAGTCCGACCATCGATCCACCAGCGCTGATTGGAAATTGGCCTTCCGGCCGGTAGCGGTATTCAGAAACGTCACCCGCAGCGGCGTATCCCATTTCACCTCGCAGCCCGTCGGCTCCCAATGGTCGGGATACCCGATATCCACGCCGTCCTGCGTCGCCTCCACCCACCCCGGGTAGGTCCATAGCTTACCCGTCCAAGGATTCACCAAGGCGTAGGTCCACCAGTCATTCGTAGGCAGCGCCAGCGTCCCCTGCCGACTTCCGTCGGGCGAACCCAAACGCGCCAGCAGCGAATCGGGTAAGTATAGCGTGCGGTGCTCCATTTGATAGGCTTGGCAACCGTCGTGCTGCGCCGTACGGCTCTTACTGAGCGGCACATACGAGGCGTAGGAACCGCTGCCGACCGGCACCGGTCGCTGACCAAAGACCGCTGTCGCTAAAAGAGCAAAGACCGCTGTCGCTAAAAGACCGCTGCGCTGTAAGACTTTCATAGTTTGACGAGGATGGTCTTGACGCTATTGGCCGGCATTTCGATCTGAGCCGCATACTCACCTATCTGCACGGGTACGTTCGTAGCCTTGCCGGTATTGAGGATATTGATGGCATACTGTCCCTCCGCGTTCACCGACGCGCAGAGATAGATGGGTTGTTGGTCGTTGGTCCTTGGTCCAGTCAGGGCCTCATTAGTCGTTAGTCCAGTCAGGGCCTCGTTAGTCTTTGGACTTTCGACTTTTAATACGGTATCTCCCGGACGCATGGAGCGGGAGAACTGCTTGAGCACGTAGTAGTAGGGCGTGAAATAGATGATGGGTCGTTGGTCGTTGGTCGTTGGTCGTTGGTCATTAGCAGTTGGTGAATAGTCCACCATCACCTCGGCGCCGCAGAAATTGCCCACATGGTTGGGACCGCCGATGGAGTCAAGCACGATATTCCAGTCGCAGAATCCGGTCAACCAGTGGTTGATACCATTGATGATATAGCGTGCATAGCGGTGAACGGGTACGTACCGTGGGTGGGTCTCGCCGGCCCACCGGGTGGAGTACGCCCAGTCGGTAGCCGTGGTGTCCCACCAGAAGCGGTCGTTTCCGAACCAGCCGGACTCCTTATAGCCCTCATAGTCACCCACGCCGGGCCATCCGTCCAGTCCCAGGTTGTCGATACAGCCCTCGGAATGGAAGAGCGTCTTGTCGGGGTTGGCCGCATGTACGCGGTCGAGCACCTCGGGGAAGCAGTCCAGCGTACTGCCGTACCAATGCACCGCCATACCGGTGGTATAGCTGCGGGCCTCGGCATTGCCATAGATGGCCTCGGTATAAGGTTCCATCTCGAATATATTCTGGTCGAAACCGTAGATAGCTACGTCGCCCAGGCCACGCTTGCGGAAGGTCGGTCCCAGGTACTTGGCGATAAACTCCGTTTCCACAGCCGGCGAGAAGTCCATACTCTCCCAGCCGCCATCGTTGCCCATGGGTTCGTTCACGGGCGTCACGGCCCATATATCCACGCCCTCGGCCTTCCATGCCTCCACGTAGCGGGCGATATAGTCGGCATAAGTCTGGTAGTACTCCGGCAGCAACGCACCGCCGCGATGAAAACCGTTCTCGCGCTCGTAGTACTTCCCGTTCTCCTTCATCCACGCGGGAGCCGTCCAGGTATTGGCCATGATGCGGAAGGTCTTATCCTGCTGGGATTGCTTCAGGCGCCATACATCCAGCATGAGGTGGTAGAGGTCGTAGTGCTCGTCCTTGATCTGCGGGTACTTGTCCTTCGGGAAACCCTCTTTGTCGCGATCCAGCGAGAAGGACGCCAACGCGGTGTCACCCTCCTGTTCACAGAGCGAGTACCGGCCCTCCACCGAGAAGTCGGACGCACCGATATGGGTACGCGTCACGGAGAAGTTAGCACCCTCCTCACCAAACAGTTCGCTAAGTATGGCATTACGATCTTCCGGACTGAGGCATGCCAGCACAAAGGCCGACGATTCGGTGAGCGAACCGCCAAAACCGTCGATCGTCTGACGACGGTCGTCCGGGTGGATGATGAAGGCGTTGGCGTTGGCATTGGCTTTGGTAAAGACCACCGCCTCCTGCTCCGCACATTTATCTCCCGCCTCGGAAGTGAGCCAAACATGGCTGGACGGCGTCTGCGGGTTGCAAGCAACCAGATGAAAGACCGCTGACGCTAAAAGACAAAAGACCGCACCTTTGGTGCTAAAAGACCTGTTACTCATACTTCTATCGTTAGTTGTTTGATTTTGCCGTCACGGGCGAACAGATGCCCGCTATCTTCTTTGGATAAGGTAAGCCCCTGCTTTCGACTTTCGACTTTGAGCGAAGCGTTCTTTTGTCTTTCGACTTTCGACTTTTGTCTATAGATTATCTCCGTCCCGCAGTAGGTGAAGCTGAGTTCGCCATCCGTAAAGTCCTCGTCGCGCAGCATGGTAGGCCGGAACGTGATCTGACCGTCACTGACCGACACGCCCAGTTCGAACCAGCGGCTGATGATGTCCTCCTTCACCTGCCCCGTCATGCCGGGCTGTTGTACACCGGCCATCATCGGCGTATGCGAATACGGGTCGAAGGGGAACGCACCGTACTCGTCCGGACGCTTGTGCGCGCCGATACCTTCGCGGATGACCATATAATGAACGCGCAAGCGCTCAATGATGAAATGATCGCTTTGCTCAATGATCGCTTTGCTCAATGATTCACCTACGGCCAGCAGCAGTTTGCTGACCATATGCCAGTAGATGCAACCCAGGCCCTCGTACTTATAGAACGTGCCGGAGCGACCGGTGAAAGCATGATGGTGGAAGATCTGCTCGTAGAGGTCCTTCAATTCGTCAGGCAGGTCGTTGGCATTGCGGTAGCGAGCATCAAAATGGATACCGCCGTCGCAGTCCTGCTTCAGCACCGTTCCCAGGTACTGCTGCACCTCGGGCAGGTGTTTGGCCTCCTCGGGCAGGTTGTTCATCTCCAGGAAGGTCTTGCGTCTGCGATTCGGGTACAGCATATAGCTGCGCTGATCCTCGCGGTAGAGTTCCGAGCGGCGCATAGCGTCCAGTAGTTGTACCGACTCCTCTGCACTCAGCAAACCGGATGTCAGCACGGCCACCTGGCCCTCCAGCATCGGATAGAGATGCTCTATATCCAGGTCGCGGTCGGTCTCGGTGAAGCGAATCAGGTTATAGGCCTCGTATAGCCCGTCCTTGCGGCGGTTCGCATGTATCGACTCGTCGATACGCACCAGCGCATCGCTTAGGAAGGCCTGCACCTCTGCCATACCCAGCTTGGTCTGCAAGCCGCTTATTCCTTTATATACGCGCTCGCGATATTGTTCGCCTATCCGGCCGGCCGCGTCGATATACTGGCGGCTCGTTTCGTACAACCGCAGCGACTCGTGGATGCCGTGCAGGAAGCGTTCGGTCTCGATGCCCACCGTGATATCGGTCTGCAGCAGGGTCTGCAAGAAGGCTACGTAACGACGCATATAGCACAGCGTCACCATCGACGCACCATAGCCTACCAGGGCATTGTTGGCGTCGTTCCATTCCGGCCTGAGGGTGTTCATCCATATACCGGCATAGGGAATGAAGTTCGAGAGTTTGGTCAGTAGCGTGATGAGCAGTTTGTCCGCCATCGTGGTGCGACGTACCTGACCGTTCTCATCCAGCAGCAACTTGGCATCCGCACCCATCTTGGGCGTCAAGGCCTGGATACGACGGTGCTCTTCGTCATCAAAGCGGATGCTGTTCTTGGGATCGGCCACGATCTCGTCGTACGACTTCAGTCGGTATGGCACATTGGCAAAGGCGTACTGCCGGCTGTTGAGCAACTCGTGCAGCGTAGCCGGGTCGTGCTTATAGCTGATCTCCAGCAGCCGGAGCAGATAGATGATCTGGTGGTCACCCCAATAGCCGATATTCGACCACGGGTTTTCGGGTTCAATTACCTCGTAGTCCAATCCCTCGTTCGAGATGCGATAGGGGTTATAGCCATCGGCCGTGGTGGCGTTGAGGAACTTAGCAATAATATGGTTGATATAGAGCGGATAACTGTAGGAGAGCGCTTCCCAGTTCTGGAAGATGTCGCGCCAGTTACCCTGGTAAGCCACTACCGGCTTGCCCTGCTCGTCCTGCACGCGGATCGAGAACAAGTTCCACGGACGCGAGGGATCGCCATGCCGACGTCCAAAGGTCAGCGGCAGGTCCTCGTAGAAATGCCTTATGGCGTTGGCATTGGCATTGGCGTTGGCGTTGGTGATTGGCGGATACGTCAGATAATAGCCGCCACGCATGGTGTTGAAGAGCACGTTGGCAAAGTGGCGGGCATCGTTGGCCTCGTCGCCCGTATGCTGGATGCCGTCGTTCTGCGCCACAATGCGGCGGAGCGTCTCGGTGGACTGCACCATCGCCTCCTCGATCCTTGCAATAGCGTCAGGCTGCTGAATAAAATGCATCAACGCATGCACCGCCACGGCATCCTGACTCACGTCCAGCACGTTGTACCAAGTCTGATGGCTGTTGGCTGACAGCTGAAAGCCCGTTTTCGCCACAAACGCTCCCCGCACACCCTTCGATTCAGTCTGCGTGTAGTCCGTATTCTCGGGCAGACCCAAGGCATAGACCGTGTTGCAGGTCAGCGACTCGCTGGGTTCAGCCCGATCCACCAGGATAGCCTCCATGCGGAAGAGCGCCAGCGACGTACCGGGCACGAGTTCTGTCTTCTTATAGCCATCTACGAGGGTCGAGAACTCATTCTGGGTCTTACGTTCCACGCCCGCAGGCAGCACGTTGCGAAGCATATCGGTCAGGCAGATATCCAGGTCCTTGTCACCCAGGTTCTCCAGCGTAGCCCGACGCACCCATCCGTGCTTACCGGCCGGGGCCCAGAGATAGGAGAAGCGCAGGCCCAGGGTATGGTTCTCTTCGCAGAACACGATCTGGTTGCCCACGGTCGATTTGGCTATCTTCCTGGAGATCTTGTACACCGGCTGCTGCTCCTTGGAAAACGGAATCCAATCGCCTTTCGCCATTTCGCCATTCGCCATTATCCGAGTATGCGGTCCGGTGAACACGTACCCCTCCGTGATCTTGTCATCCGTATAGTACGGGAAGAGCGATTCCTCCGGACTGCGACGGCCGCAAGTCAGGCCACCCGTCGAAGCCAGGTACATCCATAGATCCGTATCCGATGCCAGCGAGATAAAGAAGGGCTGCATCCGGTCGTAGTTGGCGATCTCGTAGAATCGCTCACCCTGAATACTTATAAATTTACCATTTACCTCATTCATAGCTTTTGTCTTTAAGCGTTAGCGGTATTTCGAGCTTGATCAAGATCTTTCTTCATTTGCGCCATGGTCTTATTGTCCAGGTTATAGAATGCCATCACAATAGCGCACGATGCATACAGCACACCCGGGATGACACTTACCAACAGACGGATTCCCATCATCGCCGAATCCGACTGTACGTCGGCATTGGCCACGAAGTGGGTCACACTCAGCAACCATCCTGCTGCCGCAGCACCAATCGCCCAGCCCAGTTTCTGGGCCAGCACCGAAGCCGAGAAACATAGACCCGTCGTGCGGCGTTGGAATTTCCACTCGCCGTAGTCGGCCACGTCGGCCAACATGGTCCACAAGAGAGGCACAGCCGGCGCATAGGCCATCTTAGCCAGTATATTAAAGGTATAGACCATCGGCAGGTTGTCGCCGGCGGCGAAGATCAGGGCAAAGAACACACCCGACACAATGGACGACATAATGTACACCGCCTTGTTGCCAAATCGTTTAGCCAACGGTTTCGAAGCCGGCAATGCGACGATCAGGGCCACCGTGCCCAGCACGTTGAACAGCTGCACATTCTCTGCATCGTGGATATAATATTTAAAGTAGTAGGCGATAGCCGCATTCTGCATGGCGAACATAATGAACGACACGATGCCGACGCAGGTCAGCACGATCCATGCCTTGTTCTTAAACAGGTACTTAAAATCCTTGAGCACATTGTTGTCTTGCTTCTCGGGCTGCGGTACACGCTCACGCGTAGTCGCAAACGCGATCAGGAAGAACACGATACTCAGTACGCCGAACAGGCCCACCGTATATTGGTAACCCTGCGCCTGATTCACTACACCGTCGTGACCCAGCGCGCCCAACCATTTCACCAGGTACAGCGCACCGCCGGTCACTACAAACTGACCGATATAGGCCGCGATGAAGCGATAGGTATTCAGTCCGGCACGCTCGTTGGAGTCGTCCGTCATCACGGCGCTCAACGAACTATATGGCAGGTTGACAAAGGCATAAGCCGTGCGCAGCAGCAAGCAGGTGATCAGCGCATAGGCGAACTTACCGTTCAGTCCGAACTCGGGCGTCGTGAACGCCAGTACGGCCAGGATGGCATAGGGCACCGATCCGAACAGCAGGTACGGACGGAACTTACCCCAGCGACTCGTGGTACGGTCGGATATGATACCTACCACCGGATCCATCACGGCATCCCATATCGAACCAACGAACATAATCACGCCTGCCAAAGCCGGCGTAAGACCGTAGATGTCGGTATAGAAAATCAACAACCAAAAACCCACTAGGTCCCACACAAAGTGCGACGCGGTATCACCCAGGCTATAGCCCAATTTCTCTTTAATACTTAATTTCATTCTAGTCGAAAGATAAAAGTCGAAAGATAAAAGCCTAATATGAATTAGTGCTTATATCCATCTCATGTTAATTATTTTCGTTGTCTATATACGCGTATATAATCCACATACATCTTAACGGGAGTTCCATCTGCAGGTAACGCCGTCACTTTTTGGAACGAGGGATCGTCCGACGGGATTACCTCCGGATATTTCTCCTGAGCCGGCATATTGGGGAAAAAGCCACCCACCGACAGGTTCAGCACCAGGTAGAACGGATGATTGAAATAATGACCCGGCTCGTTCACCTCCTTACCCCGCAGCGACAGCTGGAAATACGGCTCCGCCTCAGGAAAGCGGTCTAAATCGAGATACATCGCGATCGAATCCTCCGTCCATATCAACGTGAACAGATGAAAATCCCCTTGCACGGGATAGTCGGCCGTCATGAACTGACCGTAGTTGGGATACGCACCGTTGTTGAACGACTCGCCCCAGTGGCACGCACCGTTGAAATAGCGATCCTGCGTACCGTTCTCGATCCCCGTATGGTGTCCCATCTCGCAGATATCTATCTCGCCGCACTTAGGCCATACCACCCTATTCTGCTTCGCGAGCATGGCCGCCTGACGATCCACATCATCGTTGTCGCCCAGGTTCTTGGCCAGGTTGTTACCCAGCATCCAGAAGGCCGGCCATAGTCCGTTGGCCGTCTTCGGAAACGCGATACGCGCCTCTACCTTACCGTACTCCACAGTCACCTTGTCCTGGGTGTTCAGTCGCGCCGAAGTGCATGGACGGTTTCGGTAGTTCTCCCTCTTCGCATTCAACACCAGGCAGCTCTCACCCGTCACGGGATGCCGCTCAATCGTTATATTGCGCGGGGTGTAGTACTGCAGTTCGGCATTGCCGCCACCGCGGGCATTGTCCTCTACGTTCCAGTACGTCGTGTCCAGCACCTCGCCCTCAAACTCATCGCTCCAGACCAGTTGCCACTCCGGCTTCGCACAAGCATTCAGACAAAAGGCCAAAGCCAAAATGGTAAATCGTAAATCGTACATCGTACATCGTAAATCGTACATCGTAAATGGTTTCATTACTCTACAATTTGTCCGGTTACTGTATAGGTATGTTCGCCACGACGAATCACGATCCGTCCGTCACGTAGCAGCTTTTGGCTTTCGACTTTCGACTTTCCGCTTTCGACTCCCTGAGTGCTCTCCTCCTCTATCGGGTCCGACGACGTCGGGCACGAGAACGACTCATTCTGGTCGCCGCGCTGGTAGATACGTATCCAGTCGATATACATCGATCGCGGACCACCGGCAAGTGCCGTAATCTTGTTGATCTCCCATATCTGCGGGAAGTTACCGCCCACCGCTACGTTAGCAATCAGGAAATTCGGCTTTCCGAACACCAGCTGGCGGTTATAGTCCGCATCATCGTTCGGCTCCAGGTCGGCATGGAAGTAAGGCGTCTGCACCTTGTCCATATACATGTCGATGCTGGTGGGCGTCCATACCATCGAGATAATATGGAACGTGTCCTCCACCGAGTAGCCCCAGGTCACCGACTGCGCCTCGCTCCATACCATATCCCAGCGGCTGCCTACGTGCATCGCACCGTTGAAGTAGCGGTCCTGCGTACCCGTAGCAAAGGCATTCTGGTGGCCCAACTCAATCAGGTCGGTCTCGCCGCAGCGGGGCCATCCCACCTGGTCGTAGTTATTACCCATCTGCCAGAAAGCAGGCCAGAGGCCGTTCGCCGTCTGCGGAAACTTAATACGGGCCTCTATCTTGCCGTAGGTGTAGTACATCTTGCCCTTGGTATTCACGCGCCCGGACGTGCAGTCCCTACCACCTGCCGACTGCTTCTTGGCAGTCAGGATCAGACATTTCTTGCCCGTCGTAGGCTCCACGCCCAGCGACACGCCGTCCTCGCAGTAGTACTGCAGTTCGTTGTTGCCGCCACCGTCAGCGTTCACCTCAACGTTCCATATCTGACGATCCAGCGTGGCGTCCGTGAAATCTTCGTTCCATACCAGTTGGTAGTCCTGCGCCATAGCTACCATAGCCAGGCTCATCATACATAAAAAGGAAGTAAGTTTTTTCATAGTGCTATTCTTTAAAACTAAATGCTGAAAACAGTATATTACCGGACAGCCACTCCAAGCGCACGGTATGGCATCCCTTGGATGGTTGTTGCGCCTCGGATAACGCGCAGGAAGTGGTGGTCCAATTATCACTTCCGCCTGTCCGTGCCACCGTAGTGGTGACCACCTCCTCGTTATCCACAAACACCCGTACCAAGGCATCCGTATAGCCGGCAGTACGAATCAGGAAATGCGCGGTCTCTTTCGTTAAAACCACCTTATATTCCTGCGTCATGCCCGGTGCGATATTCTTGATCATCAGCGGCCAGTCTAATCCGCTTAAGTGGGTATCCGTTGTCGGTCGCAAATTAGGAGTCGCCCCGGAGATCGCGCAATAACTGCCGGCAGGTATCCATTCCGTATTCAGATACGTCTCTCTATCAAACGTTGAGAAGCCGCAATAGAGTTTACCGGCATCTGTCAACTCACCGGGGATCTCATTGGTAATAAGTTGCATGTGCGGGTCATTATTCTTGCTCGTATATCGGGGGATAAACCACGCATAACGTTCCACAAGGGGTTCGTTTTCCAAGTAATGAAGCGCGGCACACATATAGTCCATCTGCACCTCAGCAGAAGACGGTTTGGGGTCCCACGCACAGAACTCTGTCAGCCATACAGGCTTATTGTATTTGCGAAATTTCTCAATATATCCCTGTAACGCACTCGCCGAAGCCATATAGCAATGTACCGAGATAGCATCTATATCGTTGATATCCACATTCGGCTGCGCGAAAAACTCATCGAGCCACTTAACCGGATCGCTATAGCCCGCCAGCGTACCGTAGTTCATCGCGGGCGATACCAACTTCAGATTCAGTTCCCGTGCCAACGCCACCACCGGAGGCCATATAGCCGCAGCCTGCGCCGGGGTCATATTGGCTTGGTCGGTCAGGTTCGGTTCATTAAATCCCAACAGATATTTCGTATTCGGATGAGCAGCTACATATGCACGTATCTTATTGGCATTGTAACTACCGTTCCAGCACATCGGACAAAACTCTATATCATTAGCATCAAACCATAAAGCGGAATTGTCATTCGTACTATTTCCCCAGTTATAATCCCAGCAAATAGCCGAAGACAACAAGGGCAGGTCAGAAGTCTGCGAGAAATTAAATGCCACACCACGTTTGGTGGAACGCGCCATATGCGCTCCGCTATTCGGTACTGTGGGCTCTATCGGATTGCACCCTATCGCCATAGTACACACCAAACATACTATGGCCTTACTCCACTTCATCACGCTGATATACACGTACCCAATCCACCTTCATTAGCAACGGGTTGTTAAAGATGCCATCATCGATATTGCCGCCGAGCGTACCACCTAAAGCCAGGTTGATGATGAAATAGTTCGGACGGTTAAACGGCCAGTACTCATCATCGTCTATTACCTCCTCTACTTGCTCCGAATAAACGATGTCGTCCACGTAGAAACGTATCACGTCCTTGCCGCTCTTCTCCTCTTTCGTCCATTCGCATCCGTATACATGGAAATTATTCTCGATGTTTTCAATACCCGTATAGGCCCGACTACTGCGACTTCCGCTACGATCTTTGGTCGTATGCAGCGTTCCAAAGATACGATTCGGCACACTGCCCGTATGCTCCATGATATCTATCTCGCCGCAAGCCGGCCAGTTACCACGGTTGCCCAACGTCCAGAATGCAGGCCATGTACCCATACCCGCAGGTAGCGAGATACGTGCCTCCAGCTTACCGTACGTAAACTCTCGTTTGCCTTTCGAATAGATACGTGCCGACGTATATTCATTATTCTCATACTGCTCCTTGCGACCTTCAATCACCAGACAGCCGTCTTCTACACGCAAGTTCTCCGGACGATCGGTATAGTATTGTGCTTCCTGGTTTCCCCAACCGTTTCCGCCTATCTGCGGTGTCCAGTTCGATTCATCCAGGGCGCTACCCTCAAACTCATCCGACCATACCAAGTGGTACTCACCCCACGTATGCTCAACGGCCACCAGGGCTGTCACCGAACCTACGTTGGTAGCTAACGTGATCGTAGCATTGCCGCTCTTGTGAGCCGTCACCAGCCCCGTCTGGTTCACCGTCGCGATGCTCTCATCGCTACTCGACCACGTCATCTCCAAATCATACGTATTGCCGTATTTAAACTGATACGTCTCGCCCTTCTTCAGGCTCACTACCGCCGGCGTGATACGCAGCGTCGTGCCGTCCGAACCCGTCACAAACACCTCGCAGGTAGCACTCTGCTTACCGCTCTTCGCGGTGATGATCGTCTTGCCTATAGCTTGCGCCGTTACCACTCCGTAATACACCGTGGCTACATCCGGATTGCTGGAGATCCACTCTACATCCTTTGCCGTACCTACAAGCTCTATCGTCTGCATATCGCCGGGCTTCATTTGTAGCACGTTAGGATTTAACGAGAACGGAGACTCAGGCGTCTCACAAGCAGCTAGTAACAACGCAGCTGCAAATAGAATCAAATTACCAAGTTTACGCATAGTCTTATATATTATTAGGGCAATGGGGGAGAACCAACTCCCCCAAAGCAATTAGCCGCGATTACTTCTTCTCGTAGAAGTAAATAGCGTCGAGGTTGAGCTGAGCACCTACGGTAGCACCAGAGCGAATACTGAAAATATTCATACCAGATTTTACGATTGATCCGGCAATCTCTGCTGTGTATGCCGACAGAGGCACATCAAACTCATGCCATTCACCATCACGCTCAAAGTTTCCAATGATATTACCCTTGCCATCAATCTTCTCTGTTCCAATGTTGAAGAATGTAGCATCATCAAATACAGAGAATTGATGTGTACCATCGTTAGCAGCCTTGATAGCAATGTGAAGGAAGTACTTATCAGGATTAGCGGTTACTGCCTCTTTAAGAACTTGAGCGGCTGCTACAGACTCTGTATTCGTAATACAGAAACCACCACCCGACCAACCTGCCGGAGCAGCAACGGTCAATGC
>Ga0247611_10003469_pt1 | contig 23344 bp, 41 predicted proteins | sample 177DNAGHGhighgp2_FD_192422 | JGI IMG/M metagenome (GOLD analysis project Ga0247611, IMG submission 192422) | Sheep rumen microbial communities from Palmerston North, Manawatu-Wanganui, New Zealand - 1770 DNA GHGhigh gp2 | ecosystem: Host-associated > Mammals > Digestive system > Stomach > Rumen... | reverse complement strand
CATCAAAGAACGCGCTCCGCAACGGACACGCAGAGCACGTTCACGCTAATTGCGACTGCACTTATGCGGTGCGATTCAGCGACAGTCTCGATGTCGAAGGGTATCACCCGGATGACTATCTCGATATGTATCGGGACGCTGATGGCAATAGCCCTGAGGAGCGAATAAATGCCATGAGGCGCGACTTTTACGCTAAGAACAAGGAAACTATCAATGCTCAAAAGCGGGACGCATACGCAAAAAGAATGGAGCGAAACAGTTCCGCAGCTGAAGAGATAAACGTTGATTAGAGGAGTCGAAAGGCTCCTTTTTTCATATACAAATTAGTCCGGCAGGACGTAAAGCAATGCGACCGAACGAGATGCGACCTCGTAAAAAGCGTATCGGAGAAAGGAACCAATATGAAACGCACAGACATCACAAGCCTCTTCCCGGAGGCAACCGATGACCAGATCAATGCGCTGATGAACATCAATGGTAACGACATCAACAACGCAAAGAAGGGCATCGAGGAACTGCAGACATCCCTCAAGGATGCACAGGAAAGACTCGCCGGAGTGCAGAACAATGAAACGGCACTGCAGGAGGCGATAGACAGAGCAAACGGCTTACAGACCGAACTTGATTCGATGAAGGCAGCCGAAACGCTTCGACTCACACGTGAAGAGGTAGCAAGAGAAGTCGGTGTGCCAGCCCATCTGCTGACAGCCGAGACAAAGGAAGACTGTGAGGCACAGGCAAAGTCGATTCTTGAGTTTGCGAAGCCGAGCACATACCCGAGCGTCCCGGATGGCGGTGAGCCTATTGGAACCGTAAAAAAGGCAACACGCGATCAATTCGCAGACTGGTTTAATTTAAGTGAATAGAAAGGAATACTAATTATGGCATCTGGAATTGCAACAAACAGAACTAACATAACTCTGCCGCCAGAGGTTTCGGCTGAGATTATTCAGAAGACAAAAGACACTTCTGCTATCATGCAGCTTGCACGTCAGATCACTCTGCCAGGAAGGGGCATCTCTATTCCTGTAATTGCAGGAGATCCTGAGGCAGGATGGGTAGCAGAAACAAATGCTAAGCCTGTTTCAAATCCAAGTCTCAGCACAAAGACGATGACTCCGTACAAGCTGGCTGTCATCGTTCCATTCTCAGACGAATTTGCAAGAGACGCTTCGGCTCTCTATGACGCGCTCGTTGAAAGACTTCCGGGCGCACTTGCAAAGAAATTCGACACCACAGTATTCAGTGGCACAGCTCCTGGATCTGGCTTCGATGTACTGACAAGCTGCACAGCACAGAGCATCGATGTTGACGCAAGCGGCAACGGTGGATTCTACAGCGCACTTGTAGCGGCCGACTCTGACATCGCTTCGGCTGGCTATGACATGAACGGCTTCGCGTTCTCGCCGCAGGCAAGAGGTGAGATGCTGTCCGCGCTCGACAAGGACGGACGTCCGATTTTTATTAACAACGTATCTGAGGGCGCGGTTCCTCGTCTGCTCGGTCAGCCAGTCCTTTACTCAAAGGGTCTGTATGCTGCCGGAAGCGCATCGACAACCGGACAGGCTGCTGTTCCTGACCTCCTCGGTGTGGCAGGTGACTGGACAAAGGCGCTCTACGGAACAGTTGAAGGCGTAAAGATCGACATCAGCAATCAGGCTACACTGACCATCGCAAGCAACCCTGTCAACCTCTGGGAGCATAATATGTTCGCAGTCAAGGCAGAGATCGAGATCGGTTTCGTAGCTGACACTTACGCGTTCAACAGAATCGTCAGGACTCACTCAGCATAAGAGGTGATTTATGAAGATACTGATAGCCGTGCCAACCTTTGAAAACATCCAGCCGGAGGTCTTCAAGGCGATATACAACCTTAAATCAGAACACGAACTGCACTTCGACTACATCAGAGGGTACGACTGCGCCATAGCGAGGAACAACATCGGGAAGATAGCTCAAGCGGGCGATTATGACTATGTCCTCATGGTGGACAGCGACACATTGATCCCGCCTGACACGATTGACCTGATGCTCGACCCTCCTGTGGATGTCTGCATGGGCGTATACCCGATGAAGAACACGAAGGACGGCAAGACCACACTGGTCAAGCTCGGCTCGGAATCGTACAAGGTTAAATACCACTACGATGACCTTCCGACAGAACGGACGCGGGTCAAAGGCGGAGGGTTCGGCTGCGTATTGGTCAAGACAAGCGTATTCACCACCCTCGATTATCCATACTTCCAGTATCTGACAAACGAGGACTGGTCGGTCATCGGAGAAGATTATTACTTCTGTCAGAACTGCGAAGCGTTCGGCATTGAGATATGGGTGGACCCGCGAATCAAATGCGGACACCTGACACGGTACTATCAGTATGAGTGAGGAGGGCGAACATGGTCAGATTTATCAACAAGCTAACTGGCACAGATATGTGGGTAGCGGACGACCGTGTGGAGGAATATAAGGCGGCGGGCCACAAGCTCGCCGACATTCCTAAAACCGAAAAGCCGAAGGGCAAAACTAAAACAGCGAAGAAAACAAAGTGAGGTGGCGGTATGGCATATGCAACAGTAAGTGATGTTCAGTCTCGCATGACGAGGCAGATGTCAGCAGCGGAGCAGAGCGTCTGCTCGAATCTGTTGGATGATGCCGCAGTCATTATCGATGCTTATAACTCTGAAGCTGACACAGGTGCAAAGAACCTTGTGTCAGTTCGCATGGTTATAAGGGCCATCGGGGACGGTACCGATGCAGGTATTCCTATGGGAGCAACTCAGGGCAGTATGTCGGCACTCGGATATACGCAGAGCTGGACCATAGGAGCATCCGGGTCTGCCGGAGAACTTTATCTCGGCAAGCTCGAGAAGAAGCTGCTCGGATACGGCAACAGCATCGGCTCCTATAGCCCGACAGAAGAACTTGTCCGGACGGAGGTCCTGTTATGAGAGGCATAACGGTCACACTGCATGACAGAACGGAAACGGGCAAAGACGCACTGAATAAGCCGATCTATACGGAAACGGCAGTGCAGGTCGATAACGTGCTCGTTGCTCCGTCTTCTGTGCTTGAGGTCCTTGAGCCGACAAACCTTAACGGACGCAAAGGCGAATACGTTATGGCTATCCCTAAAGGCGATACGCACGAATGGATCTCGGGCAAGAAGGTCAGTTTCTTCGGGCAGGACTGGAGAATCATCGAAATGCCTGAAGAGGGCATCGAGTGGCTGATTCCGCTCAGTTGGAACAAGAAAGTGCAGGTCGAGAGATATGAGCAAGGTTGATTTTAAACTGAACCTCGCAGGACTCAACGAGATCATGAAGAGTGGCGAGATGCAGTCAATACTGGATGCGAAGGGCAATGAGATCGCATCGAGGGCAAAGTCAATGTGTCCTAAAGGCGAATACTCTGTCCGTACATATCCCATCAACTTCATAGCAGTCTGCAACGTATCCGCAGAAAACTTCTGGGCTATCAAGGATGGCTATGAGAACAACACCTTGCTCAAAGCATTAGGAGGTGGCTAATGATAGCGAAAACACTTCTTGACTATCTCGACAACGCACTCGATGTTCCTGTCGTGATGGAAGCTCCCGAACAGACAACAGACTATGTGCTGATTGATCAGACGGGAAGCAGTCGCACCAACCACATAATAACGACCACATTCGCGATCCAGTCATACGGGACTTCACTGTATAACGCGATGCTCCTGAATGAAGAGGTCAAAGATGCGATGGTCGGCTTCGCTGAACTCGGCATCGTAACACGTGTCGAACTTGAAACAGATTACAACTACACAAACACAGCCACAAAGCAGTACCGCTGGCAGGCTGTGTATCAGATTACTCACTATTAGGAGGCAATAAATGGCAAATACAGCAGGAAATGTCAGCGCAGGAAAGCCGGCGCTTAACGGTGCTGTGTACAGAGCTGCTGCCGGGACAACACTGCCGACCGATGCTACAACAGCACTTGCGGCAGACTTCAAGTGTCTCGGATACTGCAGCGAAGATGGTCTCACTAACTCCAACTCCCCATCCTCGACAAACATCAAGGCATGGGGCGGTGACACAGTGCTGACCATTCAGGAAGAGAAGGAAGACACATTCCAGTGCACACTGATCGAGGTCCTCAACGTTGAGGTACTCAAGGCTGTGTACGGAAGCGCAAACGTCACCGGAACTCTTACTGGCACAAACGGCATCGCTATCACGGCTAACTCCAAAGAGCCGGAAGCAGGCGTATGGGCAGTCGACATGGTCATGAACAGCAACACGGTCAAGAGAGTCGTTATCCCTAACGGCAAGATCAGCGAGCTTGGTGACATCAGCTACACCGACTCGGATGCTGTTGGCTATCAGGTCACCATCACGGCACTTCCGGATGCAAGTGGCAATACTCACTACGAGTATATTAAGCAGTCCGCATAATGCGGCATGGGAGGAGGTGAACCCATGAAGGCAAAATTAAGTGACGGTTTTGAGGTGGACATCCTCGATGAAGTGATCGATGATTGGGAGTTTCTCGAGGTGCTAACTGGCATTGACGAAGGCGAGACAGGCCTAATAGTCAAAGCGGCAAAGATGTTGCTCGGCAACGAAGGCGTCAAAATGCTCAAGGAACATCTCAGAGACGATTCGGGACGGGTCCACAGCACGGCAATGGTTGACGCGCTCAGGGAGATCATGGAGTCCACTAACGAATCAAAAAACTGATAACCCTCGCCAGCATGATCCGATTCGATGAGGACGCACTTATCTGCGACCTTGCGGAGACGTATCACATTATGGATTATAGGTCGCTTCCGGTTCGACTGGTCGCGACCTTATCTGCTGGTCTGAGGGATGACTCACGAATAAAACTCAAGGCGGCAGGATCTCCGGCTGACCTTGAGACCATCATACTCTCCGTAATAGCTGACAACCTTACACTGCTTCGAGCAGGTATGAGCAAGGACAGCACAAAGCCGTTCCTGTTCACGGATGCGCTTAACGGAGAGGACAAGAAGGAACAGCGAATCGGCTTCAATTCCGTAGAGGAGTTTGAGGCCGCGTTAAAACGAATCAGAGGAGAATAACATGGCAGGAACAACACTCGGCACGGCATATGTGCAAATTGTTCCATCCGCACAAGGTATCAAGGGCTCGATAACCAACCTGCTTGGTGGCGAGGCAAAGACAGCGGGAGCGACATCGGGTAAGTCACTCGGTGCCAACATCGTATCCTTTGCAAAGAAGGCTATCATAGCAGGAGCCATCGGCAAGACTGTGATGGCGGCGCTTAACGAGGGCGCTGCACTTCAGCAGTCATATCTCGGTGGCCTCGACACGCTCTACGGCGATGCGGCTGACAAGGCAAGAGAATATGCGAGAGCCGCACAAGAGGCGGGCATCTCGATGAATGACTTCTCGGAACAGGCGGTATCGTTCGGTGCCGCACTGAAGAGCGCTTACGGCGGAGATGCCACAAAGGCTATAGACGCGGCAAACACAGCCATCATGGACATGGCAGATAACTCCGCAAAGATGGGCACAGACCTGTCATCGATACAGATGGCGTACCAGGGCTTTGCAAAGCAGAACTACACCATGCTCGATAACCTCAAGTTAGGTTATGGAGGCACAAAAACAGAGATGGAGCGACTCCTCGCAGATGCAGAAGCACTGTCGGGTGTCCATTATGACATAAGCAATTTAGGTGATGTCTATGACGCTATCCACGTTATCCAGGAGGATCTCGGTCTTACCGGAGTGGCGGCAGAAGAAGCATCACAGACCTTCAGCGGTTCGTTCAATGCGATGAAGGCGGCGGCTCAGAACTTCCTGGGCAGTCTCACGTTAGGTGAGGGAGTCAGCGAGGCAATGAGTCAGCTTGTGACATCAGCGAGCACGTTCTTCTTCGGCAACTTCCTGCCGATGCTCGGCACGTTGATAGCACAGCTCCCGGGCGCGATATATACGTTCCTGCAGCAGGGTCTGCCGATACTTGTATCGAATGTCACATCGCTTATATCGAGCCTTACATCATCAATATCGAGCGTAGCAAACAGCCTTACCGCTGAGAAGGTACAGGCTTGGGCACAGACAACACTTCCGAAGCTGATGGCGGCGGGCGCAAAACTCATCGGTCAGCTCGCGGTATCGCTCCTTAGGAATATGCCGAAGGTGGTATCTGCTATCGGCAAGATAGGTGCTGCAATAGTACGCGGTCTTGGCTCCGCTTTATGGGGCAAGGTCAAGGCAGCAGCTGAAGGCATCAAAGAGAGATTCCTGGCACCGATCGAGAGTGCAAGAGACAAAGTCAAAGGCATACTCGACAGGATAAAGGGATTCTTCCCGCTCCACATCGGTAACATATTCAGCGGTATAAGGCTCCCGCACTTCAGTGTATCGGGAGGCCAGGCACCATTCGGTATCGGTGGTAAAGGCTCACTCCCGCACTTCTCTGTATCTTGGTACAAGAAGGCAATGGGCGAGCCGTATATGTTCTCCGGTCCGACACTCTTCGGAGCAGGTGAGGCAGGTGACGAGGTGCTCTACGGCAGGAAAGCCCTGATGAAGGACATCGCAGCGGCAACAGGCGGTAACGGCAACGGACCGCAGATAACCAACAACATCACCATCAACGGAGCGTCAGATCCGATGGAAACAGCCGATGTGATAGTCAGACAGATGAAACTTGAGTTGAGGACGATATAAATGGCAACAAAAGAATCTAAACCGCCAACAGGGTTAAAGGTATCTCGCAACGGGAATAAGTTCACAACTAAATGGACTCAGCCAAGTGGCGGCTATGGCGATGGTCAGCAATGGCAGTACAGGCTCAGCACTATGAGCGAGTACAAGAAGAAGCCAGGCGCAGACAGTTCTGCCATAGGCAAAGAAACGAAAGAAAAAAGCATCAGCATCACGCTTGCCGACTACTGGCCACATGGCAAGAAGCTGACTAAGTTCAAGTTCAGAGTCAAAGGTAACAAGGCGAAGTCCGGCAAGGAAAACCTCGGCTGGTCTGATTGGGCTTATGGGGAGTATGAACTTAAAGTACCGTCAAAACCGTCCATAACAACGGAAACCACATCTAACAAGACGAAGTTCAGCTGGACGGTAAGCACTTCAGACTCATCGAACAAGCCATTTCGCCGTGTGTCGGTTTATACGGCACTAAAGAAGGACTACAACGATGACCCAAAGAATAACACGGCGTGGACGCTGATAACCACGCAGACCACGCACGAAGGTGCGAGCATCAGCAAGAGCGGTTACAGTTCGTCTCTCGGTGGCTTCCAGGCAACAGGCTATGTCGAGTTCACAGAGTCATCGAGCAAGATAGCAGATGGCAACTGGACAAGGATGGTCAAGATCGTAGCGCAGGGATGCGCAGGTGATACCGAAGCGTATAACAAACACGTATACGGACAGTCAGCACAGGCGGTACAGACCGACAGCACGGTAAACGAGACTTCGGGCGGTTATGCCATCAAGGTGAATTGGGACACGGCTATGGACAAGTCGATGCCTATAGACGATACCACTATCCAGTGGGTCATCACTTCACCTAATTCTGATATGTCCTGCCCTGCAGGGCTATCGTGGACGGACGGGCGTACGGTCTACGATACAGGTGAAGGCGAGTCTGCCGTTGTGAACATCGATGCTGTTGTCGGTGATGATCAGTGCTTATATACAAGGGTCAACACCCAGCATGATGGTGTCACGACATACGGTGCAGCTATCCTGCAGATAACGGGCAAGCTGTCCGCACCGACCATAACGGTAGGCACGACGTCACAGACTGCACAGACCGCACAGATAACTATCTCGCACGGCTTCGTGGTAAGTGGCACAAAGGTGGCCATCATCTACAACAAAGACGGAGCTGAAACCATAGTAGGGCTTGTACAGAGTTCCACTACGGTAACGGTCAAGTGCCCTGCCTGGAGCGAAGGCGATACTGTAACGTTCGGTGCAAAGGCCGTACTGCCGAAGACCGTATCATCGCACACTGATGACGGCGTGACCATATATGACATCGATGCCTATATGGAGTCAGACCTCATCATGCAGAGCGGTACGGTAGCACAGGCTCCGAGCAACGTGACACTGTCCAAGAGCGAGGACGATGTAAGAGTCTCCTGGCAGAACAACTGGCCTGATGCGACAGACATCGAGCTGTCATGGTCAGAAAACCAATTCGCTTGGGAGTCAACTGATCAGCCGGAGACATTCAGCATAGATAACCCTTATCTTACAAGCTGGCGTATAGCCGGGCTTGAAACAGGCAAGACGTGGTATGTAAGGGTACGTGCTTTTGTTGAGGATTCAAACGTAAAGGCATACAGTCCATTCTCGGCAACAGCATCGATAAACCTGTCGAGCGCACCGAGCATACCGACACTTGCGCTGTCACAGGGCGTGGCACCGATAGGCCGTAACATTACGGCTTCTTGGGAGTACGCTTCGACCGATGGCACACCACAGGACGAGGCGCGGATATATAGCTTTGCAGAAGGCACCTACACGCTTATAGCAACCACACAGACGCAGGAATACATCGACCTCAAGTTTGATACGGCTGGCGCTTATCAGCTGTGTGTTGAGGTCATATCCGCATCGGGGCAGAGCAGTGGCAAGTCACCGCTGATCAACCTCACAATAGCGGAGCCGTTATCCTGCAGCATGGTCAATTCGCTTCAGGATGTCACGGTAATTGACGATGACGGTGACGAGGTAGTGATACACGCACTTACGGTCCTTCCGCTGACCGCAACGGTAACCGGAGCAGGAACGGGCGGTACTACATCACTCGTTATCACAAGGTCTGCAGCATACCACCTTGAGAGACCGGACGAAAGCGAGCTGGACGGATATCTCGGCGAGACGATAGTCAGCTACACGCAGACAGGCGAAGCGGAGATCTCCATCGGCTACGATGACCTTATCGGCTCACTTGATGACGGTGGACCTTATACGCTGACCGCGATAGTGACAGACAACATCGGGCAGATGGCAAGTGCTTCAGAGGACTTCGAGGTGCTGTGGGCAAGACAGGCACTTGAGCCGGAAGGCGAGGTCATCATCGATACAGACAGCTATTCGGCAACACTCAAGCCTATCGCACCGACAGGCACACTGCAGACAGATGTCTGTGACATATACAGGCTGTCAGCTGACAAGCCTTCACTCGTTTACAGAGGCGCGGTCTTCGGTTCAAGGTATGTAGATCCGTATCCGGCTATGGGAGAGAACGGTGGTTATCGTTTCGTATTCAGAACGGCAGACGGTGACTATACAACGGCAGAGAATACTTTAGCGTTCTATGACAACTATGATGACATACTTGATCCGGTTGGTTTGATAGTCAATTTCGGCGGTGAGACTCTGGTCCTGCCGTACAACCTTGATGTAACGCATCAGTGGGAGAAGGGCTTCGTTTCAGAGCGGTTCCTTGATGGCTCAATAAAGGGCTACTGGAACGCAGGAGTAAGCCGGAGCGGAAGCGCAAACACAGTATCCGTGCCGATGTATGAAGAGGGCACGATCTCGGCTCTGCGCAGACTGTCAGAGTATGAGGGCAGATGCCACGTAAGGACACCGGACGGGTCGAGCTTCCCGGCAGATATTCAGGTATCTGAATCGTGGAGCCACGACAACGCAGGTAAGATGGCTGACTTCCAGTTCAAGATAACAAGGACTGATGGCGAGCCGGAAGGCATAGACTACGCAGATTGGGTGACGCAATGAACTGGAACAACGGATTTAGAGCAGGGTATCATGCGTGTCTCGTAGATCCTGTTACATGGAAAGACGGTGAGCAGTTCGGGATAACTGATGGCAGCATAAACCGTACTGACTCGGGGCTGAAAGAGTCAGCTGACCTGACAGCCATCGAGTATCCATACGGCATGGACAAATGGATCCGCATCTACCTTGACGCAGAGCAGAACGGTGACAGCGAGCATATACCGCTGTTCACCGGACTGACCTCAACACCTGAAGAGGAGATAAACGGTGCGATACACAGTATGAAGATACAGTGCTACTCCGTACTGAAGCCGGCACAGGACACCATGCTGCCTATTGGGTGGTATGCGGAGAAGGGCTTTATCTGCACCGAGATAATTGACAGTCTGTTATCTGTCTGTCCTGCACCTGTCATCATCGAGAGCGGTTCACCTCGTCTTGCAGAGCACTACATCGCAGAGCAGGACGAATCAAACCTAACGATGATATACAAACTGCTTGACGCTATCGGGTGGAGAATGGTCATCGAGGGTGATGGCACTATCCACATCGAGCCACAGGCAAGCGAGCCGACCATCGTTCTGTCTGCCGGATCATACGGACTTATCAAGCCGAAAGTGAACCGGAAGAACGATGCCTTTGACTGTCCTAACGTATTCAGGGCGGTCTCTGAGTCACTTGCTGCGATAGCCTATGACGATGAGTCGATAGAGACAAGAGGCCGTGAGGTATGGGCACAGGAGACAGGCTGTGCAACAACAGACGGTGAGACGCTGATGCTTTATGCAAAGCGCAAGCTGAAAGAATTACAGAAGTACGTGGTGGACATATCCTATGACAGGACATTCGAGCCGAACCTTAACGTAACGGACAGGGTCGAGCTGCGGTATCCTGCATCGGGAATCGAGGGCGTTTATACTGTGACATCGCAGAAGATAAGCCTCGACCACTGTGGTACAACAGCGGAGGAGGTAACTGCGTGAGCAAGCTGATAAAAGAGATAATGGACGCACTGAATGCGGTCAACCAAAACAAAACTGAGCCGTATGACAGACGGGGTGAGGTCAAAAGAATCGAGGGCAAGATAGCGTGGGTAAAACTGGAAGGCTCAGACCGTGAGACACCAGTACAGATGACTATCGCTTGTGAAGTAGGCGATACGGTACAGGCAAGGATAGGCGGTGGTTCTGCTTGGCTGACAGGAAACTTGACAGCACCACCGACAGACGATAAGAAGGCTAATCAAGCTATCTCAATGGTGACTAATATTGCCGAAACAGTACAAGAAACGGTAGACGAGGCTCTTGAGGATGTGTCCTCTGTCGATGATGTATCGGTGCAGTATTGTCTGTCAGATTCTTCTTCAACATTCGTGCAGTACGGTGACTGGTCAAACACACCACCGACATATGTGAGTGGTAAATACTACTGGACACGCTCTGTGATAGAGGACGATGAGGGGAACGTAACCTACGGCGAGCCTCGTTATTCACAGGACACGCAGTTAAGTGTTGAGACGGACATAGCGTTTAAATCGAACAACAACCACTTCTGGTATGACTCAAGTGGTGCATATGTGACTACACAGGACAAGAGTTATGCAACAGGAAGTGCCGTGCGGATAACCGCATCGGGCATACTCCAACAGGTAAATGGCAATACGGTATCAAGCTGGACGAATAGCGGTATATCGTTCTTACAAGGCGGTGATACAGTAGCCTCTTTCGGTAGCGGTGGAGCAAACTTCTACGACTCATCGGGTAGCGTGTTCTCGATTGGGAGTACTGGAGTAACATACCAAATCACATCGAACGGGCAAGTGCGAACGGTGCTCAATATTTACGACGATGGGTACAAGGCGCATATCGCAGGGAAACAATATACTCCGCTGATTGTTGATTATGGCGTTAAGACAGACACGGTCATGTCGGATACTTACTACGTCGGTAGTTACAAACTCCTCACTATCGGAACAATATCGGGTACACACACAGTTGCGGGTTCTTCTTACGAAAACAAAAGTGCTCCGATATCTCCGCCAACGGGGTACACGCCTATAGGCGTGATTGGATGGTACTTTGAAGGAACTGCATCAACATATTGCATTATGACGAAATGTCACATAAACGGCAATGCAGTTGCATACAGAATGAGGAATACCAGTTCAACTGATGCGACATTAAACTATACGTTTTATATCCTATATGTAGCGACCACACAGGGGTACTAATCATGATGAGAGAAAAACTAATCGCAATATTCAACACGATGCAGAACATTGAGACGCACGGTAACAGTACGCTTCTCATGGCTGACTGTATCAAAGAACTTGCCGTTGTTATAGATTCGATACCAAACGAGGAAAAGAAAGATGGCACAGATTAAGACATTAGATATTACTCCAGCACAAGTACGGATGCCTGTCATAGAGATAAGCCAGTACGATGTGGGCAGACCAATCATCGTCCATATGAAGGACGGTAATGACTGGTACGACCTAACAGGGCTGACGGTCAAAATGCAAGGCACCAAGCCGAGTGGATTTGGTTATTCCGTAACAGGAACGGTTGACGGACACGATGTCACTTTCGTCACGGACTACGATATGTCCAGCGAGGACGGTTTCATCGCATCAGAGGTCAGCATCATTGACGGTACGGATGTCATCGGCTCACAGAACGTTATGCTCCACGTTGAGAAAAGTCCGCATCCACCAGAGATAGTTGACGGTTCACCAGAGACGATTCTTCCAGAAATGCGTGAGCTGGTCGAAAGGGCAGAGACGGCGGCTGAAATACTGCTCGACTGCTCTGCGATAGCGACTACTTTGCCAACAGGAGCAAGTGCAACGGCATCATATAGCCCAGAGACGGGAGTATTCAGCTTCGGTCTGCCGAGAGGTGCAAAGGGCGATACGGGTGCTACTGGAGAGACAGGCAACGGCATATCGAATATCAGAAAGACCTCAACGGCAGGTTTGGTGGATACGTACACTATCACCTATACCGATGGCACGACAACGACATTCACGGTGACGAATGGGCGCAATGGTTCTGGATCGGTAGCGGATGTATGGCAGAATGGCGTTAGCGTTCTTGATGGTGATACCGCAAAAGTTATAGTGCCGACAAAGACGAGCGACCTCACGAACGACAGCGACTTCGCAGTAGACTCAAGGTATGTCCACACTGATAACAATTATACTACCACGGAGAAGGACAAGTTGGACGGCATAGCATCTGGCGCAGAGGTGAACGTACAGGCTAACTGGAATGAGACATCATCATCGAGTGACGCATACATTCAGAACAAGCCGACCATACCGAGCGTATCGGGCATCGCGGTGACACTTGCTGTTGCTGATTGGGCAAACAGTACACAAACCGTAACAGCTACAGGTGTAACGGCAAGCAACAACGTAGTAGTATCGCCAGCACCGACTTCGACAGATGATTATGTGTCTGCTGGTATCTTATGTACTGCACAGGCAAGCAACTCGCTGACATTCACTTGTACTACTACACCATCAACAGCGATCAACGTGAATGTGCTGGTAGTAAGTTAGGAGGTTCTCATGATAATCAATTCGACCCTCGCAGGTGGTGGGGGGACTGAACTAAAGACAGCAACGGCAACAATAACATCAAGTTCTGCAAATACGATTACTTTTATTCTCGAAAAGAGTAATGTGATACCTACTAACTATTGGTTTGTACCGCAAACAAACTCAAGCACTGATGGAGTGACTTCTAAGACTGTATGCGGTTATAAGGAGACAGATGCCTCGGCATTTTGTGCGTATACACAGACGTCCAACTATTCATCAAACGCATATTACATCGTTGGGTCAGCCATAACAGACATTTATCGCAACGAATTTAGGATTAGGTGTCCACTGTCGAACAATGGTTATTTTTCGGGGTCATATCAACTTTACTATTACTACTAATTAACGGAGGTCAATTATGTACTTTGTATTAGAAATTCAAATCGGTTCAACAGGTTCAATTCTTCCGTTCGCATTTGACAACCTTGCAGATGCGGAAGCAAAGTATCACGCAATCCTGTCGGTAGCGGCAAAGTCAGCAGTGCCAAAGCACAGCGCAGTGCTGATGGCTGAAAACGGCACCACACTGAAGCACGAATCGTACTTCCATGAGGAGGAGCCAAATGAATAGTGGCACAAAGATCAGGACGGTGCTTGTGGTAGCAACTTGCCTCAATACGGCTCTGATGGCTACGGACTTCGCACAGTTCCATAATGCAACGGTCGATATGGCGTACAGGATAATATCTGTTGTCCTCAACTTCATCATCGTTGCGTGCGCGACCTGGTTCAACAATGACTACACTCCGGAGGCTGCAGAGGGCACAGGGCTGACGAGAGCACTTAAAGCGGGCGAGGACGGACTCGACATTGTCATCAGCGACTACATCGAGGACGGTGACGAGGATGAATAAGACCAATTACAAACAGTATGACACAAGATGGGCGAAACTCGGTTATCCGAAATCGCCCTATTTTATTAGAGACTGTGGATGCGGTGAGGTAGCTGTCTGTAACTGCATCATCGAAATGCAGAAGTACGCAAAGGAAACACCGAAGACCATTCAGCCTTACTGCAAGCAATATGCAGAGCCACACGGTAACGGCACCTACTTCAGCGGGATCCCGAAGATGATGGAGCACTACGGACTGACCGAAGTGAAAGAACATCAGGCGATGGACTCGCTCTGGAAGGAGCTCAAGAAGGGTGACAGGGTAGCCATTTACCTTATGGGCAGCAGAAAAGGCGGGAGCAAGGGTGTTCACTGGACAAGTTCCGCACACTTCGTCTGCTCGACAGGCTACAAGGTAAAAGACGGTAAGCACTATGTCTATGTGAAGGACAGCTACTCGACATCCGAGCAGAGGAACGGCTGGATTAGTTACGAAGGCAATATGCGAAACGATGTCAGCCGAGTATGGTCCGGAAAGCTGAACGGAACGCTCTACAAGAAGCCGAAGAGCAACAGGCAGAAGATAGCTGACTGCGGATGGAAGTTTGCATACCATAGCAACACTAGTAAGGCAAAATACCCGAGTGGAGAACCGAAACCTGCTTACAAAGAGGCTCTGGACAAATACTTCGGCAAGACACGCAAATGGCATAAGTCTGCAAAGGTCGGTGCAAGCTGTGATGTCTTCGTTGCGACTTGCATCAGGGCAGCAGGAGTGGACAAGAACGCGCCGAGAGGCTTGGGCAGAAGCTACTTCGACAAGTCGGATAAATTCAAGAGAGTGAAGGTCGCATATAAGACCATCAAGGACGGTGACATCATCTCGATCAACTGGAAGAACGGAAACCCACATTGGGCTATGGCTTACGATGGCAAGGTCCTCGAGGCATCACTTAATGGATGGTATCCAAAAGTCACAAACACGCTCAAATCGAGGCTCAGTAAGTCAGGTAAGCAGAGCGTAGTAGTTTACAGAGCAAAGTGAGGTGAGTAGTTATGCGAGAGACAATATTAGTTGCGGTCATATCAGCTATGACTTCGGGTGGTGTCCTTGCGTTTCTGCAGTTCCTCATCACAAGAAGTGACGATAAGCAGGGCATCAAGAAGTCACTCAAGAAACTTGAGAAGGACGGACTCAGGACCCAGCTTCTGCTGCTTATCCTGCTGAAGCCGGACGAGCAGACCGAGATCCTGACACTTGGGCAGAGGTACTTTGTAAAACCACCGGAAGGACTTGGAGGCAATTGGTACATGACAAGCATCTTCAAGACTTGGTGTGACGAACGCAAACTGGAGCCGGACTGGTTCAAAAGCGAGTAGGAGGGCAACGATGCTCATAATAGATGATAACAACAACATTGTACTGACAAGAGGGGACACGTTGACTCTGACGGTGGCGCTGCAGAAAGATGGCGAAAGTTATACGCCAGATGAAACGGATGTGATTCGGTTCGCGGTATCAAAAGGATATGTGACCGATGCAGGATACGAGCTAATGATTGAGAAAACCATTCCTTATGACACCCTGACATTCACCATCACGTCGGAGGAAACGAAAATCCCTTACAAAACGTACAATTACGATTTACAGATAACACACGCTGACGGATGCGTGGACACGTTTATCAGCTCAAAATTCACGATTACAGGTGAGGTAGAGTAATGCACGTTTATGGACAGTTATTTGCCACTCTTACTCCCGATCACGTTATATCGGGCGAGTTGGCAAGAGGGCACACTATAACAGGCTCACTCACAATTCCGACTGTGGTAGGAGTAGAGTCCTACGATGGCCCTTATGAGGTCATTCCGAGAGTATATGCACAATCACTCGATACGGATAGGAAATTAATGTCCGATGATGTGACTGTGCATGAAATACCAGTAACAAGAACAAGCAACCCAGAGGGTGGACTAACCGTTTTGATCGGTTAAGAAAGGAAAACAAATGGCTAACAATCAGTATGTAAATCAGGTAGGTCTTGCAGATGGTACCGTCTTAATCGACATCTCAACAGATACCGCAGAAAGGGAAGATGTCCTCGTTGGCAAATACTTCCATCTGAAAACAGGCGAAAGAACGACAGGTACTTGCGACTACGATTCCAACACTACAGACGCAAACGCAACCGCTTCGGAAATCCTTGCGACCAAGACAGCGTATGTTAACAAGAACAAGATAACGGGCTCAATGCCGAACAATGGTGCTGTCAGCGGCACTATCTCAACAAAGGCTGGTGTTTATACCATTCCATCGGGATATCATAGTGGACTCGGAAGTGTCAGCATCAGTTCGGTTGAACAGGCAAAGATAATTCCAAGTAACATTTTGAACGGGGTCACCATCCTCGGCGTGACAGGCGAGGTGTCTCCGTCATCAGACATTACTTCTGGCGCAGTTACAGCAACGCCATACCTTACTGCACAGACGATACTTCCGTCCTCAATAGGGAAGGATTATATCAGTCAAGTAAGCATCGGAGCCATTGCTATAACAGAGTCCGACAATGCCGCTGGAGGGAAAACCGTAACGATAGGTACTGTTGACCCTAACGCATAAAAGGAGGGCGTAGCTTATGGCAAGCAATCCTTATGTAAACAAGGTACAAAAGGCTGACGGAACAACCATAATCGACATCTCCGATGCGACCGCCGTTGCCTCTGATGTGGCACAGGGCAAATATTTTTATCTGAAAACAGGTCAGAAGGTACAGGGGAGCAATACAAGTGGTGGATACATAACACAAGACCAAGACGGATATATTGTGCTCTCGTCTACGAATGGTGTGCCGACTCTTATTAACAAGACGATAACGGAGAGCGGAACATACAGTGCATCGGCTGATGGTGCGACAGGATACTCAAATGTTACCGTGACTGTGGGTGGTACGAATATTGAAAGGGTGTCGGTGGGTTCCAGCTATTATGGAATTTCATGTTACATAGAGCACGAACCGAAAGCGTTTGCAATAAAATATGTCACATCCGTTAACCCATCCTCCACCTATGAATACATAATAGATGTTGTGTTTGATGGCACTACAACGGAATGCACAGTGCTTGGATCTAATGGGCGTATAAGACACAGCACTACCAGCGCAAGCTGGACTTATGATGGGGCGGAGGGCTTATTTAGAGTTGATGCACTAAACTCCACAAGGTTTACGGGCGGCCAGGACACATATGAGATGATATATGTCTATTAAGGAGAACACTATGTTTGCAGTTATAGAGATACAGAAAAACGGAGCGACAGCGACTCCAATAACTACGCTTCATACTAACAAGGACGAAGCACATAGCAAGTATCATCAGGTGCTTGCTGCTGCAGCTATTAGCCAGGTGCCTGAGCATTCAGCAATCCTTGTATCAGAAGAAGGAAACTATATGTTTCATGAGAAATTCATTCACGAAGGAGAATAGTTATGTATATCGTACTTGAGATCCAGAACACAGCAGTGCTCGTTAATTCCTATAACACAAGGAATGAGGCTGAGAATAAGTACCATACGATCCTTGCATATGCGGCAGTAAGCTCCATAGAAAAACATTCTGCTGTAATGCTTACAACTGATGGCGATTTTATCAAGAGCGAATGCTTTGAGCATGAGGTTGAATAATGGCTGACACATTAAAGATCTTCGGAACCGAATTTACGAATGTAGCAGGATTCAAGGCTACCGACAGCAACAGTCAGACAAAGACATATGTACGGCCTGAAGGCACATTGCCGATCACTTCAAACGGAAATAACATCGATGTGTCTCAGTACGCTGCGGTCAATGTGAACGTGAGCAGTGGGAGCAGTAAGAACGTCCAGGTATTACAAAGCACAAGCAGAACTAACGCTTCTTCGCTCACAAAGGTGCTCGGCGATTTGACCGTTTCAAAGACGGGAACATACGACATCTATTGGTCAGGCGGCAGGTCGAATACATCAACATCATACACTTGGGGCACAAGGCTTTATGTTGACGGTTCAGGCTACGGCACAGAAAACACGACTTGGACGAACAACTGTCAGAGCAACCACTTGTCAAATGTGTCGCTGACGGCAAATCAGAAACTATCCGTTTACGCAAGGGGCAGGACGGGAAGCTATTACACTTTCGCACCAATGCTCGTCATCATAGAGGCATAGCCCGTTTAGGGACGGGGCTTTTTCACCTCCTTTCTTATCATATACACGCAAAGCAAAACCCGGGGGATGTTCCTCCGGGCTTCTTTGCGTTTTTGGGGAATAGGGGAGACTACTCCACAGTCACATTTATCTTCGGTCCCATATTAGGCCAGTGGACCATAAGGAAGGTCTCTGTTCCGTAATACTTCCCATCAATTACAGTGTCTTCTATCTTTATATATACCTTGTCTGCCTTCTTGCTCGTTACCGCATCGAATACTTCTGCGTTCTTGTTGCTCCAGTAAATGTACCCGAGAAACCTTCCATCGACAAGCACCTTCAGCTGCACACCCGGATCCATATCGCTGTTGAGCACAAGGACCTGCACGGCACTGTTCGTGAAGTCATATCCATTGTCACGGAAATACTCGATGTTATTCCACACAACGTCAGATGTGCCCATAGAGACACGGACTCTGCGGAAGCCCTTGAAAGACTTTGCCTGAGTAAATGTCAGGGCGAATTTAATATCTTTCTTCGGGGTCTTATAATCCAGCGGTATTGGCTCCGGAGCAGGAGCAGGTTCTTTTTTCTTACCAAATTTAAATAATGCCATTCTTATCACCTCCGCAACAATTATATAACATTTATTAAGCTCGCAGAAAGACGTTGACAAGTAAAAGAGGTGACATTATACTTTGTATATGAGGTGACGGAGGCCGAGAGGCCTCTAAAAAATAAATCCACAACTATTCCTAAAATCATAATTCACGACATTTTGACCCAAAACGTGCATTTTTCAACGTTTCGGAAGAAATAGTAGGGGAGTCGATTTTAGTCCCAAATTCATACCATATCTTGAAGTATAGTCACCTCATCACTATAGGAGGTGACTTTTTTAATGAAACATTCAGTGTATCAGCAGTTCGCTACAATCCAGGAGGATACAGCATCACTCTTTGACGCAAGACTGAATGAGAAAGTCCATGAGCTTCGTGACCGCAATCCTAAGGTCGCATTTTCGGAGCACATCCCATTTTACGCGCACATTACCTATACTGTCAACGAAGACACACCCGAGACCATCGCAGAGGCATCTGCAGTGGAGGGTGTTTCTTTTGTTTGCTGTCAGTGCCCGTACTTCAGACCAGCACTGAGAGAAGACGGAGAGGTGGACAAGCGTGTCAAGTGGGGAGGATGTGAACACACCGAACTTGGACGCACACTCAAGACTGCACCAGCTTGTGAAAGGCTCTATCAGCTGATTAAGGAAGGAGACGTGAAATTATGCTTTATGGATTAGGTATCATTCTGCTTCTGATGTCAGGAGCTTTTGTAGGCGGATCCACTGTGGTTCCTGTAGCGGTAGCTGCACTGGGTATTGGACTAATGATGGTGGGCAGAAAGCCGGAGGCCAAACACGAGACAGAATAAGAGACATTTTTACATTCTGCTTGATGGCGAATATGTCGGTCAGACATGGGCCGTATCAGAGGCAAAGGCCCGAAACAATTATTGGTGGAAGTTCGTTAAGGAAGAGGATCCGTACAGAGTACGCGAATACGATCCGAACGACTTCGAGGCAGTCAGTGTCGGATAGGAGGCAACATGGACAGAATACAAGATTATAACCAGAGGAAAGCGTATGTCGAAATTGCTCTCGCCAATATGCTCAAGGCAAAGTACGGATTCGACTTCATCAAGTATGTAAGGGCTTACAGAACAGATGAAGAGTTCATCCGCATTGGAGATCTCAGAGGATGCACCGTTACATTCAACGTTACGGCATCACCACTCAGCGAGATTATGGAAGTGGTCTGCGACTACGTTGTGTCCGGTCCACTCGGTAAGATAGCAATCGACCACATAGTGGCAGACAACGAGAAACTATTCGCGATTGCACCATTATTCAAGGAGGTAGCATAAATGGCATACAGAGTAAGATTGGAAGGTTCGCCGGACGGACAGAAATTTGACTTCCCGAACTATGACGATGCGATGAACTTTGCATCAATGGCAGTGGAATACGGCACGTTTCAGGGCTACCACTGGGGCAAAGACGAAGCAGGCAATTCCATACAGCTTTGGGATGATCCGAAGCCGATTGAAGTAAGAATGGTGGGGGTGGAAGAATGAGCGAAAGAATAACAGGCGACTATCGCAAATATCTCGATAAAAACTATCTCGGAGCGTGGGACGTTCCAGATGACGGAGATCTGATTCTGACCATCGACCACGCAGAGCGAAATGAAGTCCAGAACGAACGTGGCAAGGAAACGAAAACCGTCCTCTACTTCAAAGAGAACTATAAGCCGATGATTCTGAACAAGGTAAACCCGGAAGCCATATCGAAGGCACTCGGGTCCACCAAGATAGAGGACTGGGAAGGCAAGCAGATAGCCATCAACACAGAGAAGGTCAATGCGTTCGGTGGCGTAAAGGATGCACTCCGAGTCAGACCATACGCACCAAAGATACAGAAGGCGTTCTGTGACGAGTGCGGGCAGGAAATAACACCACACGGCGACTTCTCCGTGAACAAGATCGTGACGAGGAGCAAGGCGAAGTATAAGAAGTGCCTTTGTTGGGACTGCTCTATGAAGCATAAGGAGGCCGGCGATGTGGAAGGTTAGAGAGACAGAGCGAATCGGCGAGAAAGTATTCTATTCCGTTTACAGAGTGCTGCCATCCGGTGACACCATATTCAAGGGCAGATACGAATACAAAGACGAAGCGCAGAAGATCGCAGATAAACTGAATGAGGAGGCGGGATATGATGTCGCAGTATGAAGTGACCCACATGGAGAACCGTATGCTCGTCAGCTCGGAGTGGGATGATTATAGAGAGTATCGTGAGCCCTGCGAGTGGGATCTGTTCGATGACGAGGATCTGTTCGAGGAGGATATGATAGATGACTTTGACTAATGGAAACTATTACACCACAGAGGCAAATAAGACGTATTGGAGCGTAAGCCAGTTCAAAGAGTTCTCAGCTTGCGAGGCTCGCGGGCTGGCTTCAGCTCAGGGACGTTACCATCGAGAGCTGACCGATGCGCTTCTGATCGGGAGCTACGTGGATGCGTACTTCAGCGGGGAGCTTGACGAGTTCGTGGGCAATCACGAAAACGAAATGTTCAAGAAGAGCGGAGAGCTTTACGCAAAGTTTGAGAACGCAAATAAGATGATAAACGCAGTCGAGTGCCAGCCATTGATGATGGACTACCTCGAGGGTGAAAAGCAAGTAGTCCGCACCGGCAAGCTCTTCGGAGTAGACTGGAAGATAAAAATGGACGTTTGCAACGGTGAGCGAATAGTCGACTTCAAGACCGTGAAGGATTTCGAACCACTTTATAAGGAAGGTTTCGGAAAGCTGAACTGGATTGAATACTGGGGCTATGACATTCAGGGTGCAGTCTATCAGAAAGTGGAGCAGATAAGCTCCGGGCGAGACAAGCCGCTGCCGTTCTACATCGTTGCAGCAACAAAAGAGAAAGTCCCGGACGTTGCCGTGATACAGATCCCACAGTCCGTACTCGATACAGCATTGAGCGTGGTCGAGGCAAAGATTGACAGATTCGACCTGATCAAGACGGGTGAGATTGAGCCGGAGGGATGCGGGCATTGTGAGTATTGCAAGTCGGTCAAGGTGCTGACGGAGCCAAGTGTGTACGAGGTGGAATGATGGACAAATTAGTTTTCGCAAAGGCTGAAAAGAATATATGCACACAAGTAACACATATTCGAATCGCTAAAGACCAGTACGACCAAATTAAAACCATATCAAGCGAAACAGGCCTATCTGTATTCGAAACTAGCCGCAGACTCCTACAGTTTGCGATTGATAATACTGAAATAAAGGAGATAACGAATGAATAACCACACAATCCACGGGCGCCTCGTGCGCGATCCGGAACTGACGCCGAGAAAGAACAGTGACAGCTCCGACAGGGTGAACTTTACAGTTGCAACAGACAGACGCTTCGGAGACGAGTCAGATTTCTTCGACTGCGTAGCGTTCGGCCAGCGAGCCGAAGTAATAAACAAGTTCTTCAGCAAGGGCAAAGAAATAATCGTATGGGGCGAGGGACATATTAACTCATACGAGGGCAAAGACGGAGTGAAGCGCAAATCGTATTCCATCTTCGTGGATGGTTTCGACTTCTGCGGATCTAAAGAAAAATCGAGCGAACGCAAGAATGATTCGGGCGACAACTGGAACAAACAGGAGGAGGATATTCCGTTCTAATGGGTAGGCTATCGAGTTGGAATTGTAAAGGTTGCACCAACGTCTGTTATAGGCTTTGTCCCGATGGTGAAGTGTGTGAGTTCTGTCGCCCTGTAATGGAAACGGGCTCACACCGTACCGAGTGGGTAACTCCGGACCACATCGAGTGCCTTGACAAGACGACCGATCCGGACGCAACCGACCACGTTGTGCAAGTGCATTACTGGCCTTTTGAAGATAAGCCAGTTGGGAGTAAGTGATAAATGCTGTTAGTAGATTCAAGAGAAAAACCAAAGGCCATCAAGACCATCCTGAAGGAGTTCGAGAGGGAGGGTGTTCCGTACTCGGTAACGAAGCTGTTCATCGGCGATTACCAAGATTATGGGAATCCCTTCCTTATAATCGACCGCAAACAGTCCATACAGGAATTGGCTGCCAACTGTACCCGTGACCACGAACGCTTCAAGCGTGAACTGGAACGGGCAAAGGCGGTCGGGGCGAGGCTAATAATCCTTGTGGAACAGAACCGTTACATGGACAGAGACAAATGGATCCACGTTGAGGGCATCGAGGAAATAATGCTCTGGAGTAGTCCACACACCACTATCGTAGGCGAGAAGGTCTACAGAGTGCTCAGGGCGTGGAGGTCGAAGTATGACATTGACATACAATTTTGCGATAAGAGACAAACAGGAAAAAGGATTTTAGAGATTCTTTACGAAAATGAAAAGGCAATGTGATGTCTGCGGAATCGA
>Ga0247611_10003467_pt1 | contig 23356 bp, 15 predicted proteins | sample 177DNAGHGhighgp2_FD_192422 | JGI IMG/M metagenome (GOLD analysis project Ga0247611, IMG submission 192422) | Sheep rumen microbial communities from Palmerston North, Manawatu-Wanganui, New Zealand - 1770 DNA GHGhigh gp2 | ecosystem: Host-associated > Mammals > Digestive system > Stomach > Rumen... | reverse complement strand
TCGTAGCCCCGTGCCCGACGAGGGTGCCATCGAGGAGATTCCCGTTGACCTGGTGATCGTGGCCGTGGGTGTATCGCCCAACCAGCTTGTGCCCCGCTCCATTCCTGGACTGGACATCAGCAAGCGCAACACCATCGTTGTCAACGAGGAGACGATGCAGTCGTCGGTGGGCGACCTCTACGCCGGTGGTGACATCGTGCGTGGCGGCGCTACCGTGATCCTCGCCATGGGTGACGGCCGTCGTGCCGCCCTCAACATGGCCAATGCCCTGCTTGGCGAGTAATTGCAATCACATTAAGAAAGATTGACTTTTAAAAAGCCTGAGTGACATATCTTGCTGTGTCATTCAGGCTTTTATTGAAAAACAAAGGTATAGGGCCTCAATATATAGTTGCAAATTCAATCTAAACTTAAAAAAACGATATACAAATCATTTGATTTTGTTCCAAACCTATTGTTTTGGACCATCAATGGGGTGCACCTTGGGCACAAGAAATGCGCTGACCTCATAGAGCATATAGATAGGCAGGAACACCACCATCAACGTGAAGGGGTCACCTGTCGGAGTAATGATGGCGGCAAGCACAAGAAGAATGACAATGGCATGTCGACGATAGGTACCAAAGAAACTCCGCTCAAGGATCCCCAGATTGCCTAAAAGCCATGCAACCAACGGCAATTCAAAGATCACACCCATCACAAAAATGAGCATCAGGAAGGTGTCCATGTAGCTGTCAAGCGAGATCTGGTTGGGGACCATAGCGCTCACATGATAGTCGGCAAGGAAACGCAGGGTTACAGGAAAAACCACATAGTACCCTACCGCTACACCCAGAAAAAACATCAGGCATCCAATGAGAAATGCGACTTTGACACCTTTTTTCTCATTAGGATAGAGCGCAGGTGCCACAAAGGTCCATAACAAGTATAGCACAATGGGGAACGACAGCACCAGAGCCAGCCAGAACGAGGTTGACATGTGGATAAAAAACTGTGAAGCCAGCTTGATGTTGATCAGCTGCACCTCAAAGCCATCGGTAGTAAACTGGGGTAGCCATGGGACCGACGAGGTCATCTTCTCGAACAAACGGTAGAGTGCAAAATCACCGTGACATGGTGCCAAGATCACCTTGTCAAAGATGGAGGGCATGACAAAGAACAGTCCTAATGTCATCACAACAAGGACAATGACAACTCGCATCAGCACCGCACGCAGCGCGTCGATGTGATCCCAGAAAGACATTTCCTGCAACTGAGGCTGTCCTTGAGCCATTACTCGGCAATATTATTTGATCGGGTTATCGGGACGAGAGCCAGGATTATCTTTGTCAAGGTCTTCAAGCGGCTTTTTCAGCTCATCCTCGACCTCATTCATTCCTTGCTTAAAACTCTTGACACCCTTGCCCAGGCCACGCATGAGCTCGGGAATCTTCTTGCCACCAAAAAGCAGTAGCACAACGAGAACGATAGCTACAATCTCGCCCGTTCCCAGGCCAATGAAAGCCAATATTCCGTTTAATGTCATTTCACTTTTCTTTTTAACGGTTAATACTGTCGCAAATGTACTACTTTTTTTTCACTTTGTCGACAATTGAATAAAATCACTTGAAAATTTGTGCCATGTGATAAAATTGTAGTAATTTTGGGCATCAGAAACCATTAACTTCTTTTATACATTAATAATTGAATGAATACCATTAAGAATTTTGATGAGTTGCTTGCTCATCTCAAAGAAAACAACGTGAAGAAACGTGTAGCTGTTGTGTGGGCTGCCGATGAGAAGACTCCCGCCGCATGTGCCCATGCTCTTGAAGCTGGCTTTATCGAGGCTATCTTTGTTGGATGCCAGGATAAGCTGGAAGCCAATGATGCTTTGAAACCCTATGCCGCCAGCATCAGTTATGTTGACGCTACCGATGCCGACGATGCTGCTGCCAAGGCTGTAGCCCTCGTGCGAGAAGACAAAGCCGATGTGCTCATGAAAGGTCTCATCAATACCGATAACCTGCTGCGCGCCGTCCTCAACAAGGAAACGGGCATCCTGCCCAAGGGCAACGTGCTCACCCACGCCGCCGTTGCATCTATCCCCAGCTATCACAAGTTCCTCATCTTCACCGATGCCGCTGTGATCCCCTACCCCAACCGCGAGCAACGCATCGAAATGGTGAAATATATGGCCAACGTGGCCCGCAACTTTGGTGTCGAGGAGCCCAAGGTTGCCCTCATCCATTGCACCGAGAAAGTCAATGGCAAGCACTTCCCCTTCACCGAGGACTATCCCGTGATCATCGACATGGCCCGCAAGGGGGAGCTGGGCAAGTGCATCGTGGACGGACCGCTTGATGCCAAGTGCGCTTGCAGCCTGCACGCCATGGAGGCCAAGGGACTGACCTCTCCCCTGCAGGGCGACAGCGACGTGCTCATCATGCCCGACATCGAGGCTGGCAATGTCTTCTACAAAGCCATCACCCTGTTTGCCGGAGCCAGCACAGCTGGCCTGCTGCTGGGAGCCAAGTGCCCTGCTGTGGTGCCCTCGCGTGCCGACAGCGCCCAGTCCAAGTTCTACAGCCTCGCTGTAGCCACCATGGCAGCCGAGTAAACAGCTGAAAACTAAACACTAAAACTGAAAACCGAATATGAAAAAGATATTAGTCATCAATCCTGGATCCACATCCACCAAGATTGCCGTGTTTGAGGACGACAAGGCCGTTTTCAATAAGACCATCCGTCACGCCGCCGAGGAGTTGGCTCCTTTTGCCAAAATCACCGACCAGCTCGACTTCCGCCGCCAAATGATTTTGGGTGAGCTCGAGAAAGCCGGAATTCCTGCCAAGTTTGACGCCATCGTTGCACGTGGCGGCTTGACCAAGCCGGTTCCCTGTGGTGTGTATGCCATCGATGACAACATGATCAAGGCCACTTTCGAGTCCGAGCATCAACATGCCACCGACCTGGGCTGCGTGATCGCTCGCGAGATATCCAATGGAGAATGTCCTTGCTACATCGCCGACCCTGCAGTGAGCGACGAGCTCGATGACATCGCACGCGTGTGCGGTAACGCCATGTTCTCACGCATCAGCATCTGGCACGCACTCAACCAGCGCGCCATCGCCCGCCGTTATGCCAAGGAGCACGGCAAGCGCTATGAGGACTTGAACCTCATCATCGCCCATCTGGGCGGCGGCATCTCGGTTGCCGCACACAAGCATGGCCGCGCCGTTGACACCAACAACTGCCTGGACGGCGAGGGTCCCTTCTCGCCCGAGCGCGCAGGTAGCCTTCCTGCCCGTGATCTGGTGAACTTGTGCTTCAGTGGCCAATATTCCAAGGAAGAGATCATCAAGATGATTTCCGGTAAGGGTGGCGTGTTCTCACACCTGGGAACCACCGACATGATTGAGGCCGAACATCGCATGGATGCCGGTGACCCAAAAGCCAAGCTCGTCGTCGATGCCATGTTCTACAATGTCGCCAAGGCAGTAGCCGAGAAGGGTGCTGTACTGTGCGGTAAGATCGATGCCATCATCATCACGGGCGGCATCTCCTATTGGGATTATGCTGTTGAAGAGATCAAGAAGCGCGTTGACTGGATGGCACCTGTCTTTGTCTATCCTGGCGAGGACGAGATGTCGGCACTGGCCGAGAACGCCTTGAGCGCACTCAAGGGCGAAATCGAGGTCAAAAAATACTAATCAGCTCTTGATTTCACACACAGTCTGAGTAATCATTTCATCAAGAGAGGACAACCACTTGTAATCGGGTTGTCCTCTCTTTCGATTCATTTATTATTTGGGCATATTAGGTCTGTTTTATTTTGAGAAAGGATTATCTTACTTCACAAAAACTGGACGAACAGAAAAACCCACATCACGTCCCACCGTCGTGCTAAAATCAGTCCAATAGTGTCCAGATGAATTAAAATAAAAATAATAAGAATCATCCGAGTGTATTCTGTCAAGTGAAGCTGACTGATAATATCCATAAGTTTGCAATTGTGATGTGGTGCTTCCACTACGATAACCACAAGCTGGAAGAAATATATAAGAGTCATTGACTCTGCTCTTGACTTTCATTCCGCTGACACCGTTTATTGTTGTCCATTCCCAGTCACAGTTATCACGCAATTCATCTTGTTCTTCTTTGGTTGGCATTCGCCATGAACTTCCCCATTTGACAGTCGCAACGTCATCACACGGTTCTAAAACCATAATGTTGTCAATAATGCCATAATATGAAGAATAACAATACTTGTTAATAGAATGCATGGTTCCATTGCACCATTTGTAGGTACTCCAATTGTAAACGTCTTTATCTTCGGTCTCGCCCCATGCAAAGTAGCCACCATATTCCTCGGGTGACTTAGCACCCACGTTACAGCTTGCCCATTTTAAGCCACTCGGTAGTCCTAGGTCGACTGCAATAGCTAATGTTGCTTTGACGGTGACGGGGAGCATGATGGTGGTTTGGGTGTTGACGTCGATGACGGTGACATTGGTGTTGCCCACGCTCATGCCCTTGAGGGTGATGGTCTCGCCAGCGCGGTCGAGGGTGTAGTCCACAATGCTGGAATTACAGCCCACGCTGTAGCTGCCACTGCCGTTGAGCATGTCGATGGTGACAGTCTCACCCACGGCAAGGGTCACTGACTTTTGGGAAAGTCTGAAGGGGTGTTTTTCTTCCTGTGTCACGATGTTGTCAGCCGCCAAGTTTTTGATTTCTTCGGTTGTCAACATACGGTTATAGATGCGCACTTCGTCCATCACCCCATTGAAGGGGAACCAATAATCCGAAAACTTACCCAAATACAGGTCATTGCGGTTCATCTCAGTAAAGTCAGCGGTAATTTCGCGTTGATCCACCAACATGCCGTCAATATACATGCGCGCCTTCTTCTTACTGTAAGTTATTGCGACGTGTACCCATTCATTAAGTTTATTGCCTTCAATCTTATCATTAGAGTACAAATTAGCCCAGCCTGTTTGATGGTACCATGATCCTCCCGTACCAGTGTTAACTTGCATGTTAGAATTGCCTGTGAGACCAATATTCATATATGGTCCTCTGCGATCATGATCTTTAGCGAAGATGCAATGTGCTCCGTTACTACTATAGCTTCCCCATCCATCCATGCCTGCCCAATCGAGCGGCTTGACGTAGCAGGCAAAGGTGAAGCCGTCGGTGAACTGCAGCGACTGGCTGTTGGGGATGCGGATGTAGCCTGGATGGTTGTAGCCGCCAAAGTGCCAGGCTCCTCCCGTATCACCATTCACACCATGGGTGCTCCACAAGTCATGCACCTCTCCATGATTGCCGTTACCACTGGCGTCACGGGCATCGCCATCAAAGGGGTAATAGGCCACAAGGCCGTCATTAAGGTCAATATTGGTTTCGCCATCAAGGATAGCACCAATCATAGCGACAATGGTAGCTATGTCTATTTGGTCATCGGAAAACGCAACAGACCCATTATTGAGCACAGCTTGGATAGCGGCTACCACATCTCCAATGTCGGCCTCGTCGTCACCATTGGCATCATAGTTCAGGCATGACGTACCAGTCAATGTATAGGTCACGGGGTCAATACCATCACCAGCATTAACTGTGAGCAGTGCGGTATGGTCGCCCGAAGCAGTGGGATTATAGACAACCTTAACGGTCTTGCCTCCATCGGCATTGGCATCGGCAGCACTCACCGAGTTTACCACAGAAAACATCCCGGCATTGGCCCCACTGAGAGAGATGCTCACATCTTGGTCCAAATTCTGACCTACCACCGACAGCGAGGCTGTGTGCTGTGAGTTGGTGTTCACCGTCCCGAACCGCCTGCCCGTCAACTGTGTCGAGAGTGACTTCTCATTTCTTAACGGCGTTAAAACTAAGGCCTGTTGAGAAACAGAAAAATCATAACTTTCAACTGTTAGCAAATAACTATAGTAATAGTTATCACCAACACCACCCCATCCCCAATTCACACTAAATCTGCCATCTTCATCATAGCCATCAAAAATAAAAGCATGACCTGATCCAGACTTCGAATCATCGGCACTATATATAATGGGTAATTGTTCATCTAATTGTTGCCTTAACAACTCATCCCATTCCTCAACAGAATTGAAATTCGCTCTTTGATTTCCAGTATAGTCATATTCAAAATGTTTAGAAACAGCATTTATTATGCCACCCACAGTTGATTCTGTTTCACGAGCTCCATATTCAACTTCACTTGCTATGCCAAGGTCATACATTAGTTTTGCCACCTCATCTATTTGCTCTATGGTATATGTATTGCCATCTGTATAATTATTTTGCATCAAATCCCAGTTATAGTAGGAATTGGCAAAATTGGCACTCATAGTGACCTGATACTTTTCTTCATGCAACAATGCTCCTGTAGGATCGTAAGGATAAGGAACATATTGTGTAACTTCGCTGGTATAACGGCTACTTCCAATGCCAACCTTTGGCCACTTGTGGAATCTCATGATCTGTGCCACAGCAGTCGGTCCGCAACCTGTTAATGCATGTTCTTGATTTTCGTCGTTCCCTCCATAAGCAAAAGGGCATCTTTTGTTATATGGATAACACTGATCCCATTTGGTGGTAAGTAAGGGTCCGACTCTAGTATTGAGTTTTACCGGTTTGCGGGCCTTTACCTCGGGGTGGTCACGCAGGTACTGGAGCTGCCGCTGGTACTCGCCCAGCCACCACTTTGCGTTTTCGGGCAGCGACTCGTAGTCAAACGTGCCGCACGTACTGTAACCCCAAACAGGCGCCGTGCGGTCATCACCGCTGACGACAATATAGCCGCCGTCATCGCCATTGTTAAATACATAATAGTCGGGCTGCCCCTTAACTGATTTCGCTTGATGGGCGAGACGCAGTGCTGCGCCCGATTTGAACTTAGTGTTTCCTTGATTGATAAAACTTTGTGCCACTGCCATAGCGCGGTCCGCATTAACAACCCCTGCACGGCACCCAATGATGACGGCTAAGTTCATCAACAGAACTAAAGAGATTTTTTTCATTTTCATCCAGATTAAAAAGTAAATACATTATTAGTAATTGACACAAAACATTCACCCAATAAAGCACATCAAATGCATGCAGAAATGGATGAGAAGAACATGGTTTTAGATTAACAGCACAAAGTTCAAATGAGATAATGGTCAGAATTTAAACTCATTACCACTGCAAATTTACAAACAAAAAGTGAGAAAGCCAAGAAACCTTAAAGAAAATCAACTTCAAATGATGTGGATTTCATGCAGATAAGCAATCGTACCGGTCACCAGACCATAAAGAGAAAGGACGAGGATGATGGAGCCGATGATGCGATTGATCAGCCACATCGAGCGGATGTTGAAGTGGGTGCGAACCTTGTCGACAAAGAATGTGATCACGGCCCACCATAACAAGGCCCCAGCAACTATCATCGCGTAGCCAATGATGATGTGGTAGAACCGGTATTCCGGCAACGGGAAGCTGAAGCGGGCAAATAGCGGAATGATCAGGAACATGATCAACGGATTACTCAAGGTGAAAAGGAAGCCCGTGACCATATCACGCAGATAGTCATCGCGCTGATCGATGTTTTCCTTGATTTGACTGACGGGGTTATGAAAGATCATATAAACGGCATACACGATGAGGATGGCGCTACCGATGATCTGCAAGATATTCACATGGTCGGCAATAAAGTCGGTCACCAGCGAGATTCCAAGTCCCACCAGCAGACAGTAGAACAGGTCACTTGCAGCAGCACCCACACCGGTAAAAAAACCGGAATTGCGCCCCATGTTGAGTGTGCGCTGAATGCACAGGATCCCAATGGGTCCCATGGGAGCCGACAGGATGATTCCTATCGACACACAACCTATTATGATGGATATTATTGTACCCACTGATGGATGTTGAACTCAAATAACCTACAAAAGTACTAAAAAATGCAATAAAGAGCTGTCTTGGTTGACCCTTTTTAGCATTTAAGGCCTGTATTTCCCAATTTTCTCACTTTGCAATCGGTCAATCCTTGAAATAGTACTGCCGCTTGCCACGTGTCCTGCCTGCAAAGTCGATGGCATGGGTGGGGCAATGATGGTAGCAGGAAAAGCAGGTTGTGCACAGTGCGTTGTGCAGCCATCGTGGTGTCTCATTACCATTAACGGCGATGTTACCCACTGGGCACGCCAGAGCACACTTGCCACAGCTGATGCATTTGCCGGCATCTACAGTGAATTTAGCGTCTGTCGCCCAGTGCTTGAGGAAGAATGAGCCCAGCAACTTGCTATTGATGCGTGGCCAACGGCTGTCGTTCACATGGCGCACATCGCATTTCCGGGACACGATGTCGGGAATCATGCTCGACAGCTGATGGTGGGCATCAGCAATCTTGCGTTTGGCATCCTCTGGAGTGTCGATCTGGTCAATGAACGGGAAATTATAGGTCTCGGGCATGATGACCGAGAAAACGCTGTTAAGGGTGATGCCTGTAGCAAGAAGGTCTTGACGCAAGTATTCAAAAGCCAGTCCCACGTCGTCGCCACATGTGGCAAAGGCATAACAGAACTGCCCGTGATAACCGTCGAGTTGCAACCGTTTGACAAAGTCACGCACGATGAACGGCGGCCTCCAGCCATGGATAGGGAAACAGATGCCCAGACACTCATCGGCCTCAAGACGATAACTGCACTGATTATTGACCAGCGCACTTGCAATAGAAATAAGCCTCTCGCCGGTCGCTTGAGCCAAGAGTGAGGCCACATGACGGGTATTTCCTGTTCCTGAAAAATAAAAAATCATGGTACAAAGGGATATTTACCGAGGATTATCACCTCGCTCCGACGCGACAATTCACCTGGATTGCTGCCAGGCATGCCCTCGGGGACAACCATTCCACGTTGCATGTAGAACTCCTGCCAATAGTCTGTGATGCGACCGCTGTCGTCGTGAAACGACATGGGCACCGGTTCAAAAATGCGCTTGCCAGCCATGTCCACATAATTCATCTGTACCAGTTCACTGCAATAAACTGCACTATCGCCCGGCAAGTACAGGTCATCATAGGGTTTGCCCACCATGTGCAGACAACGCCTGATGGATTGCTGCACGTCAAACGCCACCTTCAAGCGTCCCGCAATCACATGACCACCCACATTCAAGAATGTGTCGATGGGGGTGAGACAGACCTGCGGCTGGATGGCTTCGATGACAAACACGGGACCCTCGTTACCACCAATGCGGTGGACTATGCCCACATGATCGATGGGCAAATGCCCCACCCCACTGGTCACCGCAGTGATGGCGTTGGCCGTGTTGCTGCAAGCAAACAACAGATCCCCTTCTCGCAGCTCCAGTGCCGATGCATGCATCGTGGATGCGATTATCATCAATGCGACTACCAAACTGCTGATTTTAATACCAGGTGACTCCATTGTTGACACTCGAGTGCTTGTCATATTTCACATCCTGCAAAATCGACGATTTGACAGCAATGTGGAAGTTGTAACTCTTGTAAGGACCCACCGGCACAAAGCTGGCACTCATCTCAAAGCAATGCATTTGGCGCGAGATGCTACAGTTCATGTAGGCTATCTTGTGGGTATCAAAGTTATAGCTTGCCGATGCCGATATCGACCAGTTCTTGGTGGGACGGATGCTGGCATTCATGCTCAGGTTTTGAGTCCACTTGCCATTATACTCCAGCTTGTCGTAATTGAATGATCCGTAACCATAGGACAAGGAATAATTGACCGTCAGGTTCCATGGACATTCCCACTTGGCATAACCGTCAACGAGTTCCAGATCGGTCGTCTGCCCAGACCCGGCATTCTCATCCTCATTATTATTGTTACCGTTATTACGGTCAAGATCACCTCGAGGCTGATTCTTCTTGTCATCGTTGGATTTGTCTTTATCTTTCTTGCGCTTGAAGGTGTCGTTGTTGAAGGTGTAGGAGAACGATGTGCCCGTACTGGACAATCGGCCCCAGCCGCCTCCATTAAACAGGCGCAACTTGTTGACTCGGACAGGAGCACCCGACTCGTTCAAGGCATACTTGTATACATCCCACGTGGCACTCAAGTTGAGGTTAAACCCTCGCGTGAGTCGCAACATGATGCTCGTGTTCAAGTTGCTCCACTTCAATGAGTCGGCAGCTAAGTTACAAGACTGGCTCAGGGTAAAATTCTCGATAAGAGAAATCTTCTTGAAGCCTGTGCTGTCGCTCTCACTCTTGATTTTGGCCTCAAGATTATTGGCTATGTTAAACGATAAGGTTCCCGACTTGCCCGATGGCGCGCTGCCATACAGGCCATGCTGGAAATAGCTATATCGGGAATTGTGATGAACACCATTGCCGTCAACATAGTCCAGGTTGCCATAGTATCCCCAGAAGGGGTCACTGAAGTCAGGCGCTGCCGAGAAAGAGATCGACGGTGTCATCACATGGCGCACCGTCTGCAGCTTCTCGCTGAGCTTGCCCAAGAATTTGAATGGGGTGAAAAAGCCATAGACCTTGGTACTCAATGATACGGCAAAATTAAAATCCAAGATGTTGTAAAAACTATAGGACGTGTCACGCACCACCGAGCTGGCATTGGGATCCCATTGCTGGCGTATCTTGCTGGTGTACATGCGGTCATTGATCGTGATGGATGGCGTGATGTTGAAATACTTCATCACATTAAACGTGGCTTGAATGGGCACCACATGGCTCATGCCATTGCGCCAATCCTTGACAAGATTCTTGTGCACGAATTCATCCTGCTTGGCTGTGAGTGAGTTCTGGAAACGGCCAGTATAGCTGACCTTGATTTTCTCATACCACCGCTCGTCACCCACTGAACGCTTGCGTTTGAAGGGAGCAGTCTGACTCATGTTGATGGTTAAGTTTGGGAACGAGACCGTTATCGTCGAGTCAGCAGTTCGCTGCGAGATGTTGGCCGATGTCGATATGGTCCACTTGCTGTTCGGTACCTTGTAGGTCAAGTTTATGGTACTGCTCTTGGTGTTCTCGGTAAACGCTTTGGTATAATAAGTGTTCAGGCTGTTGCGTGAGTATCCAGTTGTCGCAAAGTTGACACTTGCCGAGAAGGTCAGGAAGGGGTTAGCCTTTTGGTTCTGGCTATGACTCCACAGCACCTGGAAATTCTTCAACTTGTTGTAATCGGGGTCACCTTTCTCTCCTGTCACTGTTGTGAGATAGTTGACACTGAATGAACCAGAATACTTGTATCGTTTAGAATAGGAAGACTGAGCCGACAGTCCCCACGAGCCGCGCGTATAGATTTCTCCGGTGATTGCCAGGTCGGCATACTGGCCCAGGGCCAAATAGTAGCCACCATTGCGCAGATAGAAACCACGGTTATAGTCCTCACCAAATGTCGGGACAAGGATTCCGCTCTGGTATTTCTCACTGAAAGGGAAGTAGCCAAACGGCACCGCGATGGGCAAGGGCAGGTCTTCAAGCACCATGTAGGCTGGACCAGTGACCACATTGCTCTTGGGTTTCACCTTGGCCTTGGTCAACTGAAAATAAAAATGCGGATGCTCATGATCGTCACAGGTTGTGTAACGGCCATCCTTGATGTAATAGTAATCGTCCTCGGTCTTTTTGGTGATACCACCGCTGAGGAAACCCTCGCCTTGCTCAGTGACGATATCGGTGATATAACCTCGCTTGGACTTGAAGTTATATTTCATCACCCGTGACTCATATTCACCACTTTGATCCTTAAAAACCGGAGTTCCGGTTAGTTCACCGACGCTGTCGGGGACACCGATCGCATGAACCTGGCTGCTGTCCATGTCCATGCTGATTTGTGACGCGCTCATGTCAATGTCACCATACAGGATCTTGCTGCCGCCAAACATCACCGCATGATTGCGGCCAAACATGATGATGCTGTCCTTGGCAGTAAATTCCACAACATGGTCCAAATCCACTCGTTCACGAATAAAGCGGCTGGTATCGGCGGGTGATAGCGGTGATGATTGTGCCATGCTGTCGGACTCAACTTTGACAATTGAATCCACAACATTATTAATGTCGCTCACCTCACCAGTGTATTGACCATGAGCAGGCCATGGCAGCAACAGCATTACCACCACAATTGCAAGAATGATATGGAACCCCCTTGTCGTCAACGTCTCATTTTTCAATACAACCTGCAAAGGTAGTAATAAAAACAACTCAAACAACCGAAACAACTTTTTTTAATAAACTAAACTAAACGATAAAATTGCCATTGAAGTCTGGACAACAGTCATTTATGATGAAATTCATAATAGTTTTTTCTTAAAAAATTGATTTAAAGGGTAGAAATGTTGTATTATTTAGTAATTTTGCATGTCGAATCAACTAATAACTGAACTAATCATGTATAACGTCAATTCAAATCACGCCGATGAATTTATCGACGATAGTGAAATACTGGAAACCTTAGCCTATGCTGAGAAAAACAAGAGTAACCGAGCTCTTATCGAGGAAATCATCGACAAGGCTGCTCTGTGCAAGGGATTAACCCACCGCGAAGCCGCTGTGCTGCTCGATTGCGACCAGTCCGACCTGATTGAGCGCTATGAACAATTGGCCAAGGATGTGAAACGTCGTTTCTACGGCAACCGCATCGTGATGTTTGCTCCGCTCTACCTTTCCAACTATTGCATCAACGGCTGCGTCTATTGCCCCTATCACGCCAAGAATAAGTCCATACCGCGCAAGAAACTCTCTCAAGAAGAGATACGCGCCGAGGTAGAGGCTCTGGTGAGCATGGGTCACAAGCGCATCGCACTCGAGGCCGGTGAGCATCCGGTGATGAACCCACTGGAATACATTCTGGATTCCATCCACACGATTTATGACACCAAAGTGGGCAATGGAGAGATTAGACGTATCAATGTGAACATTGCTGCCACCGAGGTCGAAGCCTATCAAAAACTTAAGGCTGCCGGCATCGGCACCTATATTCTCTTTCAGGAGACCTATAACCGCAAGAATTACGAGGCACTGCACCCCACAGGTCCCAAAAGCAACTATTGCTACCACACCGAGGCCATGGACCGAGCCCAGCTGGGCGGGTGTGACGACGTGGGCATCGGTGTGCTCTATGGCTTGACGACATATCGCTATGACTTTGTCGGTTTGCTCATGCATGCCGAACATCTTGAGGCACGCTTTGGCGTTGGGCCACACACCATCAGTGTTCCACGCATCTGCCCTGCCGAGGATATCACCCTTGACGAATTCCCCAATGTGCTGCCCGATGACATCTTCTGCCGCATCATCGCTGTGATACGTCTTGCCGTGCCTTATACCGGCATGATCATTTCCACACGTGAGAGTCAGAGTGTGCGGGCCAAAGTTCTTGACCTGGGTGTGTCACAGATTAGCGGCGGTAGCCGTACCAGTGTGGGTGGCTACACGACTGTTGAACGCCATGATGAGACGGCACAGTTTGACGTTAGCGATACCCGCACCCTTGATGAAGTCATCAATTGGCTACTCTCTATCGGTTATTTGCCCAGTTTCTGCACGGCATGTTATCGTTCTGGTCGAACAGGTGACCGCTTTATGGAACTGTGCAAAGCTGGTAAAATCGGTGATATCTGCACTCCCAATGCCCTAATGACCCTAAAGGAGTATCTCATGGATTTCGCATCACCCGACACAATTGCTAAAGGTAACGCTCTCATCGAACGAGAATTGTCCAAGTTGAGCAACGCCCGTGTGCGCCAAATCGCCGCGGACCACATCCAGGAGATTGCCGGTGGCAAGCGAGATTTCTACTTCTAAAACTACTATCTTGCAGTGGGTGGATTGAATGATACTCCAAGAAGTGAACGGTTGCACATAGCCCTGTTTGGCCGCCGCAACGTGGGTAAGTCATCACTTATCAATGCGCTCACGGGACAGCAGACGGCCATCGTGAGCGATGTGCCGGGAACGACCACCGACCCTGTTAGCAAGTCAATCGAGATTTTGCCGTTAGGACCATGTGTGTTGATCGACACGGCTGGATTTGACGATACAGGTGAAGTGGGCAACCTGCGCACCCAGCGCACACGTGAGGTCATCAAGCAGGCCGATATTGCACTACTGGTAACCGACGGGGCAACTCTCACGCAGGAAAAAGAATGGGCTGGACTATTCAAGCAAGCCGGAATCCCATTTGCTATTGTGCTCAACAAGATCGACCAAATGCCGTCCCCATCAGCATCACTTCTTGATGATATGGCACAGAGGCTTGGCGGCGAGGTTGTCTGTGTGAGTGCTCTAAACGGGACTGGACTTGATGACTTGCGGCAAACGATGGTAAGGCTTCGCCCTGACGGTGAGCAAGCCTCGTTAACAGGAGCGTTGGCTGGCGCCGGCGACACGGTCATGCTTGTCATGCCACAAGACCCGCAAGCACCTAAGGGCCGCCTTATTCTGCCCCAAGTCCAGACGCTGCGTGACTTGATGGACAAGGGGTGCATAGCCATCTGTTGCACGACTCAAGACATTGATCGCACACTTGCAGAATTACACGAACCTCCACACTTGATTATCACCGACTCACAAGTGTTTGACATCGTGGAAAAGAAAAAGCCCGCCGCAAGCAGGCTCACCTCTTTCTCGGTGCTCATGGCTGCCCACAAGGGAGATATCAACAGCTTTGCCGATGGAGCTAAAGCAATTGACCGGCTCAGCGAGAGCTCACATGTGTTGATTGCAGAGGCCTGTACCCATGCTCCGCTGGCCGAGGACATCGGTCGAGTGAAAATTCCACGCATGCTGCGACAGCGTGTTGGCAATGGATTAACTGTTGATGTGGTGACGGGCCGGGATTTTCCTGAAGACTTAAGCGGATATGACCTGGTCATTCATTGTGGTGGCTGCATGTTTAATAGCCGCTTCATGCATGAGCGGCAACTACTGTGCAGCAAGCAAGGGGTTCCCATGACCAACTATGGCATCGCCATCGCCCACATCAAGGGCATCATGGACAAGGTATCCTTGCCATAGGGGAAAAGCAACTGGCTGATTAAAGGATCGACTTGTCGCGATACTTGGTGTGAAGCAGTTGATGGGCAATCCCCTTTCCAGGCTCACCCAGGAAGTCTCTATACAACCGTTTAATGACAGGACTCTCATGGCTCTTGCGCAACCGCTTGGCCACATCTTCGCTGTAGATGGCACGCTGGCGAGCCTTGATGACTTCAATGTCACCATGGTGATAGGGTTGGCCCGTGCCACCAATGCAGCCTCCAGGGCAAGCCATCACTTCAACGACATGATATTCAAGCTCGTGGTTGCGTAGCTTGTCCATCACGATGCGTGCATTGCTCAAGGTATTAACAACACACACTTTTAACTCAAAACCATTGAGGTCGATCACTGCTTCGCGAATTCCATCCAGTCCACGCACCTCGTCAAACTCGATGCGAGGCAGCTGATTGCCGGTGAACTCTTCATAGACGGTGCGCAACACGGCTTCCATCACACCACCGGTCGTGCCAAAAATCGCCCCCGCACCCGATGAATCACCCAATGGTGAATCAAATTGGCTATCCCGCAACGATTCAAAGTCAATATTCATGCGCTTAATAAGCTCAGCCAGCTCAATAGTCGTGATTGAATAGTCCACATCGGGGTTCCCATCGGTAATGAACTCATCACGGGCACACTCATACTTCTTGGACAAGCACGGCATCACCGAGACCATCACCAGTTTGTCGCGTGGAATTCCCATCCGCTGTGCCCAGTAGGATTTGATGACGGCGCCCAGCATCTGTGCCGGAGACTTGCAGGTCGACGGATATTCACGCAGGTCGGGATAGTCATTCTCAAAGAAGTTAACCCAAGCCGGACAACACGACGTGGTAATCGGAATTCTCACGGTTTTATCACCAGCAAGGAACTTCCTAAGACGGTCAATGATTTCGGTCGCCTCTTCAACTATGGTGATGTCGGCACCAAAATCGGTGTCAAACACATAGTCCACACCCACCTTGCGCAATGCCGATATCATCTTTCCTGTCACAATGGTGCCTGGTGGCATCCCGAACTCTTCACCCAGTGCATAACGCACCGCTGGTGCTGTCTGAGCCACCACAATCTTGTCGGGGTCGGCCACATCAACAACAAGGTCTTCCACATAGTTGCGTTCACTCAAAGCACCCACGGGGCCATGGATAGCATCAAACTTGCAACGAGTCGTGCAATGGCCACAACAGGTACACTTGTAAGGGTTGACCACATGGGGTTGACGCAAATCTCCGACAATCGCATGGCTCGGACAATTGCGCTTGCATGCTCCGCAACCCTTGCACTTGTCGGCGTCAACCATGTAGGACAACACCGTCAAGAACTTCTTGCCTCCAATTTCATAGATGTAATCGTGCAGCATCGCATCCATCGACAACTGCTTGGGATAAGAGCTCCAGTGCTTAGTGTCATCAACAAGCTGCTGTGCGGTGATGCCGGCATAGAGTAGGCGTTGAACAAGTTTTCCTTCCACGATGTGGGTCTTGAGTATCTCTTCGACATCATCAAGGTGGACTTGCACATAGGTAGTGTTATCGGGCATGATGCGGACAATTGGACCCTTAGCACAAAAGCCGAAACAACCTGTTGCCACAACATCCACCCTGCTGCCAAAGCCATAGTCAGCGATTAACCGTATAAACCTATCAATGATACCCAGACTGCCAGAACTGTAACATGCAGATCCACTGCAACATAATATCTGAATGTGATCGGATGCGGATAAACCATAGAATGGCGAGTTGGAATTGTTGTCACTGTGATTGGACAGAGACTGATTATTATCCGTCTTCTCGTTGTTGGGCATGCTGTGAAGTGTATTCATTGATTGTTAGCTGATTAATGCAAAAAGATAATAGCTCAATGCTATATCCTATTATTTTTGGTCACAAAATTACATTTTTTTTGGCAATCGGCCATGAAAAGCCCGATTTTTGTCATCATGCACAATTTGGGCAGGATACCATGCTGTGATGATATCCTGCCCAAAACTAATTAATGATGTTTAAATGAAGTCTTGTTTTAATCCTGTGCTGCTACGTCATCAAGAATCTTGCGGACATCCTTGACATCAAGGCGACCATACACATGCTCGCCAATCATGACAACAGGAGCAAGACCGCAGGCACCCACGCAACGCAGGCAGTCCAGCGAGAACTTGCCATCGGGAGTCGTCTCACCCACCTCGATGTTGAGGATGCGCTTGATCTCCTCGAGCAGACGCTCCGAACCGCGCACATAACAAGCCGTACCCAGGCACACCGAAATCGGGTGCTTGCCCTTGGGAGTCATGGTGAAGAACGAGTAGAACGTCACCACGCCATAGACCTTGGAAGCGGGCACGCCCAGCTTGCGGGCAATGATGCGCTGCATCTCTTCAGGCAAGTAGCCATGCAGAGCCTGGCACTCGTGCAGCACGTTAATGAGTTCACCGGGCTTATTGCCGTGCTTGTCACAGATTTCCTCGACCTGTTGAACCACGGTACACGCCAGTTTGATTTCTTCTTTCTTCTTCATATCGTAATTTTAGTGCTTTAGTCGATTAATGAATGCTTTTATCAAAATAGTGCGTGTGAAGCAGGTGATGTGCCTTTTCGCCGCAGGGCTCGCCCAGGTACTCCTTGTAGAGCTTCTGGATGTCGGGGTTCTCGTGGCTCTTGCGCAGGGCCTTACCCTCGTCCTCGCGGTAAACGGCAGCGGCACGTGCCTTGAGGATTTCGATGTTACCGTGATGGTAGGGCTGGCCAGCGCCACCAATGCAACCACCGGGACATGCCATCACCTCAACCACATGATAGTTGAGCTTGCCGGCGCGCAGCAGATTCATCACCTTGCGGGCATTGCTCAACGTGTGAGCCACACAAACGCGCAGCGTGAAACCATTGAGGTCGATCTCGGCCTCACGGATGCCCTCCAGACCACGCACGCTGTTGAACTCGATGTGAGGCAGGGTCTTGCCCGTGTGCACCTCATAGACGGTGCGCAATGCAGCCTCCATCACACCACCAGTGTTGGCAAAGATGGCACCTGCACCGGTCGACTCACCCAAGGGAGAATCAAAGTCACTGTCGGGCAGGTTGACAAAGTCGATGTTGGCTCGCTTGATCAAGCGGCCCAACTCGCGGGTCGAGATGCTGTAATCAACATCGGGATTGCCATCCACCTTAAACTCTTCACGGCTTGACTCATATTTCTTTGCCAGACAGGGCATTACCGAAACGACCACGAGTTTCTCGCGGGGGATACCCATCTTCTCGGCCCAGTAGGTCTTGGCTACAGCGCCAAACATCTGAGCGGGAGACTTGGCTGTCGAGGGATAGTCCAGCAGATCGGGGAACTCATGCTCATAGAAATTCACCCAAGCAGGGCAGCACGAGGTCATGATGGGCAACTTCACATCCTTATCACCTGCAAGGAACTTGTTGAGACGTTGCAGGATCTCATGGCCTTCCTCCATGATGGTGAGGTCGGCAGCAAAGTCGGTGTCAAAGACATAGTCAAATCCCAGGTCGCGCAAGGCAGTAGCCAGTTTACCGGTAACTATCGTTCCAGGTTGCATGCCAAATTCCTCACCCAGGGCAACACGCACTGCAGGAGCGGGTTGAGCCACAACCACCTTGTCGGGATCGGTGAGGTCATCCATGAGCTGGTTGGTGTAGTCATGCTCGGTGAGAGCGCCAGTGGGACAAACGGCAACACACTGTCCGCAATAGGTGCAGTTGGTGTCGGTGAACATTTTGTCAAACGTGGGAGCAATCGTGGTGTTGAAACCGCGACGGATAGCGCTCAACACACCAACCGACTGTACATTGTTGCACACGCTCTCGCAACGGCGGCAATAAACGCACTTCTCCATGTTGCGCGAGATAGCAGGGGTGAGCTCTTGCTTGCGCTCGCTCTGCTCGCCACCGTTGTAGGGCATCTTGCGGATGTTGAAGCGCATGACAAGGCGCTGCAACTCACAATCGCTGCACTTGGGGCAAGTCAAGCAATCGTTGGGGTGGTCGCTGAGCATGAGCTCGGCAACGGTCTTGCGGGCACGGATAACGCGTGCGCTGTTGGTATGTACCACCATACCCGGGGTCACGCGGGTTGCACAGGCGGGAGCCAGGTTGCGACGGCCCTCAATCTCCACTACACAAATGCGGCACGAGGCGGGCATGTTTTGCACACAGGTGCCCTCCAAGTTGATGTGGCACAGAGTGGGAATGCTGATGCCAACGGTTTTGGCAGCATCAAGCAACATCGTGCCAGCAGGAACTGTTACCTCATGTTTATCAATCGTCAGAGTGATCATATTCTTTTCTTCCATGATGCTATCGAATTTTAATAAACCGAGATGGCGTCGAAGCGGCAATTAGACTTACACATACCGCAGCGGATGCACTCGAAGGGGTTAATAATGTGAGGCTTGCGCATGTCGCCCATGATGGCATTGGCGGGGCACTTGCGGGCACAGGCACCGCAACCCTTACACTTGGACGCTTCAATGCTGTAGGTCACGAGGGCCTTGCACTGCTTGGCGCGGCAGGTGTGCTGTTTCACATGCTCAACATATTCGTCCCAGAAGTTGTTGATCGTCGATAACACAGGATTGGGAGAGGTCTGACCCAGACCGCACAGCGCTGTGTCCTTGATGATTTCACCAAGCTCCTTCAGCTGCTCGAGGTCTTCCATCGTTCCCTTGCCCTCGGTGATGCGGGTCAAGATTTCAAGCATGCGCTTGTTGCCGATGCGGCAAGGTGTACACTTGCCACAGCTCTCGTCCACAGTAAACTCAAGATAGAACTTGGCAACGCTCACCATGCAGTCGTCCTCATCCATGACAATCATACCGCCCGAACCCATCATCGAGCCGGCAGCAGTCAGGTGCTCATAGTCGATGGGAGTGTCGAGGTGCTTCTGTGTCAAGCAGCCACCCGAGGGGCCACCGGTCTGAACAGCCTTGAACTCTTTACCGTTCTTCACACCGCCACCGATGTCGTAGATGATCTCACGCAAGGTGGTTCCCATGGGAACCTCGATGAGGCCCACATTATTAATCTTTCCAGCCAGGGCAAACACCTTGGTGCCCTTGCTCTTCTCGGTACCGATGGATGCAAACCAGTCGGCGCCCTTGGTCAGAATGATGGGCACGTTGGCCAGGGTCTCAACGTTGTTCACGTTGGTGGGCTTCATGTTGAAACCGGCCTCGGCAGGGAACGGCGGCTTCAGGGTGGGCTCACCTCGCTTACCCTCCATCGAGTGGATCAAGGCAGTCTCCTCACCGCAGACAAATGCACCAGCACCGTAACGGATCTCAATATCAAAGTCAAAGTCGGTTCCCAAAATCTTCTTGCCCAGCAAGCCATATTCGCGAGCCTGTTGGATTGCAATCTTCAAGCGGTGCACAGCCAGGGGATACTCGGCACGGATATATATCAAGCCCTTGTGGGAGTTGATACAGTAACCGCACACGGTCATGGCCTCGATCACCGAGTTGGGGTCACCCTCCATGATGGAGCGGTCCATGAATGCACCGGGGTCACCCTCATCGGCGTTGCAGACCACATATTTCTCGTCGGCATCATATCCGCGGGCAAAGCCCCACTTCATGCCTGTGGGGAAGCCAGCGCCACCACGGCCACGCAAACCCGACGCCTTGATGATCTCGATCACCTCTTCGGGGGTCTGGTTGAGCAATGCGTTAGCAATGCCCTGATAGCCGTCACGGGCGATGTATTCCTCGATGTTCTCGGGATCGATGAGACCGCAGTTGCGCAACGCGATGCGCATCTGCTTGCGGTAGAAGTCCATGTGCTTGCTGTCGCTGACGGTCTTCTGGGTCTTGGGATCGACATATAGCAGACGCTCAACACGACGACCGCCAATGATGTGTTCCTTGACAATCTCGGCAGCATCCTCGGGCTTCACCTGGGTGTAGAAGGTGTTGTCCGGAATGATCTTCACGATGGGACCCTTCTCGCAGAAACCAAAGCAACCCGTTGTGATGACATCAACCTTGTCGGCAATGCCATTCTCCTCGAGGGCAGCATTGAGGTTCTCAACGATTTTGTGGCTGTTGGATGCTTTGCAACCGGTACCACCGCAGCACAGCACTTGCAGATGCTCGGCTCCAGTCGCAAGACCACAACACTGCTCCGACTCCTGGTCGGAACTTTCTTCACGCAGCGCCAATGCCTGTTGCGCACGCTTCCTCAAGTTATTGAGGTCGTTAATAGAAAGTATTTTCACGTTGTTGAATGAATTAGTTATTATGATGTAAAGGTATATGTCAGGTCTTTTTCAGCGTGTAAAATTACCGCCATTTTTTGGATTACGGAAATATTTCGGCAAATATTTATTCAAAATGGTAAAAAATAGAGGATTAACGCGGCTAAATCGTTTTGTTTGACCTCGCTGACCTATAAAAAAACTGGCACCCTGCCATTGCAGCAGGATGCCAGCACACGTTGTTGATTTTGATTGGGTTCGATTACTCCTCGGTCTTGGGAGCTTCTTCCTTGCCCTCGCTCTTCTCGAGCTGAGCCTTCAAGGCTGCAAGGTCGGTCACGTCACCCAGGGTTGTTTTCTCGACCTGAGGTGCAGCAGGAGCGGCCTCGGCAGCAGGCTTGGCAGCGGCAGCCTGACGGCGTGCGTTGCGTGCCTCCTTGCGCTGCTCGTCCTCAAAGATGCGGCTGTGCGACAGGATGATGTGCTTGGCATCCTTGTTGAAGTCGATAACCTTGAACATCAAGGTCTCACCCTGCTTGGCAGTAGTACCATCCTCCTTGGTCAAGTGCTTGGGAGTAGCAAAGCCCTCAACGCCGTAGGGATCCAGACGGATCTGGCCGCCACGCTCAGTGAGCTCGCTGATAGTGCCCTCATGCACACTGCCCTTGGTGAAAATGGTCTCATAGGTCTCCCAGGGATTCTCCTCGAGCTGCTTGTGGCCCAAGCTCAGGCGACGGTTCTCCTTGTCAATGTCAAGGACGATAACGTCGATGGGAGCCTCAACCTTAGTGAACTCGCTGGGGTGCTTGATCTTCTTGGTCCATGACAGGTCGCTGATATGAATCAGACCCTCAACGCCCTCTTCCATCTCAACAAAGATACCAAAGTTGGTGAAGTTGCGCACCTTGGCGGTGTGCTTGCTGCCAACGGGGTACTTCTCCTCGATGGTGTCCCAAGGATCGTTGGTGAGTTGCTTAACACCAAGCGACATCTTGCGATCCTCGCGGTCTAGAGCAAGGATAACAGCCTCGACCTCGTCGCCCACCTTCATGAAGTCCTGGGCAGGACGCAGACGCTGTGACCAGCTCATCTCGCTCACGTGAATCAGGCCCTCGACGCCAGGAGCCACCTCAACAAATGCACCGTAGTCGTACATAACGACAACCTTGCCCTTGATGTGGTCGCCCACCTTGAGGTTGGGATCCAGAGCATCCCAAGGATGCGGCTGAAGTTGCTTAAGACCCAGAGCAATGCGGTTCTTCTCCTCATTAAAGTCGAGGATAACCACGTTGAGCTTCTGCTCGGGTTGAACGATGTCGGCGGGGTTGTTGACACGGCCCCACGACAGGTCGGTAATGTGAATCAGACCATCCACGCCACCCAGGTCGATGAACACACCATAATTTGTGATGTTCTTGACAGTACCCTCGAGTACCTGACCCTTTTCGAGCTTGGACATGATCTCTTTCTTCTGCTGCTCGAGCTCGGCCTCGATGAGTGCCTTGTGGCTCACAACAACATTGCGGAAGTCCTGATTGATCTTCACGATCTTGAACTCCATGGTCTTGTCAACGTAGTCATCATAGTTGCGGATGGGGCGTACATCGATTTGCGAACCGGGCAGGAAGGCCTCGATGCCAAATACATCGACGATCATGCCACCCTTGGTGCGGCACTTGATGTAACCCTTGATGATCTCGTTGTTCTCAAGCGCTTCGTTAACGCGATCCCAGCTCTTGGCCTGGCGTGCACGACGGTGCGACAGCACGAGCTGACCCTTCTTGTCCTCACGGTTCTCGACATAGACTTCCACCTTGTCGCCAACCTTCAGGTCGGGGTTGTAACGGAATTCGCTAACGGGAATGATGCCGTCTGACTTAGCACCGATGTTAACTACCACCTCGCGCTTGTTAATCGAGATGACAGTACCTTCGGTCACTTCGTTCTCCTGAAATGCGTTCAGGGACTTGTCATAGGTTTTTTCCAGTTCCTCAAAAGATTTGTCTCTTTTGGTCTCGCCTTTCTCATAGGCGTCCCAATCAAAATCGGCGATTGGAGAATTTTTTAATTCTTCGCTCATTTAAATTGTTAATAATAAGTTAGTTAAACAGCCTTTTC
>Ga0247611_10003466_pt1 | contig 23361 bp, 24 predicted proteins | sample 177DNAGHGhighgp2_FD_192422 | JGI IMG/M metagenome (GOLD analysis project Ga0247611, IMG submission 192422) | Sheep rumen microbial communities from Palmerston North, Manawatu-Wanganui, New Zealand - 1770 DNA GHGhigh gp2 | ecosystem: Host-associated > Mammals > Digestive system > Stomach > Rumen... | reverse complement strand
TACAGGTTCAGCCATTGCACAGCGGTCGCATTTGCAGCGGTCTACTTTTTTACATGGTTCGCAATTTTTAAATCCTGTAAACGGATTTAAGCTAAATTTTGTCTGATTGCAACCTATTCCAAAATACGGAAGAGGATTTAAGTAGCTGATATCCCAAGCAAATGCACCACCTGCAGGAATAGCAAGTAAGGTAAAGACACTAAAAAACATTACAAACTTTTTCATACTTTTGTTCTCCTTTTATTCTAAATAAATCTTTTTGCCTACATTTTAATATTATAATGTGTATAACTTTTAATCATTATCCGGTTGTTTACTTTGTATTATAAAATTGTATTAGCCTAAATTTCTTATTTTTTATGTTAAAATTATTGTCAGAGATTATAAGGAAAAGGAAAAAGCAAATGCCGAAAGTATATATTGAAACAATGGGCTGTCAGATGAATAAATCAGATACAGAAAGAATGTTAGGTATGTTGGAACATTTCGGTTATGAAGAAACAAAAGAACCTAAACAAGCTGATTTATTAATGGTTAATACCTGTTCAATAAGACAGCTTAGTGAAGACAAGGCTTTTAGTCAATTAGGCCTATGGGGCAAGTGGAAAAAAGAACTCCGCCCTCATATCAAGATTGGTATTTGCGGTTGTGTTGCCCAACAGAAAGCTAAAGAAGTGTTTAAACGGGCTCCGTATGTTGATTTTGTTTTAGGTACTCATAAAATTTATTCTTTGCCTGATATTATAAAAAAAATTAATGAAGGTGAAAGAGTTTGTGAGTGTTCCGAAACTAATCAAACAGAGGATGAAAAAGCTAAAAATTATAAAATAGACAGGGTTAAAACCGTCAATGCCTGGATTCCGATAACAGAGGGCTGCAATAATTTTTGTACATACTGTATAGTGCCTTACACCAGAGGCAGAGAACGTTCAAGACAACCGGAATTGATTATCAAAGAAGCAAAGGATGCTCTAAATGAAGGTTTTAAAGAAATAACTCTGTTAGGGCAGAATGTCGATAGTTACGGTAAAGATTTTGTTGATAAAAATTACAGATTGGCAGATTTGTTAAGAGAATTAAATTCTATTGAGGGTAAATTCAGAATACGTTTTGTAACATCATATCCTACCGATATAACCGATGAACTTATTCAAACAGCAAAAGAATTAGATAAGGTTTGTGAGTATTTTCATATACCTATGCAGTCCGGCAATTCTGAGGTTTTAAAAAAAATGAACCGCAGATATGACAGAGAAACTTACGGTAAAATAGTGGCAAAGGTTCGTGCGTTGGTTCCTGATGTTACAATTACAAGTGATTTCATAGCCGGTTTTCCGGGTGAAACCGAAGAACAATTTTTGGATACATTATCAGCTATAGATGAATTTGAATTGGATTACTCTAATACTGCAGCATACTCTCCAAGAGAAAAAACAGTTGCAGCAAAGTGGATTGATAAATTTATCCCTGAGGATGTAAAAACCGAAAGACTTGCCCGCCTTAATGATAAAGTAAAAGAAAATTGTTTGAAATCAAATAAAAAATATGTCGGCAGAACTCTTGAAGTTTTGATTGAAGGCTTTGAAAATCATAAGGGACAAAATATTATAACAGGCAGAACAAGAAATAATAAACTCGTTCATATCCCATGTGATACAGACAGAACAGGTGAATTTATGGATGTAAAAATTACCGGTTGCAAGACTTGGTATTTAAACGGTGAAATTGTTTAGTTCAAACTAAAATTCCTAATATGTTCAATTTTTAATTCCGGTTTAATTGTTATACCGATTACATCTATTCTGTATTTTTTTACAGAATGTTCTTCCATATAAAAATAAATACCTTTTTTTATATTTTCATATTTATTTTTTGTTATTGCTTCAAAAGGGGTTCCGCAAATGTCGGTGTTGCGGGTTTTTACTTCTACAAATACGGTTGTATTTTTTAGTTCTGCAATAATATCAATTTCGCAAAATCTGGAGTATCTTACATTGCGTGCTAATATTTTGTAGCCGTTTTTCTCTAAATATCTGCATGCCAAATCTTCTCCAGCTGCACCTAATGTTTTATTATCCATTACTGTTTTACTCCGTATCTTGCAAAAGTTTTCAGGTCAATTAGTTTGTCAATATCTTTTGGGATAAAGTTTTTACTCCATCTTGCAGGAGAAATATCAATTCCGCCTCGTCTTGTGTATAATGCACAAACTAACAATTCATCTTCACTGTTAAGCAGACTGAAAAGCCTTTTATAAATCATTTCAACACATTCTTCATGAAAATGATATTCTTTTCTGAAGGAAGTAAGGTATTTTATTAAACTGTCCTCTGTTATATGTTTATATGATTTATAATAAATAAATAAATCTCCAAAGTCAGGTTGATGAGTTACTCTGCAATTTGAGCGTAAAGAGTCGAATTTTAAGCGATATTCATTTAGAGTATTTAAAGTTTCTGTTTTCAAAAGTTCAGGTGCTTCCTCAAAATCTTTTATTTCGAGTTTTGTTTCATCAACAGATTTCGTTATATCTGTGTAATTCTCAAATAATTTTGTTTTCGTTGTGTTATCAGATAAAAATTCTACTTCGACCTGAGTTTGAAGTTTTGAACTTAAATCTTTTTCTATAAGATTTTTACAGGTACTTAAACATTCTTGTCTGGTTTTGCCAAAATTGGACATATTAAAAGAATTTAGATATAGTTTCAATGATTTTGATTCAATCAAATATTTGCTTTTGCAATTATATTTTAATTTTAACAGGCTTGTAACGGGTAAATTATTTTCTGTAAGTGCAGAAAACTCATATGCATGCCAAATATCCCACCCGTTAAAAATTAGATTATTTGAATTTATTTCATATTTTACTCTGTTCTCATCTCTAGGGATAGCAACAAGAAGTGAATTATCATATTTTTCACTTCCATTTGTTTTTTGTCCTAAATATTTAGATGCAATTATGTCAGTTTTTTCTTTCATATTTATTATATTAACACAAAAGAAAAGTCCCTTTTTTAAAGGGACTTTTCTAAAATCTTTAAGATTTATAATTAAGCAATTTCCTCGTAAGCTGAAGGATTGTTAAATAAATCATAATTTATTTCATTTTCGTTATCTGCGATAGCCGCAACGACAACCGCATCAGATGCAACATTCACTAATGTTCTCATCATATCAGTAACTCTTTCGATTGTGAACAAGAATGCAAAACCTGCAACTAATTGTTCAGGACTTAATCCCATTCCGTTAAGAATTAATGCAATAGTAATCAAACCTGCACCTGAAATACCGGCACTTGTACTTGATGCAATAATTGCAAATAAAGCAATCTGAATTAATAAACTGATACTGAGCGGTACCCCATAAGCCTGTAATAAGAATATTACAGCAACGACCTGTAGCAATGCGGTTCCGTCCATATTAAGTGTTGCCCCTAAAGGAAGAACAAAACTTGAAATTTTATGTGAGATACCTCTTTTTTCGCAACAAGCAATGGTTAATGGTAATGTTGCAGATGAACTTGCTGTTCCAAAAGCAACCATTAATGCTTCTGCAACGGCAGAATATAACATCCAAATCGATACTTTTGAAAAACATTTTAAGAAAATCGGGTATACGAAAAACAGTTGGATAAAGAATCCAATAGCCAATACCATTAAATATTTACCGATACTTGCAAAAATTTCCATACCAAAACTTGAAACAGCAGATGCTGTCAGGGCAAAAACACCGGGAGCTGCTAAGAACATAATCCAATCAGTGATTTTCATTGTAGCCGCAAATACAGATTCAAAGAACGAAACAATCGGTCTGCTAACATCACCGACTTTAGCTAAAGCTATTGCAAAAATCAAAACGAAAACTATAATTGCAACCATGTTTCCGCTGGCAAGTGCTGCTAACGGATTGCTTGGAATAAAATCAAGGAACATGTTATAGATGTGTCCCTGTTGTTGTCCCATTGCCATTACAGATGACTGAACTTCACTTGCTGTATTCTCTGCAATGTAATGAGCTGCGCCTAAACCCGGTTTGAAAATTAAAGCTAAAATTGTACCTATTGTAACTGCTGCGGTTGTTATAATACCGTAATAAAGTATCATTTTAGTCCCGAACTTTCCGAGTTGTTTATTATCACCTATACTTGTAATACCGATGATAATTGCAGAAAGTACTAAAGGTATTACCACCATTTGGATTAACCTAATAAATATTTGACCTATAAAGCTTAAAAAGCCCAACATACGAGGTACAAAAGGATAATCCGCATGTGAATGGAGAAGAACTCCCACAATAATACCGGCTATGATACCAAAAAAGATATGCCAATTACGCTTAATTCCCAGACCAAGTGCAATTAGTATTTGCATCTGAATTTTAGAATCTTTCATGTTTTTATGTCCTCTTACTTAATATAAACGATATATTACTTGACTATTATACTCTATTGCTCCAAAAATATCAATTATTGTGTTGATAAACAATATAAAGTTAGCAGATTAATGTATGACAGAATTACTTTCTGTAAACTTTCTTCAATAATTTAATATCGTCAGATGTCAATTTTTTATTGGCGGTATTGAATGAATTGGACATAACCCCTTTATCTCCTACTGCATTAACACCGAGAGCCTCTCCAACTGCACGCAGAGCAATCGCATATAATTCTGATGAACTGTATACCTTTCCTTTAGCATCTGCCTTAGAAATTATTATGTTTAACTTATAGAAGTATTCATTTTTTAAATCTTCTTTGTTAGCATTAAATACTGTACTCTTTTTTTCTATAACATAAGGCTGACTTGCCTTATTTGTAAAAGTTACGGTAATGTCGGCTAAAGATGCTGCCCTTTGGTTACTCTTAAATGTAAAACGAACTATCCCGGCAGATTCCGTTTGCCAAGATAAAAAGGCATTGCTAACTGTCGTATTTCCTGTAACTTTCGGCACATATACCGATATAGGCTGTCTAAACCAACGAGGATTTGAGTACCCGAACGAAGTGCCTGCAAAAATCAATAATGATATAATTGTTAATAAAAATCTTTTTCCCATATTAATTTTAAAACCCAACATAAAATATTTTTGCCTTTTTGTTGATAAATTGTTAACAAATATTAATAACCTATAGACCAATCAACAGGCAGAGAACCTTGTTTTTTATTTTCGGTTACGGTACCGTATGCTATTTGAGGTACTTCCATAACTTTGACTGCCTTTTGAAGTATATTTTGTTTAGCCATAATGTAATCAACATTGTTGAAGGATTTTAATTTATCAAGATGATTTTGCAGCTCAGAATTTTCATCATTAAGTGCTGTAACCTGTCGGGATAAGGTGTTCAGTGTGATTTCATCTGACATTGCAAAATAATAACTGACGAATGCAGCTACAACGAAAAATGCGAGTATCCCGCATAAGGTCATATTCACACGGCGAATTGCCATTTCTTTTAAAAGGTTTTCCTTATAAAAATACCCTTCAATAACCTGACTTTGTGATATCGGATTTTCCTGATATCCGCGTTCCTTATATTCGTAATAATTTTCTTCCAGTATCTTAGCTGCTCTATTCAACTTTATTTCCCCAATTATCTACTCACTCAAATGAATAAATTTCTCAGTTAATGCATCTTGCAATTCTGAGTTTTGCACTTCTTGATGGCGGATTTTCCCGAATCTCACTCTCCGATGCCATCAATGGCTTTTTTGTTATTAACTCCAATCTCGGTGGCGGGCATGTACAAATCATTTGCGATTTATTACAGTGACATCGCTGAGAATGGTATTTTAATAAGTGTTTCACTATCCTATCCTCCAAAGAGTGAAAACTTATTACACTTATTATAGCACCAACTTCTAATAAATCCAACACATCATTCAATGTATTTTTTACATTTGTTAACTCTTGATTTACTTCAATTCTAATTGCCTGAAATACCCGTGTCGCCGGATGTATTGTCGATTTTATTTTTGGTGTAGCCTGTAATATCAAATTTGCTAATTCTGTAGTTGTGTTAATTTTTGTAATTTTTCTTTCTTCAACAATTTTTTTTGCAATTCTTTTTGAAAATCTTTCTTCTCCATACTCTGAAAAAATTCTTATTAATTCATTTTCTGAGTATCCGTTTACAACATCATATGCGGAAAAATCTGCATCCTGATTAAATCTCATATCAAGCGGTGCGTCTTTTGAAAAAGAAAAACCTCTTTCAGCCTTTGTTAATTGGTGGTACGATGCCCCTAAATCAAAAAGTACCCCGCCCGTAATTTTTGTTACACCGTATTTAGCTAATTCTTGTTTTATGTTTACATAGGAAGATTTTATTATTGTAAGATTTTTGTAATCCTTTAATCGTTCTTTTGATGCTTTTATTGCGTCTTCATCAACATCAAATGCAAACAATTTCCCGTTTGGTTGAATCTTTTCTAATATGAGCTTACTGTGTCCGCCCCCGCCCAGCGTACAGTCAACATAAATAAAGCCATCTCTGCATTGTAATGCATCGACGGCTTCGTTTTTCATAACTGTATAATGATTAAAATCTTCCATACAGAGATTTTATCATATTATCGCATTTAATCCAAAATGTTACTATACGTTAACAAGTCCTTCAAGACCTTGAGTGTCAAGGATTTCTAGGAATTTTGCGTATGTGCAGGATACAACATTTTCAGGATCATCAAATGCTGAAATTTCTATAAGGTCTTCAGTCATTTTTGGCTGAGATGCAGATTCGTCGGTTGTAATATCATTAAGATAGTACAAATCAATAAAGTCAAATTCTTTGTTCATAGGGTTACTCCTTTATGTATAGTTTATTATGTTATGACTTTTAATACGGCATAAATTGTTAAAACTTTAATGTATTTAGTAAATTATTAAGATATCTTAACAAAAAGAACAACTCCGTTAAGGAGTTGTTCTTTTTGTTGAAGGAATTCCTTTTGTTTCCTCAGTCATTCCTTCAGTTCTTCATTTAAAGAAAGGAATTTAGTATGTTTAAGTTTATTATGCAGCTTGTTGAACTTCTTCGTCAGGTAATTGGTTTAATTTTTCGAGAGCGATGGTTGCTGCTTCACGAACACCTGCATCCTGATCTTTTTGAGCTATTGTGAATATTGTGTTCAAGTCTTTTTTGTAGCTTGGGTTTTGGATATAGCTCAATGCTTCAACTGCTGAAGTTCTTACTGTTGCGTTAGGGTTACCTTTTAACTGTTCAACGATTGGTACTGCACCAGGCATTTCAGTTAAAGGTACTGTTGCATTGTACATTTTCTTTGCTTCTTCTCCGTACAATTTTTGAAGAATTGCTGAGGTGAAGATTGCGTAACTTTTGTTTCTTTCAGCTTTTTCCTGAGGAGTTAAAGTTTTATTTAATTCTGCTTTTTTAGCTTCTTCATCAATATCTGTTCTTGCAGAGATTTCAGCACGTTTAGCTTCTGTTTCAGGTGTTACTGATTCTAACTTGCTTGTATCTGCTGTGATGATGTTATTTAAAGCTTCCATTAACTTTGTATCTAACAAGTCTGTAGCTTGTTCAGGGTTGTTATCAACCATATCTACAATGTTTTCCATGCCTGCAACCTGAGTGTCGTAATCAGGGTTAGTTAATTTCGCTAAAAATGCATTTAAATCAACTTGAGGCTTAACTTCTTGAGGTTGAACAACTTCTACCGATTTATTATCTGCAGCGGCATCGGATTTTTCAGTATTTACCGGTGCAGGTTCAGACTTTTTTTCTTCTGCCTTAGGAGCTTGTTCTGTTACTACAGGTGCAGGCGGAACTGCTGCAGGTTTCACAGGAACTTCCTGTGCAACTGGTTGTTGCGGAGCAGAAGTAACTTCAGGCGGCACAATTACCGGTTGAGATTCCGGAGTATTGATTACCGGAGGCATATAATAAGGTTGTGTTTGTGCCTGTGGGTATTCATAAATAGGGGCTGTAGGTGCTTCGTACTGAGGGGCTGGTGTAGCAGCTACATTTTGTGCCGGTACATTGACCATTGGATTGTGAATGTCGATTTTTACCGCATTATAATTTGGTTGTTGCGGCAACTGAACATTGTTGGGTAAATTTGGAACTTGCATCATAACTATTTTTTCCTTTCAATAAATTTTGTTATCTATTCCTATTCTACCTGTTAAATACTTCTCAAGAAAAATAATTGCTATATTTTCTGCATGTTTTAACAATTCTTAACAAATATTTTTGTTTTAAGAACTTATAATTTAATAATAGTAACAGTTTTGAGTTTTTTTAAAATTTATGATACAATAAATTTGTAAGTATTTTATTGATAAGGGTATATAATGACGTTTAATATTGGTGAGAGAAAGTCTATAAGAAAAGCATTTGGAAATAAACTTCTTGAGTTAGGCAGGGAAAACAGCAATATTGTTGTCATGGATGCTGATTTAGCGGAATCTACGCAAACTGCTATATTCGGTAAGGAATTTCCTGACCGCTTTTTTGACATGGGGATTGCAGAACAGGATATGATTGCTACTGCGGCAGGATTAGCCTCTGTAGGCAAGATTCCTTTTGTTGCAAGTTTTGCAATGTTTGTTACGGGAAGGACTTATGATCAGATAAGAAATGGTATTTGTTATCCTGAATTTAACGTAAAAATTATCGGTACGCATGGCGGTATTACTGTTGGGGAAGATGGTGCTACTCATCAGGCATTAGAAGATATTTCTCTTATGAGAAGTATTCCTAATATGACGGTTTTTGTACCTGCGGATTGCAGAGAGTGTGAAGAAGTTATCCGCTTTGCCGCTGAAAACAACGGGCCTATGTATATAAGAATACCAAGGACAAATGTTCCGGATATTTTCCCTGAAGATTATGATTTTGATTTTTGTAAAGCTCAGGTTTTACAGGAAGGTACTGATGTTACTGTTATTACTAACGGTGAAACTCTTGCCGAAGTTATTCAGGCTGCTAATATTTTGGAAAAAGAAGGTTATTCTATCCAAATTATACATGTTCCTGTTGTAAAACCTCTTGATGATGTAACGATTGTTGAAAAGACAAAACAGACTAAGTTTGTAATTACCGTAGAAAATCATTCTATAATCGGCGGCTTAGGCAGTGCCGTTTGTGAGATTTTATCTTATTATAATCCGATGCCTGTTGTACGTTTAGGAATTAATGATACTTTCGGACAAAGCGGTAAGTGGGATGAATTGCTTGATTATTACGGGCTAAGTGCTAATAAACTTGTTAAAGCAATTAAACATCAGGTTGACAGATTTCGTTTAGTAAAATAAATATTAATATATAAGGATACAATAATGATACAATTCAGATCAGTAACAAAAAAATATAAAAACGGAAATTATGCATTGAAAAATGTAAATTTGGATATTCTGTCGGGAGAGTTTGTATTTGTTGTAGGGGCTTCCGGTGCAGGTAAATCAACTTTGATGAAGCTGCTATACCACGAAGAATGTCCTACAAGCGGAACGGTTACTATCGGTGGCATTAATATCGCAAATTTATCAAATGATAAAATCCCGAGTTTAAGAAGATGTATGGGGATTGTTTTTCAGGATTATAAATTGCTCCAAAATATGAGTATATATGATAATGTAGCTTATGTAATCAGGACTTTGGGTATTAGTACGAAGGAGATTAATGACAGGGTTATGGGAGCTCTTAAAATTGTGGGTTTGGAAAACAAAATTCATGCTACCCCTTCGGAATTATCCGGTGGTGAGCAGCAGCGTGTTGGTATTGCAAGAGCAATAGTTAACGGACCTCCGTTGTTGATTGCTGATGAACCTACGGGTAATTTAGACCCTAAAAATTCATTAGAAATTATGCAAATTTTAGATCAAATAAATCAAAGAGGAATAACCGTTATCGTTTCTACTCACGATAATGCCATGGTAGATTATTTTAGAAAAAGGGTTATTACTCTTGATAAAGGTGAAGTAGTAAGAGATATTCAAGCAGGTACTTATGACTAAACAACAAATAAAAAAAGAAGTAAAAAAGCATATTCCTAAAGATTGGTTATGTGAATTAAGAATATTATACAGATTGACAATGGAAACATTTAATGATATAAAGCGAACAGGAATCGTCAATATTGTAATCATTACTACAATGGCGGCAATTTTAACTATTTTCGGAGCTTTTTTCCGTTCAGCAATGACTATATCATCTTTTGCACATGAATTAGGAAATGTATTGGAAATTTCGGTATACTTAAAACCAAATACGGATGCTAATCTTGTGAAGAACAGAGTTAGTGAATTTGAACATGTTGAAAGTGTTAAAATCATTACTAAAGAGCAATCTTGGTCTGATTTAAAAAGAGAGATGAAGCTTCCGGATGTTTCGAATCCGCTGCCTGATACCTTGCATGTAAAAGTTGATAAGCCGGAAAATATTGATGCTGTATTTTCAAAAGTTAAGAACTTAACTTCTGTAGAGGATATGAGTTATGCTCAGGCTCTGGCAAAGAAAATACAAATGTTAAATCACGTTGTCAATACTATTACTATACTCGTTGTTATAATACTTGGAATTTTGACTGTGACAATTATCAATAATACTATTCAGCTCGTTATTCAATCGAGAAAGGATGAAATTGAGATAATGCGATTGATGGGTGTAAGTAATTGGTATATTAGATTTCCATTGTTAATGCAGGGGGCTTTCTACGGATTTACAGGTGCTATTGTCGCATTTATACCTTTGCATTTCGTTGAGAATTGGCTATTACATGCACATCAGTTCTTTATGGTGCCGACACCTATGTTCGCACAATCCGCTGTCGCTTTAACTATGTTTGCAATGGGGATATTGTTTGGTGCCGGCGGTAGTCTTATATGTATCAAAAAACATTTGCAAGTGTAAATTATGAGTACGGTAATATTAGTAACAAATGATAATGAAATAAAAAACACCTTCAAACAAAATTTGGTTTTGCTTAGAGGTGAAGATAAGCTGATTTCTGTTTCTTATGAAAATGCAATGGAAGTTATATATGAGATTTGTCCTGAAGTTGTAATTGTTCATGAGCATGATAAAAATGCTAAGACTCTGGAGTTAATAAACTATTTAAACAATAAAGCTATATATAAAAATACAAGTGTGATCCTGCTTGTAAATAAGTACGATAATAGTTTTGTACTTTCTGCATATGATGCAGGAATTGATGATTTCCTCGTTATAGGCGGGGATGCTTCTGAAATTTTGATAAGAACTATTAACGGTATTAAAAAATCCGAAATTTATTCTAAAAATGAAGAACAGGTAAAAATACTGGAGCAATACGGAATTGTAGATTCAAAAAGTAAATTTTATTCAAGCAAGTTTGATAAAGAAATTCTTGAAACAGTTTTGAGTTACAATAATAAATCTGTATATTCTTATATGATTATAACTCCTGATGATGAATCCAAAAAGAGATTTTCAAATGAAAACTTAATTATAGCGATTAATAAGTCGGTACGCTCTTCTGATATTATTTTCGGAGCGAACGGCTCAAGATATAGTTTGCTATTGAAAACAAATGCTGAAGGGGCTATAAGGATATTTGAAAAAATAAAGTCGGAAATTTCTTCCGATTACAAGCTTAAAGCAGGAATAACTATTGTAGAAACAAAACAAGCGGAAGATATTAAAAAACGTTGTACATGTGCATTGAATAATGCATTATTATCAGATGTTGATTATGTAGTTTATGCTAAAGACGAACCTTTAAATGATAATTGGCTGGATATTCCGGATAGTAGTAATGAACAATCCTATAAGTTTTTAAAGAAGGTTTTTTCAAAAAAAATTGAAAATGTAATTGCACCGGTATTTTACAGATTACAAAAAGCTTATGAGGAAAAATTTCCTGGTTCAAAGATTGAACAGTATACTGATATTGAACAAAGTGTTTTCCGTATTGTTAAAGACAATAACGAAAGCAGAATTACAATGCGGTATCCTGCTTACACAAAACTCGTAATATACATTTCTCATTCAGGACTTGATACCCCTGAAAACAGGGAAATTATTTTGACTTTGAATGAACTTACTCAGAAAAGAATTGATGAAATTGTTGAGGATTTTCTCAATGAGTATATGAGTATGCATAATGCTTAGTTTTAGAGGTCGCCAATGGATTTACTGAATATAGAAGATAGTTTATTAATTCTTATTGATGTTCAAGAAAAATTAGTAGCAGCTATTAAAGACACATTAATTGCAGAGAAGGCATCAAAGCTTGCTAATTCCGCAAAATTATTGAATATACCCGTTATTGTGAGTGAGCAGTATCCTAAAGGACTCGGAAATACTGTTGATTTAGTCAAATTAAACTTGCCTGCATGTACAAAATATGTAGAAAAGACTTCTTTTTCTCTGTTGAGAGAAGAAGGTGTTAAGGAAATTTTGGATTCAGTCAATAGAAAACAGATTATTTTATGCGGGATTGAAACTCATATTTGTGTTTATCAGACCGCAATAGACTTGCTTAATGCGGGATATGAAGTTACGGTCGCAAAAGATGTTTGTGCAAGCAGAAATAACGAAGAATTTGAATTGGGTATATCTGCAATGAAGTCAGCTGGAGCAACCATATCTTGTGTTGAGATGATTTTATTTGAATGGTTGAAATCTGCTAAGCATCCGCATTTTAAAGAAATTCAGGCTTTTATAAAATAATAATGTCAGACAAACAAAAAACACGATAAATATAAATTATATTGTATTCTCTTATTCAATAATATATAATTACCAAAGTCTATTTTACAATCTTATGTAAGCCGTGAGGTTTATCTACATTTCGTCCTAAAGCTTTTGCTATCTCTAACGCCAAAATTTGACATATAACGAGAATTGAAAAGGACTTATTAATCAGACTGCTTGCTTTTACGTCTAAATTAGCCTTACAGGATAAACTCGATGTATTACTGCCAATAATGTATATTGGAGTATTATAATCATACTCAATTTTTGAAAGATTATCCGTAGCATTATCACTTAAATCTTCCAATGTAATATGAATTTGAGCTGATTTATTATTCAGTACGGCAACATGTCCGTGCATAAATTCACCTAAGATACTTGATAATGTGCAAATATAAGAGGTTTCTTTAATTTTTAATGAGGTTTCTTTTGCAAAAGCATAAGATATTCCGTCTGCTGTAACAACAATAATATTATAACTCGCCAACTCTGTGGCAATTCTTTTTATATCAGAGTGAAGACTTAAGGATTTTCTGATATCCTCAGGCAATTTATTAAGTAGTAACAAATAGTTACTAATATCTACACCCTTAAATTGAGCATATTTTAATACCATCAAGGTGACGCAGAACAGTTGAGAAACCAAAGATTTTGTAGCTGCAATACTTAGTTCTTCTCCGGCATGACAATCAATTTTATAATCAGCAGCATTCCAAATAGTTGAACCTTTTTTATTTGTTATTGCAAGAGTAGTCATACCCAATTCTTTTGCACGAGTGAGCGCCTTGTTTGTATCTGATGTTTCCCCCGATTGAGTAATAAATACATACAGAATATTTGTTTCATGAGGAACTTCCGCTTTAAGTAAAAATTCACTTGAATAGATAGCTCTTGCCTCAACTTTGGCAATCGTTCCAAACAATTCCGCTGCAAATCTTGCACAATGATAAGATGAACCGCTTGCAACAAATACTATTTTCTTTGCATCTTTTGGCAAATCAATTAATATATCTGAATTGCTTATGTAACAAGAGAGAAGATTAGAAATAATCTCCGGCTGTTCATAAATTTCAATTTCCATACTTGATTTTTTCATATACTAACTCGATTTTTTTCTAATAGTTTCTTTCTTTACAATAAATGTTGTACCGGTTTCAGATTGAATAAAACTAATTGGCACATCAAACTCTATACCGCATGCATTTACAGTCCACTCTTCACTCCACTTCGCACTAAGAATACGATCATCTTTTACAGAAACATCGTACGGATTTTCTAAAACTTTAGTATCAGTAACTACCATCTGCTTACATGGATTGGAATTATCATAAAGCGAAATCATAGTGTTAACTGTAGGTAAAGCATCCGTTTGTAATTTTGCACTTGCCAAAGATTGTCCCGGTAATATAGACGTTTCATCAGGTTTCTTGGTTGTGCAACCTGTAAAAATTAATAGTAACGCTAACAGAATGAAAAGATTTTTCTTCATTTCCAATACCTTTACTATTTTAAGATATCTCTAAGCAATTCATTTACAAGTTTTGGATTAGCTCTGCCTTTTGTTTCCTTCATTACTTGACCTACAAAGAAACCAAGCAGCTGTACTTTTCCGCCCTTATAAGCTTCAACTTCTTTAGGATGAGATTCTACAGCCTTGATACAAGCTTCTTTAATCGCACCTTCATCAGAGATTTGACTTAACCCTCGTTTTTCAACGATTTCTTTAGCTGAAGTTCCATCCTTTAACATATCAATTATTATTTGCTTACCAATATTATTAGAAATAGTATTCTTTTCAATTAAAGCAATCAGCTCAACCAAATTTTCAGGAGTTAATTTTGTTTCAAATATATCAAGTTTTTCTTCCTTCAAATATGCAGCAATTTCACCCATAATAAAGTTTACTGCAATCTTAGGAGTAGCACCCAATTCTAAGACTTTATCAAAGAATAAGGCTAAGTTCATCTGTTCCACTATAACTGAAGCATCGTATTCGCTCAAGCCTAAACCTTGATATCTTTCACGCTTTTGAGAAGGTAACTCAGGCATTTTTGAACGAATTTCTTCAACCCATTCTCTTGAAATTTCAAGCGGCATCAAATCAGGTTCAGGAAAATATCTGTAATCATGTGCATCTTCTTTACCTCTCATAGAGCGAGTTTCTCTTGAGTTATCATCCCAAAGACGAGTTTCCTGAACGACTTCTCCACCTTCTTCTACAATTTCAATCTGTCTTTCAATTTCATATTCAATAGCTCTTTGAAGTGCGGCAAAGCTGTTTACATTCTTTATTTCAGCTCTTGTTCCAAATACTTTTGAACCTTTAGGCATGACTGAAATGTTTGCGTCACATCTCATAGAACCTTCTTCAAGGTTACCATCGCAAACTCCAATATATCTAACGATATTCCTGAGTTCTTCCATATAGGCTCTTGCTTCATCAGAACTTCTCATATCAGGTTCAGAAACAATTTCCAACAACGGAGTACCGGCTCTATTTAAGTCCACAAGAGAATAGCTTGAGCCTGCAATCCCATCAGCACCTGCATGAACGAGTTTCCCTGCATCTTCTTCTAAGTGAGCTCTCGTAATACCGATTCTTTTACCGTTAATTTCCAAATATCCGTCTACACAAATAGGTTCATCATATTGTGAAATTTGATACCCTTTCGGTAAATCAGGATAGAAATATTGTTTTCTGTCAAATTTACATCTTGGCGGAATTTTACAATTAAGAGCAAGTCCTGTAAGAATCCCCATGTTTACGGCTTCTTTATTTAATACCGGTAAAACTCCGGGCATACCTAAAGTGATAGGACAAGTCTGTGTATTTGGTTCTTTACCAAATTCAGTACCGTCCGGTGCAAATATCTTTGACTTAGTTTTTAATTGTGCATGCACCTCTAAACCGATAACTACTTCATACTTATCTCTTATACTGTTTTCCATAATGTCTCCTTATTTAAAAATCCCTATAGCTAAAAGATAACACAAACATTAATGCCTGTCTAGTTGAAGTATTATATATATACCAAAAATCTCATACCTTTAAGGTATGAGATTTTATATTAAAAATATTAAACTAATTAATCTGACACAACTCTTGCAGGATAGTTATTTATTAACAGAGTATGAGATAAATTATCAGCTGATTCTTTTTTACTAAATGCACCTACCTGCAAGGTAAAACCGCCTGCCGCCTGCTTGATTGTAGGAGTTAAGCCTAAACCTGCTTCTGCTAAAATCCCTCTGGCTACTTCAGCCTGAGATTTAGTAGAATACATCCCAACATAAACTCTGTATGTTTTAGGGGATAATTGTACCTGAGCTTGCTGTATCGGAGCAGTTTGTTCTTTGTTGAGTGCCGTTGGGGAAGCTCCTGTTGATATTGGATTTGGATTTGTACCTGTTGTATTTAAAGGTGGTAAACCTTTAAGATTATCAGGCTGATTGACGACCGTGTTAACAGGTTCTTCTTGCTGAGTTTCTAAAGGTGATTTTTCTCCTCTTTGCGGAATTTTTACTAGACCGTCTTCTTCTGTTTGAGCTTCTTCTTGTGACATATTCAGCATATCATCTTCCATTTGTAATTCACGCAATCTTCTGTCAATACCGCCTTTGTATTCATCATCTTCAACATTGTCAATTTTTTTGCCGTCATCACCAAGTGTAATATCAACATCAGGTGACATAATCTTTGCAACACCCAAGAATACCAAAAGTAAAACGAGAAAAATTGATACAAACATCATAACAGACTGTTTTTTCTTTACTGACATCTTGGATTTATATTCACTGTATGACATATTCTCATTTTTTTTATAAGAACCGTTTTCTACACGCATAAATTAAACTCCTCTAACTTTTGTGCTTGCCAATATTATATCATGAATTTCTTCTGAATACCTTTTCATAACCTCAATAGCAAAATCTTTTATATCGTCTATACCTAAATCCTCTGTTAAGCCTGAAGCCTTAACCGGAGCTCCGCTTGATATTATATTGATTCCGGTATGTATTAAAACTGATGTTGCAGATTTAGTAGCGATAGATACTGTTAATTTTTTATTATTAAAGAACAAATCATCTCCGCGGCGTATGATATTAAACCCTCTGGACTCTAAAACTTCTTTTATAACACATATAAGCAGACGTTGTCTGAAGACTCCTTCAATTAACCCGATATTAAACTGTTCAGAAATAAAACTTAGCATTGATTTACTGTAAATTGGTTCATTATTAATTACATCCTCAATGTCAACCATTTCAGTGAGCTTTACTTCACATTCCCCAATAAAAGCGACAATAGAATCACCTTGTAATTTATAATTTTTATAAATCCAATGGGGTGCAAGCTGCCATCCTTCATATTTAATTTCATTATCAATAAATTTAGTTAGCATATTCCTCTTTAAATAATATATTTAAGTAGTTATCAGCCTTGTTAGCAATTAAAGCTTTTTTTAATCTCACACACGACTCACATTTGCCGCAATGTCCTAAGTTTTTGCTGTAACAACTGTGAACAAATTCTAACGGTATACTGTGTGTAATAGCAATCTTAACTATATCATTTTTATCGTAATTTAGCAAGGGGGCAATAATTTTAGGTTTTTGAAGTGTTGAATATTCAAGTAAGGCATTAATTCTTTCAATAAATTCAGAAGAATTGTCGGGAAAAGTTTCTGCCTCCTCTTTATTTGCACCAATTATTATATGTGTAAATTCTTCACTTTCAGCAAAAGCTGCCGCAATATTTAAGAACAAGGAATTGCGGTTTGGAATCCAAACAGCTTTAGCCGACTGCTCAGACGGGAATTCTCCATCAGGCAGTTCTTTATTATCTGAAACAAGAGCATTATTTGTGATTGAATTTAGCCAATCTAACTTTATTATTTTATGTTCAAGATTATAATATTCGGAAATACGTCTTGCAGCTGCTATCTCCGATTTTAAAGATTTTTGCCCGTAATCAAATGTCAAAGCTAATTTGGTATTATATTCTTCATAAGCTAATCCAAGACTTACAAGCGAATCCAATCCGCCAGAAAGTAATATAATCGATTTATTCTTCATCTGTATCTTCCTCATCAGATTCATATTCATTAATCATAGAGACAGCTTCCATTTTTAAAAAATCGGAATAATCCGGGGTATTCACAATTTCATCAAGAATTTCTCGTCCGACAATGTTATATAAAGCTATAAGAGCATTCCTCTTAACTTCGTTATCTTTGTCAGTCAGACACTTTTTTATAGTTTCATAAGCTCTGTCGTCATCTGACTCCATAAGTGCCTCAATCGCATTTATACGCACCTGAGGGGATTCGTCATATAAGGACTCTTTTAAGGCAGAAAAAACTCTTTCGTTATCTCTAATTTTTAACTTACTCAAAGCTTCAAGAACTCGTTCTTTTAAAAAAGTAAATTTACTTAGTAAACCGTTTTTAGTTTCTAATATACTGACAAGAGGATCTATTGCTCTTGCATCACCAAGCATACCCAACGCAGATGCCGCAGATTCTCTTATATATAAGGATTTTTCACTTTCATCTTGTACAACATCAATCAGCGGTGTAACGGCAAATCTATCTCCGATTTTCCCTAACGCATCTGCGCAAGCAAAACGAACTTTATAATGTTCATCCTTATTATTAAGACAATACAAAAGAGAATGAACGGCAGATGTATCTTTTAAATTTGCAATAGCCTTTGAAGCCAATACCCTTACATTGATATAATCATCCTTATTAATATCGTCATTTGAATATTTTTTAAATATTAATAAATCAACAAGCACAGGTAAAGATGACTTATCTCTTAACCTGTCATAACATCTTACAATTTCGCATAAAACAACAGGCCGCTTACAATTTTCAACAAAATAATCATAAATTTTTAACAGATTACATTGTTCATAAATTTCATCAAGTTTAAGTATATTAGAAATAACGGTATTATCATCCAAATCACTATTAATACCGCACTCATCAGCTATTTTTTCAATATTTAACTCAAAATCTTCTTCCACTTAAACTCCTTTAAGAGAAATATATAATAAACAACCGTATTTATCAACATAAAATATAAGGCAATTATATACAGTATTATGTAATTATATTTGTGTAAAATCGGATATATTTACTTAAATTATTATATTTCAACAAGTTTCTCTCTCAGCTCATTCGCGGATTCTTCGTATCCCATACGTCCCATTAGAGCATAGGTGTAATTTTTTGCCTGCTCAACACCTGGTTGATCAAATGCATTAATATTGTATAATTCTCCTGCAATAGCAGTTTGAACTTCAAGCATATACATCAACTGCCCCAAATGATATCCGTCAACCTTGTCTAATGTAATTGTAACAGTAGGTCGTTTATATCCCGCTAAGGCAACTCTTGTTGAATCAGCTTCGGCATTTAGTAATTGGTTAATTGTTTTACCCCCGAGATATCCTATACCTGTATATTCAAAAATATTTGGAATAGCTATATCGCTATCGAAATTTTTTACTCTTATGAAGGTTATGATTTTATTATTAGGTCCTTCATTATATAATTGAATTTGTGAATGTTGATCTGTTACTCCTAAAGATTTTATAGGCGTAGGTCCAATATGAACTTCTTCTCCGTTTCTGTTATAAGCTTTGCCTAAAGATTCTGCCCATAACTGAACATACCAATCGGAAATAAATTTTAGCCTGCTGGAGTACGGCATCATAACGGATATATTTTTCCCTTTTTGAGTATCAGCCAAATAATGAATTAAAGCATTTTGAGCCGCTATATTGTTATTTATATCGGTATTTTTTAATGCCAAATCCATATCTTTAATTCCGTTTAAGATTTCGTCAATATCTATGCCGGTAAGTGCTAGTGGCAAAAGCCCTACGGCAGAAAATACCGAAAATCTTCCGCCTACATCATCAGGCACAACAAAAGTTTTATACCCTTCTTGTTCTGCAATCTGTCTTAATACACCTGTTTTCTTATCTGTCGTTGCAACAATATTGTACCTGTAATTATCGCCAAGTTCTTTTTCTAATCTGTCTTTAATTATCAAGAATTGAGACATTGTTTCAGCAGTTGAACCTGACTTTGTTATTACGTTGATAAGTGTTTTACTTAAATCAATCACATCAAACAATGTATTCATAGTATCAGGATCAATATTATCTAAGAAAAATATTCTTGGATATCCTTTTCTTTCTTCTTCTGTCAATAAATTCCAATAAGGATGAAGTAAAGCTTTTGTTAAAGCAATACCTCCTAAAGCCGAACCTCCTATACCAAGAACAAGTACATTTTCAAATCTACCCTGAACCATAGATGCATATTCTTTTACATACCATAAAGTTTCTTCGTTATAACCCAAATTCATCCATTGTAACCACTGTCCCGGCTTATCTTTTCTTTGATTTAAGTCTGTTATAATATTTTTAATTCTGTCTTTATAGTTTTCAAATTCTTGTTCAATATTAAAGCCGTTATCTTCGCCCACAAGCATTGCATTAACATTTTTGCAATTTAGCTCAATCATTTAAAATCCTCTTTATAAAACTTATCTAAACGTGGTTACTGTATTAATTTCAGCCTATTTATATTGTATATGCTCAAGATAAAATTACAATATAAGTACTATATTCAAATTAATAATTATTTACGATATTAGAATAAAGGAAGCTTGATACAAAATTCGGTGCGGACATTTTCTTCACTTTCAACCGTAATTTCGCCGCCATGTGCTAAAATAATTTGTTGCGACAGATATAGACCAAGCCCTGTACCTATTTTTCTGAATTTTTTTGCAGCGGTGTAGTATTTATTGAAAATCATACCTATATCTTTTTTAGGTATACCCTGTCCGTAGTCGATTACAGATATAGTTATAAAGTTAGGTATTTCTCCGATTTTTATATCAATATCCTTTTCTGTATTGCTGTGATAAATGGCATTATTGAGCAGATTTTTTATTACTCTTTCTAACTGTAGCGGGTCGGCTGTAACTTTTATATCTCTGCTTTTCTTGAAATTAATCTTTATATGAGATTGTCCTGCAACAACTGCTGTTTCACTAATGATTTTATCTATAAAAGCATTGAGCAGTATATTTTCCCTTTTGAGTTTAATACCGCCATCTTTAATTTTATAAGTATCAAGTACAATTTGTACTAAATTTAGAAGTTCTTTATTTGATGTGACCATGTTCGTGAGTGCAAATTTTTGCTTATCGTTTATATCTCCAAATTTCCCATCAAGTAAAAAGTTTAGAATATTCGCTTCAGCTACTATCGGAACTTTTAAGTCATGCGTAAGTGTAGCTACAAAGTCTTCTTTAAGTGTTTCTATTTCTTTTTCTGTTGTTACATCTTTAATTATAAGTATGAATCTTTTTTTGTTATCGTCAATGGTTAATTTTATTGAGCTTATAATAAAATTTCTTGTTGAGGTGTGTTTGATATAAATGTCTTTTGCATTTAAACGGTTGAGGTTGATTGTATAATCTTCATCAAACTGAATAAACTCTAAGATATTTCGTCCTATAATATTTGTCCCTTTTACTCCGAACCAATCAGTCACTTTAGGAGTTGCCCTAAGAATTATCATTTGTTCATTAATAATAAGTATGCCGTCTGATAGGGAGTTGATTACGGATTCAAGAAGCTTATTTTGCCGCATTAATTCTGTTTGATATTCAGTTATCATTTTTTCTCTGTCGTTCAGAGTTTCGACCATTCGGTTAATACTGTCGGTGACGTTTTGGTAAGTCGGATGCTCTAATTTCTCAATTTTCTTTGTTAAGTCACCATAGCGGATTGAATTAACAGTATTTGTGACAGTGCCGAGATAGTCGTTAATTTTATCCCATCGGCGATTCATCCTTCTTGTTATCAAGAACAGTATTAAAAAAACTAATATAATTGACAAATTAAGTATGTAGGACATATTTACTTTTGTTAACTCCGTTTCATCTGTTGGACTTTTTATGTTATAATTATACCAAATAGGGAAGTTGTTGTTAATATATTAAGAAAGCTGTATAAATATATGTTAAAATTACCAAAAACAATTAAAATGGTTATAACAGATTTTGATGGTATTATTACCGACAATTTTGTTTATATTAATGATGACTATACAATGACAAGAAGAGTTAATTTTCAGGATATTATCGGAATAAATAATCTGTATAAAAACGGAATTGAACTTGCTATTATTTCCGGTGAAAGTAATCCGGTCATTGATATTTTGAAAAATAAGTTCAAGCTGGAAGAAGTTCATACAAAAATCCATAACAAAATTGATGTTATGAAAGATATTATAGACAGGCATTCCCTTTCTCCTGATGAATATATTTATATCGGCGATGATATTAATGATTTGGAGTGCTTAAAGTATGCAAAATATAAACTTACTGTTCCTCATGCCGTTGATACTGTTAAAGCGGTAGAAAATATCCAGATTACTGAAAAACAGAGCGGCTTTGGAGCTTTTAGGGAGGTTTCGGATTGTTTAATAAATTAAAAGAGATAATTGCTAAAATACTTAATTTAAGTAAGAGATTGGAGTCTTATGAAAAAGATTCGGTAGTGCAGGCATTACCTTCTCTTGCTTATGTTAACCGTGCCAAAAAGTGTATTGAAAATAAAAATTATGCTGAAGCGGAGAAAATTCTTGAGGAAGCTATGGAATTACCTCAGGAAGATGCTCTTGTTTATAAATATTTGGGTTTAATTTGCGAAAGAACCGGCAGGTTATCGGATGCGATTGTTGCGTATAAAAAGTCTGCAAATGTAAATAATGCAGATAAAGATATCTGGAGGCTGCTCGGTTTTGCTCTTGTAAATTGTAATCAGTCTGACGAGGCTATTGAAGCTTTTGAAAATGCAAATAAAATTAGTCCCGCAAATACTGATGTCTTTGCCGGATGGGGCATGGCTTTAATGAAGTTAAAGCGGTACTCTGAGGCTCATGAAAAATTCTCTGAAGCAGTCAAATTAAATAGATATAATTTTATGGCATTATTGATGGCTGCGATTATGGAAGTCAGATTGGAAAGATATAACGATGCAGAGGCTAAATTGAATTTCCTTGCCAATGTCAGTCCTAATGAAACAAATAATTATGAATATGCTAATTTAAAATATATTAAACAGGATTATGACAGTTCGATACACTATGCAAAGAAGGCGCTTGAATTTAATCAAAATCTCCTCCCTGCATATTTGTTGCTGGGGAAATTATATGCTATAAAAGGTGATAAAGCTTTAAGCCTTAGTATGTATAAAACAGCCGAGGATAAAGAATTGCGTTCCCCTCATTTATATTATGATTGGGCTATTACCTTACAGATGTTTGAGGAATATGAGCAGTCAAAAGAAAACTTTTTAAAGGTATTGTCATTCGTGCCGCAGGAACAGGACGCAAAGGCAGGGTTGGCTCTGCTTGAAGCAGTATATGGAAATACTGAAAAAGCTGAGGAAATTCTTGCGGAAGTTGATAAACTTGAGGATTCAAATTATCTGCTTACTAAGGCTCGTGCTATTGTTGAACTTAATAAGTCTAATTTTGAATCCGCAATAACACTTCTTAAAAGTATTCATGAAAGAATGTTTTTTGATAATACGATAAATTTCTTTCTTACAAAGTCATATGAAGGTT
>Ga0247611_10003465_pt1 | contig 23379 bp, 19 predicted proteins | sample 177DNAGHGhighgp2_FD_192422 | JGI IMG/M metagenome (GOLD analysis project Ga0247611, IMG submission 192422) | Sheep rumen microbial communities from Palmerston North, Manawatu-Wanganui, New Zealand - 1770 DNA GHGhigh gp2 | ecosystem: Host-associated > Mammals > Digestive system > Stomach > Rumen... | reverse complement strand
GTGCATGATGCGATAATAGACATCGGTCATCTGGAAACTCTCCACAGCCCTGACCACAGGATTCAGGAACTCCACATTCACCGTAATGAGTACAAGAAGACCTATAACAGCAATGGTTAAGGCTGACACAATGAGGTGGTCAATATGGAATATATGATGCAGTGTAGTTTTCATTTCTTTTGGTCTCAATAGGGGAAACTTTTCTTCATTATTTCGCAAAATTACGCTTAATTGTTCAAAAAAAAAATTTTTATTGCGTATTTTCTGGAAAAATACTTAACTTTGTACGATTTTAGTTATTCAATGACCTATAATTATGTCTGTTGAGATAAGAAAAGTAAAAAACGAAAAGGACCTGGAACAGTTCATTCAGTTCCGTTACGATCTCTATCGCGGTAATAAATATGATGCGCCTAACCTGCACAGCGATGAGATGTTTACGCTTAATCCTTGGAGAAAGAATTCATATGGCGCTTTTGAGTTTTGCGATGTGGAATATTATATGGCCTTCAAAGACGGACGGATGGTGGGCCGTGTGGCTGCCATCATCAACCGCCGTTATAATGAAGAGTGGAAACGCCCTTGTGTACGTTTCGGTTGGTTCGAGTTTATCGACGATGTTGAGGTGTCGCGTGCTTTGCTCAACGCCGTAGAGGATTATGGCCGCCGCAATGGCATGAAAGAAGTTATAGGTCCGCTCGGCTTCACCGATATGGATCCTGAGGGTATGCTAACCAAGGGCTTCGACCAGCTCAGTTGCATGGCCACGGCCTACAACTACGAGTACTATCCACTTCACATGGAACAAATGGACGGCTACGAGAAGGACAACGACTATGTGGAGTACAAGGTCTATGTACCTAAGGACGGCGTACCGGCAAAGTTCCGCCGCGTTGCCGAACTGGCAATGGAGCGTTACAACCTACATATCAAGAAGCTGACAAAGAAGGATGTGTTTGGCCCAGAGCAGTACGGCCGCAAAGTGTTTGATGTCATCAACGGCACGTTCGGTCATCTGTATGGATACTCCAAACTCTCAGAGAAGCAAATGGATCAGTATGTTAACATGTACTTCAAGGTGCTTGACCTAGACCTCATCACCCTTATCGAGGACTGGAACACGCCCGATCATAAGTGCATCGGTGTGGGCATCACCTATCCTTCGCTCACCAAAGCGCTACAGAAGTGCCGCAACGGCCGTCTGTGGCCATTCGGCTGGTGGCACATCCTGCGTGCGCTAAAGTTCAAGAAGACAAACATCGTAGACTGTCTGCTTATTGGCGTGTTGCCCGAGTATCGTTCTAAAGGCGCTAACTCGCTTCTCTTCTACGATCTCATCCCCCGCTTCCAGAAATGTGGTTTCGAATGGGGTGAGACCCATGTCGAGATGGAGACCAACGGCAAGGTGCAGAATCAGTGGTTCTACTATGAAAATGAGCAGCATAAGCGTAGGAGATGTTATAAAAAGCAACTGTAATGGCATACGAGAATAATGGCAGACGATAGCAATATTATTATTCCGCAAGAGCAAGTCGATTATAACGACGACAATATCCGTACCCTGACTGGTACGGAGCACATCCGTCTTCGTCCTGGAATGTACATTGGCCGTCTGGGCGATGGCTCATTGGCGGAGGACGGCATCTATGTGCTGCTGAAAGAGGTCATCGATAATTCTATCGACGAGTTCAAAATGAAGGCAGGCGACCGTATTGAGGTGAATGTCGACGACAACCTTCGTGTCAGTGTGCGCGACTATGGCCGAGGCATCCCTCAGGGTAAGATGATCGAGGCTGTGAGCGTGCTGAACACAGGTGGTAAGTACGACTCGAAGGCATTCAAGAAGAGTATCGGCTTGAACGGTGTTGGCGTGAAAGCCGTCAACGCATTGAGCACACACTTTGAGGTCGCTTCCTTTCGAGATGGCAAGGTACGTCGTGCCACATTCGAAAAAGGCAAGCTGGTCAGCGACGTTACTGAGGATACCCAGGACGAGAACGGAACGTACATCTATTTCGAACCTGACGATACGCTCTTCCTGCATTACCATTTCCAGGATGACATCGTCGAGACGATGCTGCGCAACTATACCTATCTGAATACAGGTCTGGCTATCATGTACAATGGACGTCGTATTCTTTCGCGTCGTGGATTGGAAGACTTGTTGAAGGACCGTATGTCGGCCGATGCCCTCTATCCCATCATCCACCTCCAGGGCGAAGATATCGAGATTGCCTTCACCCATGCCAACCAGTATGGTGAAGAGTACTACTCGTTCGTCAATGGTCAGCACACCACGCAGGGCGGAACGCATCAGAGTGCTTTCAAGGAGCATATTGCCAAAACTATTAAAGAGTTCTTCCAAAAGAACTTCGAATATGGCGACATCCGTACGGGTATCGTAGCTGCTATCGCCTTGAACGTCGAAGAACCGATGTTCGAGAGTCAGACAAAGATTAAACTGGGGTCACTAACGATGGCTCCCATGCCCACTCAGGTCGATGCCGACCATCCAGCGCCACCTTCTATTAATAAGTATGTGGGCGACTTCATAAAACAGGAAGTTGACAACTACTTGCACAAGAATCCTGACACAGCCGATGTGATGCTGCAGAAGATTCAGGAGAGCGAGAAGGAACGCAAAGCCATGGCAGGCGTTACCAAGCTGGCTCGCGAACGTGCGAAGAAGGCCAGCCTGAACAACCGCAAACTACGCGACTGCCGCATTCACTATAGTGATGTGAAAGAACCTCGTAAGGGGGAGTCGTGTATCTTCATCACTGAGGGCGACTCGGCTAGCGGCAGTATCACCAAGAGCCGCGATGTGAACACGCAGGCCGTATTCTCGTTGCGTGGAAAACCGCTGAATACCTTTGGTCTGACAAAAAAGGTTGTGTACGAGAACGAGGAATTCAATCTGCTGCAGGCTGCCCTCGACATTGAAGAGAGTATCGACTCGCTGCGCTACAACAAGGTCATTGTGGCTACTGATGCTGATGTCGACGGAATGCACATCCGCCTACTTACCATCACTTTCTTCCTCCAGTTCTTCCCTGAGCTCATCCGCGAAGGTCATGTTTATGTGTTGCAGACTCCGCTGTTCCGTGTGAGAAACAAGAAGGCTAAGATAAAGAAAAAGGAGATGATCGTGGGCAATGGTGACTATGTGGTTCGCTACTGCTACAGCGATGAAGAACGTCAGCAGGCTATTCAGGACCTTGGCCCTGATCCGGAGATTACGCGATTCAAGGGCTTGGGTGAAATCAGTCCAGAGGAGTTTGCCGGCTTCATCGGCCCTGATATTCGTCTAGAGCAGGTGACCCTCCACAAGACCGACCAGGTGCAGAAACTCCTGGAGTACTACATGGGAAAGAATACCGCTGAGCGTCAGAACTTCATCATCGACAACCTCGTCATCGAAGAGGATAGACCCGAAGAGGAAGAGGAGGTCGCATGAGACTGTCAATGATAACCAAAATAGGATAGGAATCAAAAGAATGAAGAAACTTCTTTTCGCTGTCGTTCTTCTCTGTATGGCACAAAACATTGCTGGACAGAAGAACGAGAATATGTATAAGCTCGTCATTGCAGAGGGAAATATAGCCAACCTCTATGTTGAGGAAGTCGACGAACAGAAGCTCGTCGAAGATGCTATCCGTGGAATGCTCGAGAAACTTGATCCTCACAGTAGCTACTCTACGCCCAAGGAGACCAAGGCGATGAACGAACCACTCAACGGCTCGTTCGAAGGTGTGGGCATCCAGTTCAACATAATGGAAGATACGCTAGTCGTTATCCAAACCATTACCAAAGGGCCTTCGGAGAAGGCTGGCATCATTGCTGGTGACCGTATTGTCAGCGTCAACGACACGGCTATTGCTGGTGTTAAGATGAGCCGTGAGGATATCATGAAACGGCTGCGTGGTCCTAAGGGAACTACAGTCCATCTGGGCGTTATTCGAACTGGTATTACCGACCGTCTGACGTTTAAGGTGATACGCGACAAGATTCCTCTGAAATCTATCGATGCTGTTTACATGCTGCGTCCTACAATCGGCTATATACGTATCGGCAATTTTGGTTCTACGACCTACAACGAGTTTCTCGAAGCGATGAAAAAGCTTCGTGGCGAGGGAATGACAGATCTTGTGCTTGATTTGCAGGGCAACGGTGGTGGATATCTACAAGCGGCTGCTGACATAGCTTCGGAGTTCCTCTCGCAGGGAGACCTCATCGTCTATACTGAGGGCCGCCGCTTCAAGCGTCAGGACTTTACCGCAAAGTCAGGAGGCATGTTCCGCGAAGGCAGGGTGGTTGTGCTCGTCGATGAGTACACCGCTTCTGCAGCTGAGATTGTGACTGGAGCTATCCAAGACCATGACCGTGGCGAGGTGGTTGGCCGTCGTACGTTCGGCAAAGGACTGGTACAGAAACCTGTGATGCTACCCGATGGCTCGATGATTCGTCTCACAACCGCACATTATTATACCCCTTCAGGCCGCTGTATCCAAAAACCCTACGAGAAGGGCAAGCAAAAAGACTATGCCATGGACGTAGTGAACCGTTTGAAACATGGTGAACTCACCAATAAGGATAGCATTCACTTTGCCGACTCGCTGAAATACTATACATTATATAAAAAACGCGTGGTCTATGGTGGTGGAGGTATCATGCCTGACCACTTTATACCGCTCGACACAACCCGCTATACCAAGTTCCATCGTGAGTTGGTAGCCAAGAATGTAGTGAACACGCAGAGTCTGCGCTATATGGACAAAAATCGCAAACAGCTGCAGAAGACGTATCCGACGTTTGCTGACTTCAAGCCAGCCTTCGAAGTGCCACAGAAGCTCATTGATGTCATCCTTGCTGAGGGTGAGAAGCAGAACATCAAACCTAAGGACGATGACGAGCGTGAGCAGACCATAGGTCAACTGCGCTTGCAGTTGAAGGCTCTTATCGCTCGCGACCTCTGGGACATGAGTGAATATTACAATGTGATCAACGACGATAGCGAGTTCGTCAGCAAGGCGCTTGAACTGCTGGAGAAAAACTAATGTTAGGTCGCACAGATCTTCAACTAAAAAATCAACATAACGACTATGAAGCAGATCAATTCACACCTGTCGCGCCTCATACAAGACGTTGCCGCACAGCTAGGCGACCGCGAGGCACTTATCTACAAGGATTTCGGTGGCACACAGTGGAAATCGTATTCTTGGAACCAGTTTGCCGAGAAAGTACGCGTTGTATCCAATGCCCTGCTCAACCTGGGTGTTCAACTGCAGGAGAATATCGGTGTGTTTTCGCAGAACACTGTACAGTATCTCTTCACCGACTTTGGTGCGTGGGGCATCCGAGCTGTTACCATCCCCTTCTATGCTACATCGTCAGAACAGCAGATACAGTTCATGGTTACAGACGCGAAGATTCGCTTCATATTCGTTGGGGAGCAGGAACAGTACGACAAGGCCCGACGTATCTTCTCCATGTGTCGTACGTTGGAGAAAATCATTGTCTACGACCCTGCCGTACATATTGACCCAGAAGACAAGACGGCTATGCACTTCGATGACTTCCTGAAATTGGGCATCGATGCCCCCCGTCAGAGCGAAGTTGAGCGCCTGCAACATGAGGCTAAGATGGACGAGATAGCCAATATCCTCTATACAAGTGGAACGACGGGCGACTCGAAGGGTGTTATCCTTACATTTGGTCAGTATCATGCCGCCGTGGAAGCCAACAACAAGTGCGTACCTGTAGACAGTGATGACCGAGTAATGAACTTCCTGCCTTTCACCCACATCTTTGAGAAGGGCTGGAAAATTCTTTGCATCACCAAGGGCGCACGCCTCATCGTCAACACACATCCCATGGAAGTGCAGCAGTCGATGCGCGAGACTCATCCCACGTGTATGTCATCCGTTCCCCGCTTTTGGGAGAAGGTCTATATGGGTGTTCAGGAGAAAATTGAAGCCAGCGGTACCCTGCAACGTAAGATGTTTCTACATGCGCTGAGCGTAGGTCGCAAACATAATATCGAGTATGTTGCCTGTGGTAAGAAACCGCCTATGGCTCTCCATCTGGAGTATGAGATGCTCAACAAGACAGTCTTCTCGCTCGTGCGAAAGGAACTTGGCCTCGAACATGCCCACTTTTTCCCTACAGCTGGCGCCACAGTGAGTCGTCACGTTGAGGAGTTCGTCCACTCCATAGGTATTAATATGATGGTGGGCTATGGTCTTACGGAGTCACTTGCCACCGTCAGTTGTAACCACCTGGGCAAGCCTTGGACTGTTGGTTCTGTAGGCATTCCTATCGACAGCATCAGCGTGAAGATCAGCGACGAGGGCGAGATATTACTCAAGGGACCGACCATTACTCGTGGCTATTACAATCGCGACGACATCACACGCGAGTCGTTTACTGCCGACGGCTATTTCAAGACGGGCGACAGCGGCTTCATGCAAAACGGAGAACTCTTCCTCAAGGATCGTATTAAAGACCTCTTCAAAACCTCCAACGGCAAGTACATCGCCCCGCAGATGATTGAGTCGAAGCTGCTAGTCGACAAATATATCGACCAGATTGCCATCATTGCCGATCAGCGTAAGTTCGTTTCAGCCCTCATAATTCCTGTCTACAACCTGCTTGAGGAGTATGCCCGTGAGCATGGTATTGCTTTCGAAAGCCGTGAGGATCTTTGCAAGAATCCGCAGATTTACAAGATGGTGCAGGAGCGCATCGATACTCTGCAGCAGCAGTTGGCCCACTATGAGCAGGTGAAGAAATTCACCCTGCTGCCTCACAACTTCTCGCTAGAGCGCGGCGAACTCACCAACACGCTGAAGATCAAACGTCGTGTGCTCAACGAGAACTACAAGAAGGAGATAGATGCAATGTACGAAGAATAAAAAAAGAACATGAATAGAAAAATGATATTCTACAGATTTGTCTTTGCTGCTCTGTTTTGCTGTGTGATGATGACGACTATTAGTTGTTCCAAGAGTGGTGGCGAGTCCGTTAGCCCTACTGATGACTCTAGCCAGTTCGTCACACTGACAGATGTAGTGCCCGATGCCATCCTCGAAATTCGATATTTTGGAACCTACAACTTCGTGGGCAGTCGTATTGACGGCTACCTCGAACCAACTGCTCTGTTCACCAAACAGGCTGCAGACAGTCTGCTTGCCGTTAGTGACGATGTGAAGGCTAAGGGCTATCGTCTGAAGATATATGATGCCTACCGTCCACAGAAAGGTGTCGACCATTTCGTACGTTGGGCCGAAAACATTCCTGATACACTGATGAAAGCATATTTCTATCCAGACCTCGATAAGAACGTGCTCTTCGAACAAGAGTATATCTATGAGCGTAGCGGCCATTCACGTGGCTCCACTATTGATCTTACCCTATTCGACATGGCCACTGAGAAAGAACTTGACATGGGTGGAACGTTCGACTGGTTCGGTCCTGAGAGCCATCCGGACTTCTGTGGAAATCCAGAAACAGGTGAGTACACTGGTGATAACTCGAAATCGCCCCGTGGACGTAGTATCACGGCCCAGCAGTTCCAGAATCGCATGATTCTCCGTAAGGCCATGCTTCGTCACGGCTTCAAGCCCCTAGCTACTGAATGGTGGCACTTTACTCTTGCTACCGAGCCATTCCCCGACACCTACTTCACTTTTGCCGTTCGTCAGTTGAAGTAGCCATTTCTCTGTTCTGGATGTTTTTTAACAGGATGTTTATTTAGACATGATGACGACAGGAAAGAAATTCGTGCTCCTGCTACGGTGTGGCATGGGAATTCCCTTGAAAGACGAAATGCCCGTCATCCAAAGCGAGGAGGAATGGCAAATGATAATGCAGTTGGCCAAAGAACAGACGGTTCAAGGCATCCTCAATCGTGGAATCATGTCGTTGCCTGAAGAACTACAACCTCCACGAAAGATACGTCTTCGCTCCTATATGAGAGTTAGCAAGATTTCCGACTTGAACAAACGGGCTAACGATGCCGCTATCCATGTGCTTTCGTTGCTTAGAGAGGCTGGCTTTACCTGCTGTCTGCTGAAAGGGCAGGGCAACGCCTTGTGCTATCCTGAGCCTTCTGCACGTGTCCCAGGAGACATTGATGTCTGGGTGAATGGACCGATTATGGAAGTCGCCCGTTTTGCCCGAAAGACTTTGCCCAATGCCTTTGCTTGCTATCATCACATAGAATATGTAAAGGTAGATGGAGTGGAAGTGGAATTGCACTACCGACCATCGTTCCTGAATAATTTCGTTCATAATCATCGGCTACAACGATGGTTTTCTGATGAGGCTGACCGGCAATGTGCCAATCGCATAGACTTGAGTGGAGGAGTAGGTATGGTGAGTATACCAACCGATGCCTTTAACCGCATCTTTCAGATGGCTCATATGATGAACCATATAATACACGAAGGGTTGGGGATGAGGCAGCTGACGGATTATTATTTCCTACTCATGCGTGGCTTCACGGAAGAAGAACGTCGGCAGGATGAATTGCTGCTACGACGTTTCGGACTATATAATTTAGCTGGCGCGGTGATGTATGTGCTGAAATGGCTGTTTGCTCTGCCAGAAGAAAAAATGATTGTGAAGCCAGATAAGCGTATAGGGACAGTACTGTTGAAAGAAGTACAGAATGGAGGCAATTTCGGACGATACGATAAAAACGCGCAGAAAGTTCACTCGCAGCTAGATCGTAATCTGATGAGGCTAAAACGTGACTGGCGGTTGCTCAAGGTTTTTCCCTCAGAATGTCTCAGCGAGCCGCTTTTCCGTCTTTATCATTTCTTCTGGCGCTGTTGGTTGAATATATATATATAGATAATGTACGCGCGACGGCTCGACACTGACAGCGAGTTCTTAATCAAAGCTGTAGTTGCTTAGGGGTAAAAAAAAGGTGCAGAACACGATATTCTTCATGTTCTGCACTTTTTTATTAATCTTCGCGTTTTATGACGCGTTTACTCTTTCACCTCCTCCTTGATGGTCTTACCCATGGTGAGGTAAGCGACAGGGGCTGCAATGAAGATACTTGAGAGTGTACCGAATACGACACCCAGAATCATTGCGAACGAGAAGGAACGGATGCTGTCGCCGCCAAGGATGAAGATGCAGAGCAACACGAGCAGCGTAGTAACTGAGGTGTTGATGGTACGGGCCAGCGTCTGGTTGAGTGACTCGTTGAATATGAGCTGACGGTCGCGCTTAGCATAGAGCTGGAAGTTCTCACGGATACGGTCGAATACCACCACCTTATCGTTGATAGAGTAACCAATAACGGTCAGGATAGCACCGATGAAGGTCTGGTCGATTTCAAGTGATATGGGAACGATACCCCAAAGGATGGAGTAGAGACCGAGTACTACAAGGGCATCGAGAGCCAGAGCTATGGTAGCACCTGTAGAGAAGGCTACGTTGCGGAAGCGCAGGAGGATGTAGAGGAAGATGGCAACCAGAGCGATGATCACTGAGATAATAGCTCCGTAGGTAATGGTCTTAGCTACCGACGGTCCTACCTTTGCCGAAGAGATGATAGAACCACCTTCGCGAACGTCGGGGTTCTTGAAGTCAGCAATATTCTCCTGGCTGACGAAGCCGCCCTTGGTCAATGTCTCATAGAGGATGGTCTCAGCCTGGTCGTCGACCTCAGGATTGTTAGACTCTATGTCCCAGTTTGTCGAGATACGAACGGTCTTGCCGTCAGTACCCAGGGCGATTACGCTAGTATTGGCGGGCTGACCGGCCTTCTCACCGATGCTGTTGATGAAGGCACCCTCGAGGGCTGCACGCACATCCTCAACATGGCTTTCCTTATCAAGTGTCACCACGTAGTTACGACCACCAGTGAAGTCGATGCTCTGGCTCAGACCACGTGTGAAGAGGAAACCGAGGAACACCACTGCGGCAACACCACAGATGGTGAAGGTGGTCTTCCACATGCCCATGAAGTTGAACTTAGTGTTCTGCATCATGTTCTTCGAGTAGGCAGTGGCGAAGGTAAGATTCTGCCACTTGTCCTTCTTCATGCGATTCTCATAGACGATACGTGTGAGGAACACAGCGGTGAAGAACGAAACGGCGATACCGATAATCCATGTGGTAGCGAAGCCCTTCACAGGACCTGTTCCAAAGTAGAGCAGGATGATGCCGGTGATAAGCGAAGTGAAGTTAGAGTCGAAGATAGCAGAGAAGGCGTTTGAGTAACCCTTTTGAATGGCCTCCTTGACTTTCAGGCCACGACGGAGCTCTTCCTTGGTGCGCTCGTAGATAAGCACGTTGGCATCAACGGCGGTACCTAGCGTCAGCACGATACCTGCGATACCAGGCATCGTCAGAGCCGCCTGGAAAGAAGTTAAGATACCAAGTGTGAAGAAGAGGTTGAAGAGCAATGCGATATCAGAGATGATGCCAGGGATGAAGCCATACAACATCACCATGTAGATGCAGAGCAGAACAAAGGCAACGATGAACGAGATGATACCCTGCTGGATAGACTGCGCACCGAGCGACGGACCCACCACTTCTTCCTGTACGATACGTGTAGGCGCGGGCATCTTACCAGAGTTCAGTGTGTTGGCGAGGTCCTTGGTGTCCTCGATGGTGAAGTTGCCTGTAATCTGCGAGCGGCCACCGTCAATCTGCGACTGAATACGAGGAGCTGAGTAGACTGCATCGTCGAGCACAATAGCCACAGCCTTGCCGAGGTTCATCTTTGTAATCTGCGACCAGCGGCGAGCGCCGTCGCTGTTCATCTCCATCGAAACAGATGGATGGCCCATTTGGTCGAAGTCGTCCTTGGCGTTGGTGATAACATCACCCTCAAGCGGAGCACGACCGTTGGGCTCGGTAATCTTCAGCGCATAAAGAGCAAATACATCACCGTGAGTACCCGTACCGAAGTCCTCGGCCTTAGCACCCCAGCGGAGCTTTACCTCAGCAGGAAGAATTTCCTTGGCAATAGTAGAGTAGATAACCTTGTCGACATCAGCAGTATCGCGAGCCAGTGCATAGCCAACGATGGCGAGACCCTGGCCCTGAACGGGCTGGAACACAGCAAAGAGCGGGTTCTGACGCAGAGCTTCTTCTTTTGCCTTGGCATCTTTTACATCGCTCTTAGCCAGCTTGGCGGCGAAAGATGTGGCAGCAGTGCTATCTGCAGCCTCAACCTCGGCTGATGCCGAGGCAACGGTAGTAGTATCGGTGGTGGTTTCGGCCTGCTCGTTGCTCATGGCAGCGGCATAACGAGAGTTCAGCTGCGAGAGCAGGGGTACAATCTCCTGTGAGTTATATGTCTCCCAGAACTCGAGGTTTGCCGAACCCTGGAGGAGCTTACGAACACGTTCAGGTTCCTTAACACCAGGCATTTCAACCATGATGCGCGACTGACCTTCAAGGCGCTGGATGTTTGGCTGAACGACGCCGAACTTATCGACACGCTGGCGTACAACGTTCTCGGCATTGTCGATTGCCGACTGAACCTCGGCACGGAGAGCGCTCTCCACCTCGGCATCGGTCGACTGGGTGCTCACCTTGCCTTTCATCTGCTGGGTAGCAAAAATCTCACGGAGGGCACGGCCCTCCTGATTCTGCTTCCAACGGTTTATGAACAGTGAAATGAAATCGTCCTGACTGGTCTCCTCGTCCTTCTTGGCCTGAGCGAGCGACTGCTGATAGGCAGCATCGGTCTTGTGATCGGCCAACACGTCGATAACATCGGGTACCGAGACCTCCATGATGACGTTCATACCGCCCTTCAGGTCAAGACCGAGACCAATCTCCATTTCCTGACACTGCTTGAGCGTATAAACACCCAGGTAGACTTTCTCATTCTTGATGGAGTCGAGATACTCCACACCTGCCTCGCCCATGGCCGCAGCCTTGTCTGTGTAGTGCTTGGTCACGAAGCCGAAGGACAGGTAGAAACAGCAGATGAGCACAAGTGCCACTGCAATAAGCTTTACTAATCCTTTGTTTTGCATTGTTATTGTTATGTTATTTATGATATTTTGCGCTTTTAGCCTGCAAATTTAGATATTTTTTTTCTACGCGGAAAATTTCCACCCTATTATTGCACAATTTTTAATGATTTAATGTGTTTTCGTGTCATTTTATGCGTTCACGGAGCCAACAAATGAGTGGATAATGGTCGCTAGCGTCCATTTTACTGTCTACGATGCATTTCACAGGTTCAAACTCATCGGAACACATCATGTGGTCGATGCGAAGGTTGAACCAGCGACGGTTGAACGAGAGACCAAGACCTTGTCCTGCCTCAACAAAGCAGTCGGCCATTCCGATACTCATTACATGTCGGGTATAGGAGATTGGCGTGTCGTTGAAATCACCGCATACAATGATGGGATATTGGTTGTGATTCTCGATGAAATCGCGGATTTTCTCAACATGACCAGCTCGTATGGCCATGCCGCCTGTCAGTTTGCGAAGCAGGTCGGTAGCCTCACTACGGATGGTGTCACTCTCCATAGATCCTTCTATCATCTCTTCGTAACGGTGGCGGTCTTTGTTGTTCAGATGTGACGATTCCAAGTGGTTGTTGATGACGATGAGTGTGTCGTGCTCGCGCTTGAGGTAATAGGCTACCGAACCGTTAGAATTTGATGGATAGTCTATGATTTCCTTCCGTAGAATCGGGAACCTGGTGTGAATGCCTATGGCGTTGACAAGCTTTCCTGAAGTCTTACTTACGCAGGTAGTGTCGTTGTAGGGCATGAACCTGCCTATGCGTTCTTGGGTAGGCGTACTCTTGTAGTACTGCTCCTCCTGCAGGCAGATAATGTCGGGGTGAAGACTTTCCAAATAATCGCAGACAGAATCGAGTCCGTGTTCATACTTATAATTTCCTCCAAAGCCACACACGTTGTACGTGACCACGACAATATCGTTGTCAGCTGGATGGGTATTGCCGTGTATAGGCATGTAGATACGTATGGGGAAGTAAGCGAGAAGAAAACCCACTATTGGGATGAGTAATCGCCGTAAATTGAGCAGCACCCATACTGGGACAAACAGCAGGCAGAGTAAAACAAAAAAGGGGAAAAATAATCCCATGGCAGCGAGCCATGGATAATCTACAGGCGAGAAACGGTCGCTATAGCCTGCCACCAGCATCAGCACTATACATGTGATGTTGACAGCTGCCAAAACGTTGAGCAGAAGACTCTTTAGCTTACTAATCATTGCAATTAAGAGACTTCTTCCTGTTTATTATTCTTAACAGACTCATTCCTGTCATTGTTCTCGGCTTGCATCAAAGAGATATTGTTTCTCTGCTTTTGTCAGACTGTCGTAGCCGCTTTTGCGTATCTTGTCGAGGATTCGATCTATTTCTTTCTGACGCTGTTGCTTACGCGCGTTATATTCCATATCTGTTTCGCGCGAAGTCGTATCAGCAGAAGGGCTTGAATATCTCTGGCCGTTGACATCATTGTGTGATGAACCGAAATTACTGCGATTACCATTGCGCTGGTCGAAGTTTCGCTTTAGGTTGTCAAAGAACTGTCGGCCATTGTTCATGTTGAAATTCTGCTCGGGATGCTTACGCCAATAGAGGATAAGCAGCAGACCAAAGAGCATACCACCGATGTGTGCCATGTGAGCAACACCATCATTAACTGCTGAAAAGGCAGAAAACAGTTCAAGGGCAGCATAGCCCACGACGAACCACTTCGCCTTGATGGGAATAGGCAATGGGAAGATAAAGATGCGCTCCTCTGGGAAGGTCATGCCGAAGGCGAGCAGGATGCCATAGACGGCACCCGAAGCGCCGATGGTAGGGTTGTAACTGCCCATGAGGAATTGTACCACTTCCTGACAGAGTCCGGCACCGATGCCACAGACAAGATAGTATATGAGAAATTTCTGTGGTCCCCACACGCGTTCAATGACACCGCCGAACATCCATAGGGCGAACATATTAAAAAATAGATGTGTGAACGACCCGTGCAGGAACTGATAGCTCAAGAACTGCCATATACCGAAATAGGGCGACTCAAAATAATGCAGTCCGCCAAGAAGTGTCAGGTCTATGCCTCGAAACTCAAGAACAAGCGTGGCAAAATAAGCCAAAATGTTGATGAGTAACAGGTTCTTTGTGATGTTGGGAATACTCTGGAACACGATTTTCTGCTTTGTTGATAAATACTAGTTAGACGGCGCAAAATTACTAAAAAAATGCGTTTACTAGCATAAAATCAAGGGTTCTAACACTTTTTTTTACCAAAAAAGATAATTTTTTGTGATTTTTATTTGTTTTATCAGCAAAACGGCTTATATTTGCGACAGATTTTTCAAACAATAATTATTATTTACCTTTTTAACCCCTAAACATTATGAACAAGACTGAATTAGTTGAGAAGATTGCCGCTGGTGCTGGTCTGACCAAAGTTGATGCAAAGAAAGCTCTCGATGCTACCCTTGCTGCAATCAAGGATGCCATGATTGCAGGTGATAAGGTTGCTCTGATTGGTTTCGGTACTTTCGGTGTTGCTGAGCGCCCCGCTCGCGAGGGTGTGAACCCCGCTACAAAGGCTAAGATTAAGATTGCTGCCAAGAAGGTTGCAAAGTTCAAGGCTGGTGCTGAGCTTGCTGACGCTCTGAACTAAATCATTCAGCTTTTTAAGCAAAAAAACGCTCCATTTTGTGGAGCGTTTTTTATATTGTGCCGCGAGCGGTCTTGACAACCGCTTGCTTACTTTCTCGCTTTGCGAGCGTTGTGCCGCGAGCGGGACTCGAACCCGCACAACCTTTCCAGGTCAAGGGATTTTAAGTCCCTCGTGTCTACCATTCCACCATCGCGGCCCAGTGCGTAAGACGGGTGCAAAGGTTCGTTGTTTTCTTGGAAGAGCCAAACGTTTTCACCTTTTTTCTCACGCGACACAGTTCAAGTTTATTTCTTGACAACCTTTTTTTGCTGTCAACGTCAGTTGCCCACCATTAGTCGACGGTCATCAATGGTAACTGCATACCGAAGTAGTACGCTGCCATCTGCGCCGCTGGTAATAGACCCTGTCTCAAGGTCGTAGATTCGTCCGCAATTCTTGCATTCCACTTGCTGACGATTGCTCTCGTTCCATGTCAACTCCTGATTTGTGGTACAGTTCGGACAGGTACGGTCGAAAGCTGTAGGTCCGTTAAAGTTCGTTCTTCCGATAATCAGGCCAATACTATTGTTGGCCCCCAATGTATATGGGACGCCTTTCTCGATGGCCGTTGTTATCGCATTGGCTTCCACGATATCATCCTTGCGGTTACTCTTTGCGTAGACATAGCGCACCCCCGTCTGATCGACCTGTGTGTAGACATAGACATACATACCTGCACTACGATAGGCTGACATGATGACGCTTGTGGGGTGGAGTTCGTGGTAGAAATAGAAACGACATGGATAGCGGCGGCTTATTGGGTCGTCTTCTTTGCTACATCCTGTAAGGGCAGACAATGCAAGGATGAATAGAAGGATGCGCTTCATCATACTTGCAGCAGTTTCTGTTCTGCACCGTTTGCCCGCTCGAAACCGAAGCTCTGCAGCACCTGTTGCATCTGCGCCTCGATACGGTCGTTACAGAGGTTGCCGATGCTGCCCTCGTGAGTGTGGTGGATGTGCTTGTCGGGTGTGAACTGTCCGGCCTCGATGTCGAGTCCCACCTTCTTGTAGGCATCGCGGAAGGGCATGCCCTCAGCAGCTAGACGGTTGACCTCCTCGACGGAGAACATAGGGTCGTAGCGTGGGTCGTCAAGAATATGGTCGTTCACCTCAATTTTGTTGATGATATAGGCTGTCATCTGCAGACAATCGTGCAGTTCTTCGAAAGCAGGCAAGAATACCTCTTTTATTATCTGTAGGTCGCGGAAATAGCCCACTGGCAGGTTATTCATCATCATTGTGATTTGATAGGGCAGCGACTGCAGCTTGTTCGACTTCGAGCGGATGAGTTCGAATACGTCGGGGTTCTTCTTATGAGGCATGATACTTGAGCCCGTGGTACATTCCTTTGGCAGCTTTACGAAGCCGAAGTTCTGCGAGTTGAACATGCAGGAATCGAAGGCCAGCTTGGCCAGCGTGCCTGCTACCGAGGCCATAGCGAAAGCCACGTTGCGCTCAGTCTTACCACGTCCCATCTGGGCATATACCACGTTGTAATTCATCGAGTCGAAACCCAATAGGTCGGTAGTCATCTGACGGTTCAGTGGGAACGAACTGCCATAGCCTGCTGCCGATCCCAACGGATTGCGGTTGGTCATCTTATAGGCGGCCTGCAGGAAGAGCATGTCGTCACACAGACTCTCAGCATAGGCACCAAACCATAGTCCGAAACTGCTGGGCATGGCTACCTGCAGATGGGTGTATCCTGGCATGAGCACGTCTTTATACTGATTGCTCTTCTGGATAAGTTCGTCGAAGAGGACTTTCACGTCGTCGACAATTAGTTGTAGCTGATGTCGCGTAAAAAGTTTCAGGTCGACGAGTACCTGATCGTTGCGTGAGCGGCCAGAGTGAATCTTCTTGCCCATATCGCCGAGCTTTCGGGTGAGCATCAGCTCCACCTGCGAGTGTACATCCTCTATGCCGTCCTCGATAACGAACTCGCCCTTTTGCGTAAGTTCGTAGATGTGGCGCAGTTCCTTGAGCAGCACGGGCAGCTCGTCTTTGCCGATAAGACCTATCGATTCGAGCATGGTGATGTGGGCCATCGAGCCCAATACGTCGTATGGAGCCAGATATAGGTCCATCTCGCGGTCGCGACCTACGGTGAATCGGTCAATCTCGGCATTCACTTCATAATTTTTTTCCCAGAGTTTCATTTTCTTTTTTCGTTATAACGTTATTTCGTTATCTCGATATTTCGATATCACGATGTTTCTTAACAGTACGGCACTTGCGCCAGCGCGTCAGCGATTTTCTCCACGCCGTCCTGCAGGGGGCCGCTCACCATTCCCTTGAGCATGAATGGAATGTCCGCATCGACGGTTACCTTCATCTTTGAGGTCTCTGCCGTCACGGGCAGCACTTGGATCCACAGATGGAAGGGCATGGGCGAGTCGACACTCTCGAACTTCACGCATTTAGGCTCCTCGCGGTCACAGATACGGAGCGTTATCTTACCCACGGGGGCGACGCTTACTGATACTGTATCTTGGTCGAACGAGAAATCCTGCAGCTTGTCGCTTGGCACTCGGTCGCGCACGCTGTCGAGGTTGCGCAGGTCACTTATCTTACCGTAGACCGCTTCCTGTGGATACGGAACTTGCTTTATGCTACTTTCAAACTTTGCCATTTTTCTTCCTTATTTATATTCCCCATACACTTGGGTCCTTACGCCATTCAGCCAGCACGACCTTGTCCTCGTCCTTGATATAACCTGTCTCGGCAGCCTGTTCGATGACGGCATTATAGTCGGAGAGTGTCACCAGTCGTACGCCTGCCTCGCGGAAAGCATCTTCTGCCACAGGGAAACCATAGGTGAACGATGCCACCATGCCTACCACCTCGACACCATATTCGCGCAGGGCGGCCACTGCCTTCAGCGAAGAACCACCGGTAGAAATAAGGTCCTCGACGACAACAACCTTAATGCCTTTCTTCAGTTCGCCTTCCACCTGGTTGCCCATGCCATGGTCTTTCGGTTTCGGACGAACATAGCAGTAGGGCAGTCCCAGCTCTTCAGCCACCAATGCACCTTGGGCGATGGCACCCGTTGCCACACCGGCCACGGCTTCTGCCTCAGGAAACTCAGAGAGGATAGTGTGGCAGAGTTCGAGCTTTACGAATGTGCGTACGTCAGGGAAACCGAGCGTCTTGCGGTTGTCGGTATAGATGGGTGACTTCCATCCGCTGGCCCATGTGAAGGGCTCTGTAGGCTGGAGTTTGATGGCTTTGATATCCATCAGCTTCTGTGCAAAAATTTTTTTGATATCGTTCATGATTATCTTAAATAAATTATTGTGATCCTTTTTTCTGCTTGTGGCGCTCTTCCTTCTCCTTTTTCCGCAGCGCCTTCTTTTCAGCACGCTCCAGTGCTTTCTGTTCCTTTAATGCCTCGCGTTCCTGTTCTTTTTTTGCCTTCTGTTCAGCCTTCTCCTGTCGCTGCTCATCCGTCAGACCATGGAAGCGGATGCCGGGTTTTACTTTCAGCTTGTTTCCTATAGAGTCGGTATTGGTGAAACTGAAGGCACATAGGAGGTCGGTGTGTCGGCCTTTGATGGCGATGTTACCATCAGCGATAGCACCATTACTTTTTATCTCGGCATCGAGATTTCGAATGGTGATTTTTTTCCATTTAACCTCTTTTACATTGGCATTTACTTCGCCGATGGGCAGTTTTCCACCATACTTCTTGCGCATCTCTGCCGTTCGTCCTTTATGGATGTCGAAACGGAAATTGGCATCGGCTATAATCTGTCCCAGACCTTTCACTTCGAACGCACGTCCCAGTTCAAGGTTGTCAGAACTTGCATGACCAAGGAGCATCTTGTTGGCTTCATCGAGTGTGAAGCCGAAATTGAGTTTGCCCACATCCGTATTGAGCAGTCCGCGGAACTGTTCCTTTTTCCATAGGATGTCTACGTTGCCAGTATAGCGGACTGTTCCCAGATTGGCGAGCTGCTTCATCATCATCTTCTTTACAGGGAAAAGTGCAATGATGTCTTCTGCCACATGGTTGCGTGCCGTCATACGGTCTACGTGGAAGCGGATGGCGAGGTTGTACTTGTTCTTCAGGTTCTTCAGCGTTCCTCGAGCGGCGATGTTCAGTCGTCCGTCCTCTGTGCCAACGGTGATGTCCTGATAGTTCATCGACGTGCTATCGCCTGTGAGCACTACGTTCAGGTCGAGTGGCATGGTGAAGTCGCTCAGCACAGGAGCGAAAGGTTTAGCGATGTCGCGCAGGATGACACGTCCCTTGATAGGTGAGGTGACATACTGCAGTCCTCTTCCTTCCTTCTTCGACGGCAACTGCACGTCAGCCCGTTTGATGGCGAGTTTCGTCTCAGGCAGCTGGATGTTGATATCGTTGAGCACGGCTTGCCGTTTGTTGGCTTGCAGGCGAAGGTTCAGATTCTTGATGATGATGCCTGCCGTCTCGTCAATGGCATCAAGATGGTCTACAGAGGCGACGAGAGTGTCCTTGTCGATATGTTCGATGGTGACGATAGCGTTGGCTGTGGCATCGATATGACCATCGTCGAAGGCTCCGCGTTTGGGCTTGTCTGCATTCTTTCGTGGCAGATGGTTGTCGTTGCTAAAGCAGAGACGTTCGATGTTCAGCGTGTGCCGACTGTCATTATCTCTGTAGATGATATTTCCGATGCTTGCATGACAGTCCTGCAGACCTTTCTTCGTCTGTCGCACGAAGTCGAAGCTGAGATCCTTCAAGCGTCCCTTTGCGCTGCCTATGAGGGGCTTGTCATAGTCGAGATGTTGCAGCAGAAGGTGCTTGTCGTTATAGGTCAGGTCGATGTTCTCGACCAGCAGTTGATCGATGTCGAAAGTCAGCTTGTTCTTTTTCTTCTTCAGCGTGTCGGTCTTCAGCGTGTCTGCTGCGATGGGCTCATTGGTGGATATGTCCAGTTCATTCTCGTCCTTGAAGGCATCGATGACAAACTGGTAGTTGGCAGGTCTTCCGTCGCCAGGATTGAGCAACATGGCTTTCAGTCCTATGAGTCGAGCCGACTTCACCTTTATCATCTTTTTCGTCACCAACGGGATGATATCCATCTTCACGTCGAGCTCGCCGATCTTCAGCATCTCTCGATGGTCAAGGTCTTCAATCATGACATCGTGCATCTGCAGGCTTTGCGACACCACGTCGACGCTTACGTTGTCGATGTTCACCTTGGTCTGCAGCTTCTCCGAGAGCACATTTGTGGAATGACGCATAATCTTTCGCTGCACGGTCTTGGTGTTGAGCACCGTTGTTCCGCCAACGAGCAACATCACCACGGCCAGCACCACGATGCCTATGATCATCAGGATTCGGAGAAGTATCTTTTTCATACGCTGAGAACGGTAGGAGAATGGTATCTGTCGATTACGGTTTTGACTCTCCCTCTATATACTGCGACATGAACAGGTGTTCGCCGTCCCAGACCGCATAGCTGAAGTGGCTGATCCAGTCGCCAAGGATGATCATGCGTGCTTTCTTTGTCAGCTGCAGATCTACCTCAATGTGGCGATGACCATATATGAAATAGTCGACGTTAGAGTGATACTGTATATATCGTTTGGTGTAGAGTACCAGATGTTCGCGGTCTTCGCCCATGTAGGGAGGCTCCTCTCCGTTGGGGCGCTTCAGCCGTGAGTGCTTGGCCCATTGCAGTCCGAACCACATACCCCAGCGTGGATGCAGGGCAGAGAAGAGCACCTGGCATGTCTTGTTATGGAATATGCTGCGTATAAGCTTGAAGCTCTTGTTCGGATCGCCAAGCCCGTCGCCATGGGCAAGGAAGAAAATCTTACCATAGAGCTCGATGGTCACAGGCTTTTTGTGGAGGATAACGCCACACTCCTCTTCCAGATAGCCGTATGCCCAGATGTCGTGGTTGCCAGTGAAGTAGTGCACCTCAACGCCCATGTCGGTCAGCTCTGACAGTTTTCCGAGGAATCGCGAAAAACCTCTCGGCACTACGTATCGGTACTCGTACCAGAAGTCGAACATGTCGCCAAGCAGGTAGACGGCAGCTGCCTTCTCCTTGATGGTGTCAAGGAAGCGTACCAGCCGGCGCTCTTGCATGCGACGATGCTCTATGGCCAGCGAGCCGAGGTGGGCATCAGAAAGGAAATAAATATTCTTCATCTTTTTTCGCTATATCGTTATGTCGTTATAACGTATTACGAAACTTTGAGATCCTGTCAGAATCCCAGTTCCATACGAGCCTCTTCGCTCATCATGCTCTGATCCCATGCAGGTTCGAACACCAGGTTGATATTGGCTGAGGAAACCCCCTCCACACTCTCTACCTTCGTGCGCACATCCTCGAGGATGAAGTCGGCGGCAGGACAGTTGGGGGCAGTAAAGGTCATGTCGATGTCGACGGTAGCGTGGGGACTGTCGTTTGAGGCATCGTCCTCGCGCACATCTATTTTATATATCATGCCGAGCTCGTAGATATCGACGGGTATCTCAGGGTCGTAGACAGTCTTCAGCACGTCTACCACACGACCCTCAATCACGGATTTCTCTTCTTGTGTCATATTTGCAGAACAATTGAAATATGGCACAAAATTAACGCATTTCGCTTAGTCTGCCAAGTTTTTGTGTGTTTTTCTACAGTTTTCCCTCTTCGTGATAGGAGAAATACTGTCCGTCGGCCACGATGACGTGGTCCATAAAGTGTAGTCGCATCAGTCGGCAGGCCTCTTTCAGCTGCAGGGTAAGCGCATTGTCCTGCTGACTGGGCCGAATGCTACCGCTGGGGTGGTTGTGGCAGGCCACAACGATGGTGGCATTCGAGAGTACGGCCTCGCGGATGATGATGCGCACATCGACACTCACCTCCGATATGCCGCCATGCGCGATTCGCACCTTTTTGATGAGGCGATGGGCCTGGTTCAGGTAGAGTACCCAGAACTCTTCTACATCGAGATCCTGCATCACGGGGTGCATGTAGTTGTAGATGCGGGTGGCTGTCGAGAGCTCAGGACGTTCCTCGGCACTCTCCATCTGCCGTCGCTTGCCCAGTTCGCAGGCGGCGAGGATGGTGATGGCCTTGGCCTCGCCTACACCCTTGTAGGTCATGAGTTCTCTGATGCTTTTCTTGCCCAGCGTGTTCAGGTTGTTGTTGCAGTCACTCAGTATCTGCTGCATCAACTCTACCGCACTCACGCCTGGCGTGCCTGAGCCTACGAGTATGGCCAGCAGCTCAGCATTGCTTAGTGCCTCTGCTCCCTTGTCGCGCAACTTCTCACGCGGCTGGTCGTCAGGCGACCAGTTGGCTATCGTCAGTTTTTCTGCCATCATTTATAGAAGTTCTTCTCGAAGGCAGTAAACTCGTCCTGCTTCAAAATGCAACGCTTCCACCAAGACTCGATGAAGCCTAGGCCGTAGCCCATCAGCTGGACAAAGGCGGCAGGAATGCTGAGCAGGCCCACCCAGAGGCTCCTGTTACTCAGGGACGAGTCTATGCAGATGAGAAGCGAATAGAGCAGAAGCGGCGACAGAGCCACACCTGCAATGATGATTCCCGAAAAGATAACGACGGGCGCCGTGTTGCAGCCGGGATGATTGGCTGTGAGCAGCCCCAGTAGGATAAGCAGCAAGCCCACTACTGCAACAATGGTCAGGAACAGAGTGCCAACTGTAAATACGGTGGGTAGCAGGTGAACAAGCTTGAGCGTGCCTGGATGGCGCTTCTCAAGGTTGATGCGCGCGATGCCGCTGTTATAGACCTGGCGAAAGAACTTGCGGAAGTCCGTGCGACGCTTGTGCCATACCCAGGCTTCAGGAATGAGGGCCGTCTTATAGCCAGCCTCTACGATGCGATAGGAGAAGTCGATATCCTCGCCAAAGCGCATCTTAGAGAAACCGCCCAGCTCCTGATAGACCTCACGACGAATGCCCATGTTATAGGAGCGGGGGAAGAACTTGTCGAGCTTCTTGCCTTTACCACCACGAATACCGCCTGTGGTAAAGAATGAGGTCATGCTATAAGAGATAGCTTTTTGGACAGGTGTGAACGAGGGGTGCGAGGCATCGGGTCCTCCCCAGGCGTCGCACGTTGTCTGGTTCAGACTGTCCTCCAAGTTCTTCAGATAGCCCTCTGGCAGCACCACGTCCGAGTCGAGCACGATGAGCCAATCGCCCTTCGCACGCTCAGCACCATAGTTACGGCTTTGGCCAGGGCCACTGTTTGGCTTGCTGTAATAATGCAAGTCAAGGATGCCTGCGTATTGGTCGCAGACATCCTTGCAGGGTATTGTCGATCCGTCTTCAACGATGATTACCTCGAAGTCCTTTGCCGTCTGTCGGGTCAGGCTCTCCAGCAACTCGCCCACTTCATCTGGACGGTTGAAGACGGGAACAATGATCGAATACTTCAATTGTCAGTTTTCAATTAGTAGGATTACTCCTTGGCACGAGCCAGGTAGCTGCCGTCACGAGTGTCAACCTGAATAAGGTCGCCCTCGTTGATGAACAGAGGAACGCGAACCTCTACGCCGGTCTCCAGTGTGGCGGGCTTCAGCGTGTTGGTAGCGGTATCGCCCTTGATGCCGGGCTCAGAGTGGGTCACGCGCAGGATGGTCTTCACAGGCATCTCAGCATAGAGGATTGTGCCGTCGGTGGTGTCAGAAACAACCTCCACGATGTCGCTCTCCTTCATGAACTCATG
>Ga0247611_10003464_pt1 | contig 23380 bp, 21 predicted proteins | sample 177DNAGHGhighgp2_FD_192422 | JGI IMG/M metagenome (GOLD analysis project Ga0247611, IMG submission 192422) | Sheep rumen microbial communities from Palmerston North, Manawatu-Wanganui, New Zealand - 1770 DNA GHGhigh gp2 | ecosystem: Host-associated > Mammals > Digestive system > Stomach > Rumen... | reverse complement strand
CGTTTAATTCATATACTATGAATATGGCAGCTATTAAGCTTGGAACTGCGGCAATAGCAGATAAGGAATACTTTGAAGAGAGCTGTAGTAAAATTATAAAAACAAGACAAAGAACAATGGCAGAATTAGAAAAACTAGGCTTTTCATTCCCTGATTCAAAGTCTAATTTTATTTTTGCAACACACAAAAACAAAAAAGCAGAAGAGATATTTGTGAAATTAAAGGAGAAAAATATCTTTGTAAGATACTTTAAACAGCCAAGAATAGATAATTACTTAAGAATTACAATTGGAACTGATTCACAAATGGATGCTTTAATAACTGCATTAAAGGAGATTTTATAATGGCAATTCCATTTAACCAAAGAAATTTTCAAAAGGAACTTGATAAATTTATAGTTGAATTACAAAAAGAGGAAAGAGTACCAACACTTTTACTACATAGTTGTTGTGCCCCATGTTCAAGCTATTGTATTGAATATCTATCCAATTACTTTAAACTAACAGTTTTTTATTATAATCCTAATATTTCCTACGAGGAGGAATATAAAAAAAGAGTCGAGGAGGAAATTCGTTTTATAAAGGAATTTAAGACTAAATATCCTGTAGAATTTATAGAAGGGGATTATGAGACAGAAAAGTTTTATGAAATGGCAAAAGGACTTGAAAACTGTCCTGAAGGCGGGGAAAGATGTTTTAAGTGTTATGAAATGCGTTTAAGAAAGACAGCAGTTCTAGCTAAAGAAAAGCATTTTGATTATTTTACAACAACTCTAAGTATTAGCCCTTTAAAATCAAGTGTTAAGCTTAATGAAATTGGATTAAAATTACAGGAAGAATATGGTGTGCCATATTTACTTTCTGATTTTAAGAAGAAAAACGGCTACAAAAGATCTATTGAACTTTCCAAGGAATATAATCTTTATCGCCAGAATTTCTGCGGATGCGTGTATTCTAGGGTGGAAAAATAGTGCTTTAAACTTGAAAAAAAGACGACAAAATGTTATATTTAAATTAATCGTATTTATTTTTTATGATTAGTTAAAATATATGGAGGAAATGAATATGGCAAAGAAGAATGGCTTTTTAAAATTTGTTGCTGTTACAGGTGCACTTGTGGCAGCAAGTAAGGTGGCTTACGATAAATACAAGGAAACTAAGGAAAAATTCGTTAAAGAAGAGAATGATAGCGTAGATGCTGAAATCAGAAAATATAATGCTATTGCCGAAAAGAAGATTGTTGAAATTGAAGATGAGGAATTTGTAGGCTGTGAACTTAAATCAGTTGCTGCTAAGACTACTCTTGACTTAGGTTTAGCTGTTTTTGAAAAGGATGTATATGTTAACTTTTCAAGTGTATGCAGTAATGTAACAATTATTTTACCAGAGGGTGTTAATGTTGTATGTGATGTTGATAGAATCTGCTCTGGTGTTAGAAATCTTGTTGAAAATTCTGATGAAGATGGAATTCATACAGTTTATATAATTGGTAAGGCAGTTGCTACTAGTCTTGAGGTTATTCCAGTTGATTTCTATGTTGACGATGATGATGTTGAAGATTTAGATGATGATTTTGATGAAGATGCAATTTTTGCTAATGAAGATGAACCAGAAATCAAGGTTATTAATAAGTCAGTTGAAACAGAGTCTAGTGATGAAGATAAGGAAGAAACTGAAGAAGTTAACTTAGAAGAGGTTGAATAATTCATGATAAAGAACAGGGATAGGATAATTAATTATTTTAATAGCTTACCTGATTCTAGTGTTGTGGCAGTTAATTCTTTATATGAAGAAAAATTTACTAAAATGAGTCAGGATGCTTTTTTCCGAGCAGTGGAAAGAATTGCTAAAGACGGTATAATAGTAAGACTAAGTAAGGGCTTATATGTTAGACGAATAGAGGAAGGCTTAACCAAAGAAGATATACTTCTTAATTATTTCTTTGGAGATGAGAATGATAGTGGTATGTTTATTGGTATGAGACTTTACAATAAATATTCATTAACAAGCGCCAAAAGCGATATTATTGAGCTTTATTCTAATAAGATAAAGAGCAATGTAAGTAAGATTGATAATCTGATTATAAGAAGACCAGAGGTTGAACTTGATTTTGATAATACAAGAATCATAGAAGCACTTGAAATTTTGCAAAACTATCATAATATTCCTGATCTTAATAAGCTGAAATTTGCAAGATATGTCAAGGGCTTTGCAAGAGGATATAAGGATGAAGCTGCATTAATTGTATTAGACAATATGAAATATAAGAAAAATACAATTGCTTTTCTAAAAAAGATTCTTGATATGTATAAGGTTAAGAACTCATTACAGAAATATTTAAGTTATGCTAGTGATTACAAGATTCCTACAGTACAAAAATTAGCAAGATAAATTTTTAGCAGGAGTAAAATCCTGCTTTTTTTAAATTTAAGGAGATAATAATATGGATAAAATAATGATTGCATCAGATATACATGGTTCAGCTTATTATTGTAAAAAAATGATTGAAAGATATAAGGCTGAGAAGGCAAAGAGACTAGTTTTACTTGGTGATATTTTATACCATGGACCAAGAAATGATTTACCTAAAGACTATGCTCCTAAGGAAGTTATAAAAATGCTTAACCCTTTAAGAAATGAGATTATTTGCGTAAGAGGAAATTGTGATACAGAAGTAGATCAAATGGTATTAGATTTTAATTGCTTATGCGAACAGGCATTTTTATCAGTTAATAATAGGGATATTGTTATATGCCACGGCCATAAATTAGATGAGAAAAATATCCCAGCCCTTAAGGACGGGGATGTGCTTTTATGTGGTCATACTCATGTACCAAAGTGTGAAAAGAAAGACGGGATTACATATATGAACCCAGGCTCTGTATCAATTCCTAAGGAAAACTCTCCTCATGGATATATGATTTTAGAGGATAAATTTGTCTGGAAAGATTTAGATGGTAATGTATATATGGAGGAAAGCTTATAGTCTTTTTATTAGAACTTTAGGATTTTAATAATACCTTTGGCCCTCTTTAGAATTATAAGGAATATTTTATTTTTATTTAATTGTATTTAGACAGTTGTGTGGTAGAGTATTTACTGTAGTTATCTTTACAGAGGAAATAAATAAACCGATTATGGTGGAGGTATTCTTAAATGAATGAGTTTAGAAATAGATTTATAAGGTTTATGTATGGAAGGTACGGCATGGATCAGCTTTCCAAATTTACATCTATATTGTGCATGACATTACTTGTATTGACACTTTTTATGCATAATGGAGTTGTTTATACAGTAGCAATTTTGCTTTTAATTTATACATATTTTAGATGCTTTTCAAGAAACATTTCTAGAAGAAGTAAGGAAAATCAGAGATATCTTAATTTTTACTATAAGTGTCAAGGTAAGTTTAACTATGTAATAGCAAGAATTAAGGACTCTAAGACACATAGGATTTTTAAATGTCCAAATTGTTCACAAAAAATCAGAGTACCAAAGGGCAAGGGAAAAATTAGTATTAAATGTCCTAAGTGCCGAATTGATTTTATAAAAAGAACATAGATAAATAAAATAAATTTATATTAAGGATTAGAATAAAACCCCACTTATATGGGGTTTTATTTTTTTGAAATTTTGATATTATGTATATTAAGAAATTTTTTAGGGGGAGTCATGTTTAAATTATCGGATTTCTTTGAAAAATCTGTAGTTATACAGGCCTTAAGACAGGCAATAATAATGTGTATACCTATCCTTTTAATAGGTTCCTTTTGTTTGATTTTTAGGATATTTCCTAATAGACAATATCAGATTTTTTTAGAAAACTTTCAAGGTGGAATACTATTACATTTTCTAGATGATATTTACCGTATAACATTTTTAACGCTTGGGGTGTATATTACTCTTGCTTTATCAATAAGTATTGTTAATACTGCATGCCGTAAGGAGAATAGAAACTTTAGCTTGGTTTTTGTAAGCTTAATGCTATTTTTCTTATTTAGTGGTGTTTTTCATATGAATGGAAATACTGTTGATATTATGGGAGAGAATGATATTTTAGTATCCTTACTTGCGGTATTTTTCTCATATACCATGTTTAATATTATTGATAAGTACGTAAAGGTGAATTTTAAGTTATATTCAAGTGGGGCAGATGCTTCCTTTACTCAGATGCTTAATATGTTGCCCAAAATCATTATAACTTTAATCTGCGGTTTTTTATTATATTGCATCATGGTATTTACAACAGGAGAACACTCTCTTCAAAATCTTATTACGGATTTTATGTATTCAATCATTAAAAGGGAAAATAATAAATTTACAAAGACACTGATATTTGCACTTTTCCAGCTATTTATATGGTTGTTTGGCATACGTAAATTTAATATTATTTTTCCAGGATCAACACAAAGTTTTATAAGTAATCCATGCACAATTAATTCTCATACTGCTTGGAATGTGTTTGCTTCAATAGGTGGTTGTGGTTCAACAATGTGTCTTGCCATAGCAATTCTTATTTTTGGAAAAAAGAATACATCAAAAAAACTTGTAAGATTATCAAGTATACCTATATTATTTAATGTTAACGAGTTGTTGTTGTTTGGCTTACCTGTTGTATTAAATCCAATATATATTATTCCATTTACCATTGTACCAATTGTTAATTACGGAATAGCATTTTTAGCTTCGTATTTAAGTATAATCCCTCAGACTCTTAATTATGTTGAATGGACAACACCGCCAATAATTAGTGGCTTTTTATGTACAGGAAATATTTCAGGTTCACTTATACAGATAATTAATTTAGCAGTGGGAATACTTATTTATACCCCTTTTGTCATCCATGCTGATAAAAAGTCCTTAGAACAGGAAAACAAAATGGTTGCAGATCTAATTTGCCAGTATAAGGAATTAGAGGAAAGTGGAGAAGGCGGAAATGTACTTTGCTTAAAGGGCATATATGGAGTGCTTGCAAGAACTCTAGCTGATGAAATAAAATGTAAAATTGACAGAAATGAGATTAATCTTAAGTACCAACCTCAGTTTAATAATAAAAATGAGTGTATTGGAGTTGAGAGTTTATTGTCTTTAGAATACTCTAATTATGGTAAACTCTACACCCCATTTGTTATTGGACTTACTAAAGAGATGGAGTATCAAAGTAAGCTAGAAAAAGCTATTTTTATTGTAGCCCTTAATGACTGCAAAAAAATAGTTAATAGCCTTGGACCTGATTGTAAGATAGCCATTAATATAACGGGAAATTCAATACAGACACAGGAGTTTGAAGAATTTTTAGTTGAAATGGCTGATAAATACAAGGACTACATAAAAAATATATTAATTGAAATCACAGAACAAGACAGTTTAAAGATAGATGAAGAACTTATTTCAAGATTAGAGCGTCTTAAAAAACTAGGTTATAGTTTTGGCATTGACGATTTTTCAATGGGAAGTACATCTATAAGATATCTAAAATATAATATCTTTGATTTGGTAAAAATTGATGGCAATTTAAGTAAGGATGTTGTTAATAATGAACGAAGCAGAGATATTGTAAAGGTAATGGCTGGTTTAACTAACAGATTTGGAATTGATATATTGGCAGAATATGTGGAAGATAAAAAACAAAAAGATATTTTGGAAAAAATTGGCTGTTATGAATATCAAGGATATTATTTTAGCCAGGCAGTAAACCTTAATGAATTAGATAATGTTATTGAAAATGTAAGTAATGCCGTATATTAAAACTGGCTTAAAACTGGCCTTATAAATATAGACCAAACTTCATGTAAACTAAACCCCTTCTTACTAGAAAGTTAAGAAGGGGTTTAAATTAATCTTATTTTAAAAAGTCATCTCTTTTTGGATTAAATACATCAACTAAGATGCCCTCTTTTAGACATGTTACACCATGAAGTGAATTACTTGGCATATATACACTGTCGCCTTTATTTACAACCTTAGTTTCTCCATCAATTGTAAATTCAAAACTACCTTCAGCAATATAAGTTATCTGAAGATGTTCGTGAGAATGAAAGTTACCCTTTGCGCCTTTTTGAAAGTGAATTTCACACATCATAAGTTCATCAGAATAACTTAGAATTTTTCTTTGAACCCCTGGTTCGCAATCAGTTGCAGTAACGTCCTTATTAAATACAAACATAAAAAATCTCCTTTTTAATTAGTTTATTTCAAAAAATTCCTTAATCTTATCAAATTGTTCATAAGTCTGATTATATCCATCGTTATATAGAGATAAAATCTTTGTTTTGTCTTTTTCGGTACGCTTAAATCCCTTAGTTGACACTGGTCGCATTACGTATAATTTACCTTCTTTTTCAAGTCTATCCACTCTTTCAAGCTGTCTGTTGTATTTAGAAGCTCTAGTAAGAAGATCTCGTGCTAATTCTGGTTTATTCTTGTAAAGTTTAGCAGTTGATTTAGTAATGCTTGATGTGTTTTTCTTATAGCCAGGTTCTCTTGTAAGAACAACTAAGACCTTATCACAACCATCGGCAAGGGCTTTTTCAACTGGGATTGAATCAGATAAGCCACCATCCATATATTCAGTACCATTTATGTTAATAGTTGGGAAGAATACAGGAAGAGCACATGTTGCCTTTAATACTTTGTTAGTTCTATCAAGTCCTGTGTATGGAAGATATTCAGGTTTTCCAGTTTCCACATTAGTAACAACGCATAAATATTCTCCCTTGAATCTTTTAAAAGCATCATAATCATATGGTACAAGTTCATTTGGGATTGTTTCATAAGCAAAATCAAGACCGTAAAGAGATCTGTTATTTGGAGCTATCATATTAGTAAGTCCCATGTATCTTTTGTCGTCTCTGTAATCCATTATGATCTTTAGATTTCTTCCAGGTTGACATGATGCGTAACTAACTCCGTAGGCTGCACCTGCAGATACACCAATTATATAATCAGGTAAAAAATCTAGTTCGTTTAGAGCATCCATAACGCCACAAGAAAATATAGATCTAAATGCACCACCTTCAAAAACTATTCCTCTTTTCATGTTATACCTCCAAATCTTGTATGGTATAATTTTCTGACATAATTTAGGCAATGTCAAGTAAATTAGGGCTTTTTACTATCTTGATATTTTATATCGTATAGGGTAAAATGAGGGAGTTGATTGGTAGTTTTGACAATCAAATTTAGGGAGATTTAAGGAGAAACAAATGGACATCATAGTAAAGTATATTGACGGGCTAATGGAAAGAAGCACACTTGATACTCCAGCTTGGAATATTGAGAAGTTAAAGGCAGGAATTAAGTCAAAGTGGAATTACATCGATGGCGTTATGATTAAGGCAATTTTAGAGATGTATTCAATCTCTGGTGATAAGAAGTATCTTGATTTTGCAGATAAATTTATTGATCATAGAGTATTTGACGATGGTAGCATTGACGGATATAGTATTGGTGAGAAGAATATTGATAATGTTAATGCTGGTAAGACTTTATTCGAATTATACGAACTTACAGGTAAGGAAAAGTATAAGAAAGCTATTGATTTAGTATATTCACAGATTGAGATTATGCCAAGAACTAAGTCTGGTAATTTCTGGCATAAGGATATTTATCCAAATCAGGTATGGCTAGATGGTATGTATATGGGCCAGCCATTTTACATGGAATATGAAACTAAATTCAATAATAGAGCTAACTATGATGATATTTTTGGCCAGTTTAAATTCGTGATTGAGAATTTAAGAAATCCACTTAATGGACTTTATTATCATGCAATTGATACAAGCAAGGAAGCTTTTTGGTGTGATAAAGTAACTGGACTTTCACAGAATATTTGGCTTAGAGCAATTGGCTGGTATGCTATGGCTCTTCTCGATACACTTGATAAAGTTGATAATAAAGATCATAAATATGATGAAGAATGTAACATGATGAAGGAAGCATTTGTAGATCTCATGGATTCTATGCTTAAATACCAGGATGAATCAGGTATGTGGTACCAGGTTGTTAACTTTGGTGGCATGGATAAGAATTACCTTGAAACATCTGGTAGTGCCATTATGGCTTATGCCCTCCTTAAGGGTGTTAGACTAGGATTCTTACCAGAAAGCTATAGAGAATATGGTGAGAAGGCCCTAAAGGGTATTGAAGAAAGATACCTTAAGGCTAATGAAGATGGTACAATTTCCCTTGATGGCATCTGCTTAGTAGCAGGTCTTGGTGGTAACAATAGACGTCCTGGAACATATGACTACTATATGTCAGAACCTATTGTTAAGGATGATGCTAAGGGCGTTGGTCCATTCCTTTTAGCTTACACAGAACATTTAAGATATACAAAATAGATCAATTAAACATAAGTTTACTAGATAAGAAGAGGCATAATTTATTTTGTCTCTTCTTTTTTGATGTAGAGAAAATCACATTACATCTTGGCGTGGCAACTATACAATTTATCTTTACTATTAAAAGTAAATATTGACTAAATACTAAATTAGTTTTAACATAAAGTTAATAATTGATCGTTAAAAACGGAGAGAATTATGCAAGAAAAATATAAGACTAATTATTATGGCAATTCTAATATTGAGAATTATGCCAAGAATGTTGCGGTCAGAATTGCTATGGCTTCAGGCGTAAATGAATTTGATGATGCTAACCTTGAAACAAATCTTAAAGATAAGAATATAGCTCAAATTAAATGGGAAGATGATACATATAGAAGTGTCAACAAAAGAGCTGTTAAGAAAGAAGCTAACAAATCAAATATTGAGACTGAATATAATAATGTGACAGAGAAGATACAAGACGAGGAAGTTAAGTTTACATCTGACCCTGAGACGATTAAGACGCACGATAAGACTAAAGAATTTAGAGAGCTTAATGAAAAAGAGCAAAAAAAATGGCTTTTTACAGAACATGTGCGTTTACAGGAATTAGATAAGACACTAGAGGATGAACGTAATCTAATTGATATTCAAAAGCATATGCTAGAACGTCAACAAAGTAAGAATATGCTTCTTAAACAGCAATTAGAGAATCAGAAAAAATTATATGACCAGAAGTGGCAGTTATTAGAAAAACAAAATAGACAATTAACAGTTGATAAGGAACGATTTGAAAGAGAAAAACTTGTTTTTAAGGACAAGGTATATAGAGAAGCAAGAAAGACAATGGTTAATGTTGATGGGGTTAAGCTGTTTTTTAAAGGAGTGCATGATTTAGAAACTCTAAAAAAGAGATATAAGTCTCTAGCTAAGATTTATCATCCTGATAATATGAGTGGTGATAAGGATATTTTATTAGCAATTAATACAGAATACGAGAGATTATTAAGATTTTATCTTGATGCTTAAAGCTATATTATAAGCAAGACTTTATATATTAAGGTCTTGCTTTATTTAGTTGAAACTAACCTTTTGTGGCTTTATAATAATTTCATTGTAGTAAAATGTTAGGAGGACTCTATGTTTAAGATTAATGAGAATTATTTAAAGCTTCCAGGAAGTTATCTTTTTTCAACAATTGCTAAGAAGGTTAACACATATCAATTAGCTAATCCTGATAAGGAAATAATTAGACTTGGTATAGGAGATGTAACCCTTCCTTTATCACCTGTAGTAATTGATACTCTTCATAGTGCAGTAGACGAAATGGGTAAGAAAGAGACATTTAAAGGTTATGCACCAGATTTAGGATATGAGTTTTTAAGAGATGCAATTGCAGATTTTGATTATAGGAGACGTGGAGCTGATATAAAGGCTGATGAGATTTTTGTTTCAGATGGTGCTAAATCAGACTCAGGTAATATTGGTGATATTTTTTCTGTGGACAATAAGATAGCAGTTTGTGATCCAGTTTATCCAGTATACGTTGATACTAATGCAATGGCTGGTAGAACAGGAGATTATCTTCCAGATCTTGGTAAGTGGTCTAATGTAATTTATATGCCATGTACTAAAGAAACTAATTTTGCACCAGAATTACCAAAGGAAACTCCTGATATTATTTATCTTTGCTTCCCTAATAATCCAACAGGTGCAACAATTACAAAATCAGAATTACAGCGTTGGGTAGATTATGCCAATAAGGTTGGCGCAGTTATTATTTATGATGCAGCTTATGAGGCATATATTTCAGAAGATGATGTAGCACATACAATTTATGAATGTGAAGGTGCAAGAACATGTGCTATTGAGCTAAGATCATTCTCTAAGAATGCTGGATTTACAGGAACAAGACTTGGCTTTACAGTTATTCCTAAGGATTTAAAGTGTGGAGATGTAATGCTTCATAGTCTTTGGGCTAGAAGACATGGCACTAAATTTAATGGTGCACCATATATTATACAAAGAGCTGGTGCAGCAATTTACACAGAAGAAGGACAAAAGCAGACTAAGAGCATGATCGATTACTATATGAACAATGCTAAAGTGATTTTAAAGGGCTTAACAGAAGCAGGTTACACAGTTTCAGGTGGTGTAAATGCTCCATATATTTGGTTAAAGACACCAGATAATATGACAAGTTGGGAATTCTTTGATTACTTATTAGAAAAAGCTAATGTAGTAGGTACACCAGGTTCAGGATTTGGTCCAAGTGGTGAAGGCTACTTTAGACTTACAGCTTTTGGTTCATATGAGAATACAATAAGAGCAATTGATAGAATTAAGGCATTATAATTAAGGATATCTACAATAATTAATAGTTATGAATAGAAAAAAAGCTAGGAAGATAATTTTTCCTAGCTTTTTTATGTCTATTAATTACTATCTAATAAATTAATTAAGTTCTAAGAAAATTGGAGCATGATCTTGTCTTTCCCCTGAGTCAATCATTTCAGAGGAAACAAGTTTTTCTTTTAATCTGTCACTAATTAAAAAATAGTCAATTCTCCAACCTGAGTTGTTTATTTTACTAGTTTTAATTCGCTGTGACCACCAAGAATAGCATCCCTTTTCATCTGGATGAGTATAGCGGAAGCTATCTGTAAAGCCTTTAGCTAATAGGTTAGTAAAGCCTTCTCTTTCTTCATCAGTAAAGCCTGCTGACATATGATTAGATGCAGGGTTAGCAAGGTCAATTTCTGTATGAGCTACATTGTAATCACCACAGGCAATAACAGGTTTTTCTTTATCAAGATTAGCTAAATAGTTAGCATAGCATTTATCCCATTCTTGACGCTCTTTTAGGCGCTTAAGGCCATCTCCTGCATTAGGAGTATATACAAGATTAAAGAAATAATCCTTTAGTTCAAGGGTAATCATTCTACCTTCATCATCCATAGTTTCTGGAGCACCAATCTTAGGGAAATCTGCCTTAACATCCATGCCCTTCTTATATAAAACCATAGTTCCAGCATAGCCCTTTCTTGCAGGTGGGCATGAACTTACCCATTCATAGTCATAGTCAGGGAAGAAGTCATTAAGTGCAGCTTCTTGTTTTTTATTCATACCTGTTGTTGGAAGTTTTGTCTCTTGAATTGCAATAATATCTGCATCTTTACTTGCAATTGTCTTTAAAACTTCTCTTGTAAGAACTGCTCTATTACTATCACTTGTAAGGGCAGCGTTTAAAGAATCTATGTTCCAAGAAATAAATTTCATGAATTATGTCTCCTTTGTTTTTTTATTTAGAGCCTATTTACTGATTATCTTTAGAATCTTCGTTCTTTGTTGTATCAAGAAGCTTTAAAATAATAGATTCAGCTCTTTTTGTAGAGGCTTTTTCTATAAATAACCAGACATTATCAATTGTTAATTTATCGCCAGCTTTTGGAATTCTATCTAATTTTTCAAGAATTAATCCACCAATAGAGTCGTTATCTTCTGATTCAAGGTGAAGATTTAGGTAATCATTTAAATCATCTAGCTTAAATGAAGCATCAACACGATAAGTGTTACCTCGAATCTTATATATACCTTCCCTTTCATCAGTATCATATTCGTCTCTAATTTCGCCAACAATTTCTTCAAGTAAGTCTTCAGTTGTTATCATACCTGCAGTTGAACCATATTCATCAAGTACGATTACAATACTTGTTGAATTAACTTGCATTTCGCGGAATAATTCTGAAGTGTTTTTTTGTTCAAATGTATATCGTACATCTCGCATAATATTACGTATATTAAACTCACCATTTTGAGGAGTGATAATTAAATCCTTAATATTTAAGATACCAATAATATTATCTGAGTCCTTCTCATAAACTGGTAATCTTGTGTACTGTGTCTCTCTAAAAACTTCTAGAACCTCTTCATAACTTGCATTTACATCAACTAATTCCATATCGATTCTTGGAATCATAACATCTTTAGCTGTAGTATCACCAAAATCAAAGAGATTATAAATGATTTTTCTTTCATCGGATTCAATAACCCCTTCTTCGTGGCTTACCTTAACAATAGTTCTTAATTCGTCTTCAGTAATTTTACCATCTGCGGAATCGTCTTTAATTCCAATAAGTCTAAGGAAAAATCCAGAGATATTATCAATTATCCATATTACTGGCGTGAATACAAACATAATAGCTCTAATAATTGGAGCGTATAAAAGAGATAATTGTAAACAATATTTAGTTGCAGCATTCTTAGGTGTTATCTCACCAAAAATAAGTACAAAGACCGTTAATATACCTGTTGCAATACCTGTAGCAAAATTTCCCCATACTCTAATTGTAAAAGTTGTAACAAGAGCAGAACAAGAAATGTTTACAATGTTATTTCCTACTAAAATCGCACTTAGCATTTTAGTCTGATTATCAAGAATTTTAGTTACAAGAATAGCTTTTTTGTTATTTTCATCTACAAGTTTTCGTAATTTAATCTTATTTACTGTTACAAAGGCAGTTTCTGCAGATGAGAAAAAACCTGAGAGTAAAAGTAAAACAATAATAGTTATTAATTGGATCGTACTATGGGAATCCAAAATTAGTTCCTCCTAAAAAATATTTTTAATTAATTGTACGGTTTATTACTAGATAAGTCAAGGAATATACAATTTCAAAAAATAATTTGAAAATAAAAAAAGGAAATAAAAACTTCTTGTTGAATAAAATAAGTGTAGGGTTTTTTTAATGTTTATTCAGAAAGTGAAGGTACTAATATGAATATTCGAGAAAGACAGGAACAATTAGAGCATGAAATTCTATCTCCCTTTGCTTCATTTTCAGACATGTCTAAGGGAAGGGATAGATATGAGGAAGAATGCGATATAAGAACAATTTATCAAAGAGATAGGGACAGGATTATACACTGTAAATCTTTTAGACGACTTAAGCATAAGACACAGGTTTTTCTTGCACCTGAAGGGGACCATTATAGAACAAGGCTTACACATACCTTAGAGGTTTCTCAGATAGCAAGAACTATCGCTAGAGCCTTAAAACTTAATGAAGATTTAACAGAGGCAATCGCCCTAGGTCATGATTTAGGACATACACCCTTTGGACATGCAGGAGAAAGGGTACTTAATTCAATTTGTCCGCTAGGATTTGCTCATTTTAAACAAAGTGTTAGAGTGGTGGAATTCCTAGAAAAAGATGGTAAGGGATTAAATCTAACTAAGGAAGTTAGAGATGGCATTCTAAATCATAGAACTTCAGGTAATCCTAGTACACTTGAGGGAAAGGTAGTTCGTCTCTCGGATAAGATTGCTTATATTAATCATGATATTGATGACGGTATTCGGGCAGGAATTATTTCAGAGAGTGACATTCCTAAAGAATTTACAGAGATACTTGGTAATACCACAAAGCAGAGGCTTAATACTCTTGTTAATGACATTGTTATTAATAGCCTTGATAAGAATGGTATTTTTATGTCTGATAAAGTGGGGAATGCCATGAAGGAATTAAGAGAGTATATGTTTACTAGTTTATATTTAAATCCTGCTGCCAAAAAGGAAGAGGAAAAGGCCAATAAACTAATTACAGAACTTTATGAATATTATATCCACAATATTGATAAGCTACCAATTAATTATAAGAAATTCATAACTGATTTTAATCAGAAGGAAGAACAGGTGGTATGCGATTATATTGCGGGAATGTCAGATCAATACTCAATAATGAAATTTAAAGAAATATTTGTTCCAAAGTCATGGAAAGACTAGACATTGCTAAATTTTTATGAGAGGTCAACAAATATATGTACTCACGTGAAGTAATAGAGGAAGTACTTAGTAAAACTGACATTGTAGACCTAGTATCAAGTTATGTTAAACTAAAAAGAAGTGGCAGTTCCTATATGGGTTTATGTCCATTCCATAATGAAAAATCACCATCCTTTAGTGTATCAGGTCAAAAGCAGCTTTATCACTGTTTTGGTTGTGGCAAAGGTGGTAATGCAATAACATTTGTTATGGAATATGAGAATTACACATTTTTAGAAGCTGTGGAAATGCTAGCTACAAAGGCAGGAGTAGCATTGCCTGAACAAAAATACTCCTACGAAGATAGAAAAGACAAGGATATAAAGACTAAGCTATTAGAGATAAATAAAATAGCAGCAACATATTATTATCACTGTCTAAAATCAGAACAGGGTATTTCAGGACTAAATTATTTATCTGGCAAAAGAAGGCTAGATGATAAGACAATTACAAATTATGGATTGGGTTTTGCACCAATATCCTCAGGGGGCTTATATAAGCTTCTTAAAGAAAAAGGTTATACAGATGATATTTTGAAGGAATCTGGCTTATTTACCTACGATGCAAAAGTTCATGAGAAATTTTGGAATAGAGTTATTTTTCCAATCATGGATGTTAATAACAAAGTTATAGGATTTGGTGGACGAGTTATGGGAGATGCCAAACCAAAATACTTAAATTCACCAGAAACTAAGCTTTTTGATAAAAGTAGAAATCTTTATGGATTAAATGTTGCAAGAAGTTCAAGAAAAGGGAACATGATTATATGTGAAGGATATATGGATGTAATATCTCTTCATCAGGCTGGCTTTACACAGGCAGTGGCATCCCTTGGAACAGCGCTAACACCGGGACATGCAAGACTACTAAAAAGATATACAGATACTGTACTTATAACATATGATTCTGATGAGGCAGGAACTAAGGCAGCACTAAGAGCCATTCCATTGCTTGCAGAGGTAGGGCTTAATACTAAGGTAATTAATATGAAGCCTTATAAGGATCCAGATGAATTTATTAAAGCACTTGGAGCAGATGCTTTCCAGGAAAGAATAGATAAGGCAACTAATAGCTTTATGTTTGAAGTATCTATTGTTGAAAAAAGATATAATAGATCAGATCCAGCAGAAGAAACAGCATTTGAAAAAGAAGTTGCTAATATGTTCTTACGATTTAGTGAAAAGCTTGAAAGGGACAATTATATTAAGGCGGTATGTAATAGCTTTGTAATACCTCTTGAGGGAATGCAGATGATGGTTGCTAACCTTGGAAATAAGATGGGAATTGTAAATGGCGCTAAATATAATGCAAGTGAGCCGAGTACAAGCACTCCAAAAAAGAAAGCAGAAAGTGGAGTAAGACAGGCAGAAAAATTGTTACTTACATGGCTTATTAATGATGTATCAATCATAGACAAAATTTCCAATGTTATAAAGCCTGAGGATTTTATAGATCCTTTATTAAATTCTGTTGCAACAAAGCTTTATGATCAGATAAAGATGGGAAATCCAAATCCGGCTTTAATAGTAGGAGATTATACAGATGAATCTGATGCAGCAATAGTAGCAAGTCTCTTTTCTTCTGATTTAGATGAAAATCTAAGTAAGCAGGAAAGAGAAAGAGCGCTTAATGATATTGTAAGAAAAGTTAAGAAAAACAGCTTAGATACTGAGTTTAATACAGTTACAGATGCTATAAGAATGCAAGAAATAATTAAAGAACAACAAAAATTAAATGAGATAAACATTAGATTATAAAGAAGGAAAGGGGTATTAAATACCATGGCAACAAAGAAAAAGGAAGAATTAGTTGAAGAAGAAGTAAAGACAACAAAAAAGACAACTGCTAGAAAGACAACAAAAAAAGCAGAGACATCAGACGAGACTAAGAAGACTAAGACAACAAAAAAGACTGCTACTAAGACAGATGACAAAAAGACAACTGCTAAAAAGACAACAAAGAAGTCAGAGACACAAGAAGAGTCTAAGAAAATGACTAAGGAAGAGCAGCAGGCTAAATTTGTAGAACGTCTTGAAGAAATTGTTGCAATTGCAAAAAGAAAGAAGAATGTCCTTGATTATCAGGAAATTATGAATCATTTCCAGGATGTTGAGCTTGAAGCAGAAGGCATGGAAAAGGTATTTGAATATCTAGAGAAGAAAAATATCGATGTTAAGATGAATGAAGATGAAGACGATGATGATGATTTATTACTTGATGATGACGACGATATCGATATTGAAAAAATTGACCTTTCAGTTCCAGACGGTATTGGTCTTGATGACCCAGTAAGAATGTACCTTAAGGAAATTGGTAAAGTACCTCTTTTATCAGCAGATGAAGAAATCGAATATGCTAAGAGAATGGAAGAAGGAGACGAGGAAGCTAAGAAGCGTTTAGCAGAAGCTAACTTACGTTTGGTAGTATCAATTGCCAAAAGATATGTAGGACGTGGAATGCAGTTCCTTGATTTAATTCAGGAAGGTAACTTAGGTTTAATTAAGGCTGTAGAAAAATTTGATTACACTAAGGGCTACAAATTCTCAACATATGCAACATGGTGGATTAGACAGGCTATTACAAGAGCCATTGCTGATCAGGCTAGAACAATTAGAATTCCGGTTCATATGGTAGAGACAATTAATAAATTAGTTAGAGTTCAAAGACAGTTACTTCAGGAATTAGGTAGAGAACCAAGCCCAGAAGAAATTGCAGAAGTTATGGATTTACCAGTTGAGAGAGTTCGTGAAATCCAGAAGATTAGCCAGGAGCCAGTTTCTCTTGAAACACCAATTGGTGAGGAAGAAGATAGCCACTTAGGTGACTTTATTCAGGATGATAATGTGCCAGTTCCAGCAGAGGCAGCAGCTTCAACACTTCTTAAGGAACAGCTTGTAGAAGTACTTGGAACACTTACAGAAAGAGAGCAGAAAGTATTAAGACTTCGTTTTGGTATGGACGATGGAAGAGCAAGAACTCTTGAAGAAGTAGGTAAGGAATTTAACGTTACAAGAGAGCGTATTAGACAGATTGAAGCTAAGGCTTTAAGAAAGCTAAGACATCCAAGTAGAAGTAAGAAGTTAAAGGATTACCTTGACTAAGATTAAAAAGATTTTTGGAGTTTTATGAAGGTTAATATTTCTAAGAGATTAAAGACTGTAGCAGAATCTGTTAGTGAATGTGAGGTCGTGGCAGATATAGGTTGTGACCATGGTTTTTTACCAATTTATCTATTGCTTACTAACAGAGCTAAGAAGGCTATAGCTATGGATTTAAGAAAAGAACCTGTAAGAAGAGCTGGCGAGCATATCGCCAGCTTTAATTTATCAGACCGTATACAAACAAGACAGTCTAATGGATTAGAAGGACTTAAAAAGGGCGAGGTTGATACAATAACAATTACAGGTATGGGCGGAATGCTAATGAGAGATATTCTAGAGGCCGGTAAGGATAAACTAGAATATGGCAATAGATTTGTATTTAGTCCACAGTCAGATGTTGATGTATTTAGAAAATATCTAGATGATAATGAATTTGAAATCACCAATGAACAAATAATTTTTGAAGCCCCTAGGTTTTATATGATAATAAATGCCACTTATAAAAAGGGTAGCAAAATGAACTTATCAGATTTAGAACTACGATTCGGTAGGGATTTTAATAAAAGGGATAGCAAAGTTTTGCAAGACTTTTTAAATAGAGAGATGTATAATAATGGTATATTATGCGGACAATTATCAGATGAAGTCAAAAAGGGGAATCTAGCAGTGGTTCCTAGATTAGAATATCTAAACAAGGAACAGACATTTAGACAAAAAGCACTTGATATGATTAAATAAGGCCCTTTTTTACTTATATGAATTACGTGGAGGTGGACTTATGAGTACATTAGTAGAATTAGTAGCAAAAAAACAGCAGGAGTTAGATGAAACTATTATTCTAGTAAAAGTTAATGGTAAATTAAAAGAAATTTATGATAAAGAAATTACAGACGAGAAGATAGAATATATAACAACTAAATCATCTATTGGAATTGATACATACAAAAGAAGCGTATTAATGCTTATGTTAGCTGCTTTTAATAACGTAGATAAGAATAAGGAATATGGAAGTGTAAGAGTTGAATATTCAATAGCTAAAGGATTTTTTTGTGACACAACTAATAAAAAACCAATAACAGCCAAATTCTTGACTAGTCTTAAAAACGAAATGAATAGATTAGTTAAAGCGGATATGACTATAAATAAAGAGACTTATAGTACAAGTAATGCCCTAAAGCTATTTAAAGAAAAAGGCATGCAGGACAAGGTTAGACTATTTAATTACAGAAGAAGTTCTGTAATTAACGTTTACGAATTAGATGGATTTGTAGATTATTATTATGGCTTTATGGCTCGCTCTACAGGTATTTTAAAGTATTTTGATTTATACCAATTTGCCCATGGATTTGTGTTACAGTTACCAACAAAGGAGAATCCTGAGCTTGTTCCAGAATTTATACCACAGATAAAGTTAGCTAATGTATTAGATCAGTCTACAAAGTGGGCACATATGCTTGATTTAGACACTGTTGGTGCATTAAATGATCATATAAGAGATGGTAATATTGGCTCTTTGATACTTGTGCAAGAAGCATTACAAGAGAAGAAGATAGTGGAAATAGTCAATCTAATAAAAGAAAGACCACAAACAAAATTTATTATGATTGCAGGTCCAAGTTCATCGGGAAAGACAACTTTTTCTCATAGATTATCAGTTCAGTTAATGGCAAGTGGATTTAAGCCACATCCAATAGCAGTAGATGATTATTTTGTAGAAAGAGAACAGACACCAATAGATGAAAATGGTGATCCAGATTTTGAATGTTTGGGAGCAATTGATACTAAATTATTTAATGAGCATATGACAAAGCTTTTAAATGGTGAGGAAATAGAAAGACCAAGATTTAATTTTAAGACTGGTAGGAAAGAATATAACGGTGAAAAATTAAAACTTGGAAAGGATGATATTCTTGTAATTGAAGGAATACATTGCCTTAATGATAAATTATCATACACACTTCCTGTTGAAAGCAAATTTAAAATTTATATTAGCGCATTAACTCAGTTAAATGTTGATGAACACAATAGAGTGTCAACAACAGATGGAAGATTGGTTAGACGACTAGTTAGAGATTATAGAACTAGAGGGGCTAATGCTAAGAAGACATTATCTATGTGGGAGTCTGTAAGACGAGGTGAAGAAAGAAATATCTTCCCATATCAAGAGGAAGCAGATGTAATGTTTAATTCAGCAATGCCTTATGAATTATGTGTACTAAAACCAATTGCAGAACCTTTGTTATTCTCTATAAGAGAGGATGAACCAGAGTACCAGGAGGCAAAAAGAATGCTTAAATTCTTAGATTACTTCCTTCCATGCAATGCGGATAATGTTCCAATAAATTCAATCTTAAGAGAATTTGTTGGTGGAGGATGCTTTAGAGTTTAACAAATAAAAACCAACCCAAAGGCTAGAAAAATCTACCGACCCCCAAAAGTTAGACCAAAAATCTAACACTTGGAGGTCGGTTTTATTACACATATTTATAATTATAGCTTTGGCTTATCTTTCTTATAATGTCTAGAAAATTCAAAAAGCGATGCCACATAACCTGGTGTCTGATTGTCTAAATTATTCTTAATTTCATTTAACACATCAATATATTGATCTAGTAGTTTTGAAATCGCAGTTGAATTACTAATACAAATCTGTTCCCACATTTCAGGAGAACTCTCGGCAACTCTAGACATATCTCTAAAACTACCAGCAGCAAGACATTGCATATGGTGTTCAGGATCATCATTTTCTGAAACCACCTTAACAAGTGCAGTTGATATTAAGTGAGGCAAGTGACTAATTCCTGCCACAGTTCTATCATGGGTTTCATAATCCATAATAAGTGGTGTGGCTGTAGTGTCTTTTATAAATTCTTGAAAACGTGATAATTGTGCCATGGTTGTCATTGCGGTAGGTGTAATAATGTATTTAGCATTATTTAGAATTGAAGAAGAAGAATATTCGTAACCTGTTTTTTCAGAACCAGCCATTGGATGACCGCCAATAAAACAAGAATCCATCCCAAGATTTGACACTTCTTTATGAATAATAGTTTTAACACTTCCTACATCAGTTACAATACAACCTGGTTTAATAATGTTTTTTAGCCTACATAAGTAACTTGTAATTGTAACAACAGGCGTGCAAAGAATTATGTAATCGCATTTACTAAAATTATCATCAAGACATTCACAAGCCAAATCAACAACCCCGTCTTCTTTTGCTTTAAGAATAGGCTCGATGCGTCTGCTTGTGGCAATAATCTTGTATGAATTCTTAGATTCTTTTAGTGCATGAGCAATTGAACCGGCAATTAGCCCAAAACCAATAAAACCAACAATTGTGTCTTCCATATCATACTCTCCATTTTTAATTTTTTTCCCTCTTAAATGCATAGATTATAGAGAAAAACTAATCTATGACATTTTAACACTTTAAAGCATTAATTGCAAACAGTACATATATAAAATGTGTGTTTATAATTTGTTGCATTTAAAGCACTTTTATTATATCATTCTATGGTGTGATTGAATAATACGAAGTATTATTTTTGGGAAAAAGAGGTTGTAGAAATGAGGAGTGAAGTATGAAAAACACAATAATTGTTCCATCATATAACCCTGATGAAAAACTAATAGACGTCGTTAATGGTCTAGTAAATAGGGGCTTTGATGATATCTTAGTAGTGGATGATGGAAGTGATAATAATCATAAAGAACCATTTAAGATTGTTAAAGAGATAAAGGGTGTTACCCTTTTAGTTCATGAAGTTAATAAGGGAAAGGGAAGAGCCTTAAAGACAGCTTTTGAATATTTTCTAGCTAATCGAAGAGGTTATAGTGGCGTTATAACTGTTGATGGAGATAATCAGCATAAAGCAGAAGATGTGGAAAGATGTCTTGATTTAATGAATAGGGAAGATGTCCTAGTTTTAGGAGTAAGAGATTTTTCAAAGGATGATATACCTGCTAGAAGTAAGTTTGGTAATAATCTTACAAGTGGTATATTTAAGACATTTTGCCATTTAAAAATAACTGATACTCAGACAGGTCTAAGGGCAATTCCAACTAGATTTATTAAGCCTTTACTTGAAGTATCAGGGGAAAGATATGAATATGAAACTAATATGCTTCTTGCAATGAAGTCTCTTGAAATTCCTTTTAAAGAGCTTTCTATTCAGACAGTTTACATTGATGATAATGAATCATCACATTTTAATCCTATAAAGGATTCAATTAAGATTTATAAAGTTATTTTTGCATATTTTTTCAGATCAAAAGCGTTTAAATATACATTAAGTTCTATTACATCATGGATGATAGACAATATTTTATTTAATCTTATTTCATTCCTTTTACTTGGAATTTTAGTGGTTGATGCAAGAATACTAATAGCAACTGCAACAGCAAGAATTTGTTCATCAATCTATAATTATTTGGTTAACAAAAACCTTGTATTTAATTCTAAAAATAATGGAATTAAGACCTTTGTTAGATATTATATCTTATGGTTAATTATCCTTTGTTGTTCTTTTGTAATTGTAGATGTGTTTGTAAGAATATTAAATTTAAATAGCTTCTTTACAGGTCTTTGCAAGATTATAGTTGATTTATGCCTATTCCTTGCAAGTTACCAGGTTCAAAAACAATGGGTTTTTAAAAAAGAAGAAGTGAATGGAGAGTGTATAAATGAGTAAGAAAGTTATAAGAAATATTTACAGAGTTGTGCTTACTGTTTTAGTTACACTAGCTATTTTGCTAGCCTTTCTTTATGGCGTTATGGCAATGTTAGTATATGGTCCATCAAAGACAGCTAGAACAGAATTTGTTCTTTCAGTTAGAGAGACATCAGCAATTGGTTTTTTAGCTAATATGTTTGTTTCTAAAGAAGAAATAGCTAAAATCGAAGAGGAGAACAGTATTAAGGATACAGAGGATATTACTGATGCAGGCCTTGTTAATACTGAAAGCCTTAAGGGCTCAGATAATATCGAAGTTGTTGATATTAAGGGAAGTTCATTTAAGGGTAAATTAATGATAGTAGATGACCCAAGCAGACTATTTGTTGGTACTGTAGAAACATTTTGCGAAGGTGATGGCGCTGTAGTTGCAGATATAGCTGCTAGATACGGTGCGGTTGCAGGTATTAACGGTGGTGAGTTTGTAGATGGTATAACAACATATACAGCTATGCCAGTTGGCCTGGTTATGGTCAATGGAGAAGTTCTTAATGGAAATGATACAGATACATATCATGTAACAGGAATTTCTAATGACAACAAATTGGTAATTGGTAATATGACTAAAGCAAAGGCAATTGAACTTGGAATAAGAGATTGCGTAAGTATTAGTAATACAATAGGTCCATTCTTAATTGTTAATGGAGAAATGCAGGATGTTTCAGGAACAGGCGGTGGCCTAAATCCTAGAACAGCTATAGGACAGACAGCAGATGGTAAGATTTTACTTCTTGTTGCAGATGGTAGACAGATAACAGGTATGGGAGCTACATTTGCTGACTTACAGGATATTATGGCTCAGTATGGTGCGGTTAATGCATCAGTAATGGATGGTGGTACATCAACACAGATGTATTACAATGGTTCAGTAATTAATAATCCATATTCACCAACAGGACCAAGATCTTGTCCAACAGCATTTTTAATAAAATAAGATATTAATAATTAAGGGGAATTAAATATGGAAAATAAAGTAAATAAGAAGAGAAAAAAGAGATTTAATTTTAAAAGATTCCTTTTTATTTATTCAATGGTATTAATTGCAGTTGCAGTAGTAACTTTAGTGGTTCTATTTGTTTTTTTAAATGACTATGAAAAAAGTATGCCTGTAAATGAAATGAAGACAATAGTTAATCAAGTAAAATCAGGTAAACTTGATAAGCTTATGAATAAATCAGACATTCAATTTACAGAATTTGAGACAGAAGATAGCTTTAAAGAGGATGTAAAGGAATTAACCAAGGATAACGAAATTACATATTCTAAAAAACTTGGTGAATATAGCGCACAAAATCCTGTGTATGTTGTAAAAGCAGGAGATACAGCAATTTGCAAGGTCGCACTAAAGACTAAGAAAAAGGGTGGCTTCTTTAATGAATGGCAGCTTGATAATGTA